>Ga0206128_1001992_pt1 | contig 19027 bp, 12 predicted proteins | sample Helgoland_Spring_7_FD_148601 | JGI IMG/M metagenome (GOLD analysis project Ga0206128, IMG submission 148601) | Pelagic subsurface seawater microbial communities from Kabeltonne, Helgoland, North Sea - Helgoland_Spring_Bloom_20160426_1 | ecosystem: Environmental > Aquatic > Marine > Epipelagic ... | reverse complement strand
AGGCCACGGCCGTGGTTATCACAGCCGAAGATGATACCGCGCTCCGTATGCCAGTTGTAAATCGGCTCGAAGTAACGCTCCTCCATGAGTGCCATGCGCACATCGGCGTAGTCGATACGCACCTTCGGGGTGACGTCGCCCATCTCCGTCCACATGGCGGGCAGCACGTCAAAGAGGTTGTAACCCTTGCGTTGGTGGAACTCGACGTGGAAGTCCTTGTTCCAAGCAAACTTCTTAAGCCCAACCTGTAGCTCGTCATTGAAGAAGTAGTTGAGCCCCTTGGCCGAGCCTTTGTTTTGATCCTCAAATTTCTGATAGAAACCCTGTACGATCTTGTCTCCTGATTTGGCAAGCAGCGGGTTAAACGTGCCTGGGTGGCGGCGTGTGCCAAAGCTCCAGATTTGCCAGCTGTCTTCCCCCTCGGGAGCTGTCCAGCTCAGCTGTCCGTTTTTAATGAGCTTGGTGAGATCGGTGCCACCGCGCTGCAGCACCCCGCCTTTGACCCGGTAGGCCCAAGCGGCGAAGGCACCATCAATGCAAGCAACGCTTTTACTTTCACCCGCCTTGAGCGCGTGTTTGTTGGAGATCAGCTCGGTTGCGTTAAGCTCAGGTTTGTCATAAAAGAGTTTTTTAAACAGGTTCTCACCCCCGTTATCCCAGTCGAGCGTGTAGGTGCTCAGGCCAATGCCCATGCCGAGCTTACCGCATTCCTCGGACACCCTTGCGTAGAACTTCCACCAGTCATCAGAAAAGATCGCGGGCTCCTTGGCATCAGAAGGCCAGCCCGGGCTATCAGTATGGGAGTAGTTCACCTGCACTCCGCTGATGCCTTTTTTGTGCAGCTCACGCACCTGCCAGAGCAGGCGGTCCTCGTTAAGGTCGTCTCCGGTCCACCACCAGAATGGAACTTCGCCGTAACCAGCGGGCGGATTTTGGAAACCCGGCAGAGCATCAAGATCAGCCGCACGACTCGGGTAGCCGGGAGTATTCGCGGGAGCTCTGACACCGAACTCCGCAGCATCTAGGGAGACAGATAAAATGAGTGCGCTCAATGCGCAGCACGCACTCGAGAGAGGTAAGGTGGAAAATGACTTCATGGTGGTGTAGCGTTTAATAAAGACAGCTAATTAGCTAGCCGCTAATAATACAGCCGATTCTTCATTTTCTTAATGCACAATATGACTGTTTTTTTGCACAATATGACTGCCGAAAGAGGAAATAATCTTTGGGGCTCCCTTCAAAACCCTGCCATCATTCTGATGTGATGCAGTCGAACTGATCTACCAGTTACCCCGCATCAACGCTGCCCGAGAGAGGAAACAGTGCTTGATCCTGAGCCTACGATTTGACAGCATGCCATATCATGAAATTTTCAGCGCTCTTGCTCATCGCAGTAATGCCCCTTACGGCTTTTGCGCGCATTGGTGAGACCAGGGAGCAGTGTGACAAGAGATACGGCAAAGTCACCGCCTCCCCTCTTGAGCACGAAGGCATCCAGTACCTAGCCTATCGAGTTCACGGTTTTGCCGTCGATCTCAATATCATCGCCTCCAAATGTGAGAAGATAAAATATATCAAAGAAGATTATGGCATGCTGGCCAAAGAAGAAATCGAAGCCTTGTTAAGCGAAAACGGCACAGGGTGGCAACAAGTGTCCAAGCGCGAATGGAAGAACCAACAAAGCTCAGCGAAGGTTTCCGCCAAATACCTGGTCATCACCAGCAAGGTCTTCCAAAAGCATGTGGCAGCTAAGAGGTAGGCAGGTTGATTTAAAGCAAATACCCCCGGCGAGAATCGAACTCACATCTAAGGTTTAGGGTTCCTGTGTGAGTTGGTAGACTCGCACGCGACGAAAGACGTTTTCAGGTCCGTCGCTTGAGACTGCGCTTACTGCTACAACACTGCCATCCGCTGAAATAGAAGCGCCACTTATATAATAATCGTCTGCAACACTGATGTCCATCCCTTGTTGTTGCCATGTCCCATTGTATCGGTAAATGCGTGCTACATTGTATCCCGTGACAGCTATAGCGTTACCGTCGGCTGAGATGGAGCTTACGAACCAATCGTCGAGATCAAGACCAAGCGGTGTCCAGCTCGAGCCATTGTATCGCATGACACGCGTTCTGCTGCCTATGGATTCACTGCTCAAAGCCACGGTTTTGCCATCAGCTGAGATTCCAGCTATATACAACCCACCTTCCAAATCAGAACCAAGCTGCTGCCAGCTTGAGCCATCGTATTGGTAGACTCGCAAATAATTATCACCAACAATCACGGTGTTGCCATCAGCTGAGATTCCAAAATTAGATGTCCCAGTTGCAATATCAGAACCAAGCTGCTGCCAGCTTGAGCCATCGTATTGGTAGATGCGCACGTAATTACCACCAACAATCACGGTGTTGCCATCAGCTGAGATTCCAGTTATATACAACCCACCTTCCAAATCAGAACCAAGCTGCTGCCAGCTTGAGCCATCGTATTGGTAGACTCGCAAATAATTATCACCAACAATCACGGTGTTGCCATCAGCTGAGATGGAGCTTACAATGAAGCCATCAATATCAGAACCAAGCTGCTCCCAACTTGAGCCGTTGTATCTGAAGATTCGCACAGAACTATCAGTAAAAATACCAAGGTTAACAGCCACGGTGTTGCCATCAGCTGAGATACATAAGCTGTAATCATTTTCGAAATCGAAATCAGCACTAATCTGTTGCCAGCTAAAGTTATTCAGATCCCTCACCGATCCCGCATTAATCGTTGAGCTATTTGTAAGTGTTAAGATCAAATCTCCATCTGAATTAATATTTGCACTGGCGATACCGACATCAACTGCACCAGCTGGTCCTTGTGGTCCCGTTGGTCCTTGTTCACCATCAACCCCATCCCGCCCCGCTTCACCCTGAGGCCCTGCCACCTCAATGATTCCTCCTTCGGCTCCTTCATAGCTTAACCCACCCGATACGGACAGCGGTCCTTGAATCGTTGTGCCTCCATTAAGGACAATCCCACCTGTCGCATTGACGAGGAACTGACCATTCTTCGTCGTCGCCAGTGGATTGGCTAGGCTACTGTTAAACACGAAGCTGTTCTTGTGGTTGGAGCTGGCTTTGATTCCAGCTACCATGGTGTTGAGCGCGTTAGCTCCGATGACGTTATCTGTTCCCATCAGTATGGCACTTCTGTCTCCTGCGTTGCTGTTCCTGTAGCCTCCGCCAATGTATGAACTCCAGGCGGTCTCTTCGATGACGTTGTCTGTGCCACTAAGAACTGCCGATCTGATCGCTCCTGCGCTGGTGATGTTTCTGATTCCAGAGACGATGGCAGATTCTAGTCCTGCGCTGTTGTTTAGGTATCCTGTAAGCACGGAGGATTTCGCTCCTGCTGCGGTGTTATTGTTTCCACCTAAAACGGATGCGTCTGTGGCTTCCACCTTGTTACCACGACCTGCTCCGATGAAGGCAAAGCCTGCTGAGGTTTCGTTGTTCTTGCCTCCTGCAACAATGGAGCGAGGACCACCAGCGGTGTTGTCAACTGCTCCGATGACGACCTTTCCTGCTTCTACCTGTGGCATGATGCACGCAAGGCTGAGTGTAGCTAATGGCAAGATAGCACGGCTAACTCGTTGAGGGGGCTTAGGATGGATTCTCATAACGCGTTGAATCTAACGAAAGTCTACAAGCAAGATCAAGCGTAAAGCTTCTGGCTCAACACAGGCTCTGGCTCACGCCATAACGAGGGGTGTCGCTACTACAAGAATACCAAACGTGGTCGTCCTTCTGGAGCTAACGAAGGTCGAGCGTGTGGGATTTGTGGGGGTTAGGGTTCCTGTGTGAGTTGGTAGATACGCACATGACCTGAGTGACTTCCATTGACGCCGTTGTAGGGCGCACCGATCGCCACGGTGCTACCGTCATCAGAGAGTGAGACGGAGAAGCCAGATTGGTCACCCGCAGCCTCACCATCGATAAAAGCTCCTATCTGAACCCAACTTGAGTTGATATATTCATAGATGCGCACGTGACCAGTATGATCTCCAGATGGGTTTAAACCAGATGGCGGGCCGTTCAAAGACGAACCAATCGCCACAGTGTTGCCATCGGCTGAGAGCGAGACGGAGGAGCCAAATTGGTTATGCTCTGACTCACCGTCGATGTCAGTGCCCAGCTGTTGCCAGCTCGAACCATCGTATTGATAGATACGCACGTGACCAGAGTTACCTCCATTGCCGTCGTTGTAGGGCGCACCGATCGCTACGGTGCTGCCATCTGCTGAGAGCGAGACAGATCGACCAGAGTAGTCACCCGCAGCCTCACCGTCGATGTCAGTGCCTAGCTGCTGCCAGCTTGAGTTGATGTATTGGTAGATACGCACCTGACCAAAGTCAGTCCCATTACCATCGTTGGCATAGGCACCGATCGCCACGGTGCTGCCATCGGCTGAGAATGAGACTGAGTAGCTAGAGTAGTCATCCGCTGCCTCGCTGTTTATATCAGCTCCAAGCTGAACCCAGTTTGAGTCAATAAAGTGGTAGATGCGCGTTCCAATCGCCACGGTGCTGCCGTCATCAAAGAGTGAGACGGAGTAGCCAGATCGGCCATACGCAGCCTCACCGTCGATGTCCGTGCCTAGCTGCACCCAACTTGAGTTGATGTATTGGTAGATGCGCACGTGACCTGAGGAAGATCCATTGCCATCGTTGGTGGGTGCCCCGATCGCCACGGTGCTACCATCGGCTGAGAGTGAGACGGAGGAGCCAGATTGGTCACTCCGCGCCTCACCATCGATGTCCGTGCCGAGCTGCTGCCAGCTCGAGCCGTCATAACGGTAGACTCGCACGTGACCAGAGTTACCTCCATTGCCGTCGTTGTAGGGCGCACCGATCGCTACGGTGCTGCCATCGGCTGAGATTGAGACGGAGGAGCCAGAGCTGTCATGGGCAGCTTCACCGTCGATGTCAGTGCCTAGCTGTTGCCATGAGAAGCCACCTGCAGGATTCGGCTCTTGCCTTATAGTGAAATTCCATTCGTATATGGGACCATTGCTAGATTGGAAAAGTATACTAGCCTCACGAGGCTCATTGCCTACTAGCGGGGCAACCTCATAGGTTAAGATTTGGTTGCCATTCTGAATACTGCTTTCTTCGAGCGAGAGAGAAGTTATCCACTCCTGATTACCCCAAAAAGCAAATCGCCAATCCGTATTCGATTCGATGTTGATGGAACCCGCCCCACCCGTGTAGTCAAATACCGCTGAGTTCTTACTTAGCTTAAGGGTGCTATTGGTGCCCCCAACCTGCCCTGCATTAATTTCAGTGCCGTTGGTGAGTGTGACAATAAGGTTACCATCTGCGTCGATGGTCGTTTGGCTAACACCCACACCGTCAGTTCCGTTTACTCCATCTGTTCCGTTTGCTCCATTAATTCCATCTGCACCTGCGTCACCTTGATCACCCTTAGGACCTTGCGCACCATCAGATCCATCAACACCGTCACGTCCTGCTGGTCCTTGCTGTCCCACTACCGTAATTGGCTCAAAATCACCACCCTCGTAGCTTAAGCCACCCGATACTGTAAGTGGTCCTTGGATCGAGGTTCCTCCGTTGATAATCGCCCCACCCGTCGCATTGACGAGGAACTGTCCGTTCTTCGTCGTCGCCAGTGGGTTGGCAAGACTACTGTTAAACACAAAGCTATTCTTATGGTTGGAGCTGGCTTTGATTCCAGCTACGACGGTGTTGAGCGCGTTAGCTCCGATGACGTTATCTGTTCCCATCAAGACAGCACTCCTATCTCCCCCGTTGCTGTTCCTGTAGCCTGCTCCTATTGAGGAACTCCACGCTGTTTCTTCGATGACGTTGTCTGTGCCACTAAGAACCGCCGATCTGATCGATCCTGCGCTGGTGATGTTTCTGATTCCTGAGACGATGGCAGACTCTAGTCCTGCGCTGTTGTTTAGGTATCCTGTCAGCACTGAGGACTTCGCTCCTGATACGGTGTTATTGTTTCCACCTAAGACGGATGCGTCGCTGGCTTCCACCTTGTTACCACGTCCTGCTCCGATGAAAGCAAAGCCTGCTGAGGTTTCGTTATTCTTACCTCCTGCAACAACGGAACGAGGACCACCAGCGGTGTTGTCAGCGGCTCCGATGACGACTTTACCTGCTTCTACCTGTGGGAGGATCAATGCAATGCTGAGTGTAGCTATAGGCAAGATAGCACGGCTAACTCGTTGAGGGGGCTTAGGGTGGATTCTCATAACGTGCTGAATCTAACGAAAGTCTACAAGCAAGATCAAGCGTAAAGCTTCTGGCTCAACACAGGCTCTGGCTCACGCCATAACGAAGGGTGTCGCTACTATAAGAATACGAAGCGTGGCAAGCCGTGTGGGGCTGACGAGGGAAGAGCGTGCGGGATTTGTGGTGGTTAGCTACGCCTCCTGCGCATCATGACAGCCAAGCCACCAAGTGCCAGGAGTGCTGTGCTGGCTGGTTCTGGGCAAAAGGAAAGCTGGGCAGCGTATTACTACCCAGCTTTTGAATTATTGTCCTATTTGATTAAAGCGTCTTCTCCAACAGATACTCGCTGAGGAACAGCAGATCGGGATAGACGATGTCTTGTGCCGCTTGAACCTTCAGCCAGTCGTTTTTCTCACTAGCACCGACTCCTTGCAGTCCATCAGTCTTCTTAATGAGGTCGTTGTTCACTTTGTCTAGTGCCTCAGCGTAGATTAAGGCTGCTGCTTCTGGATCTTCGGCTGCCTCAGCGGCAGTCACCAGCTCAAGGATAACCTCTAGCTTGTTGAGGTATGCCTTGCGCATCTTCTTATTCTTCCAATCACCGTCAAAGATGACAGCATCGTCTGAGACGTATTCAATGATGCAGTTGATATGGTCGATGATAGTGGCTCGCTTGGGGTCATCTGGGAAGAGGTCGTCATCATCATCAACGCCGTCGTTGTCGCGGTCATCCACTGCCTGAACTAGTGATCCATAAAATACTATATTGCCATAACGAGACGCTGCATTTTCTACCACGCTATAATTTATTTCATTGAATTGAGCAAAGTATACCCGAACCGAAAATGTGTCACCATTTTGCAATTCGGCTCCCGTAAATAGATTAGCATGAGTATTGTCGCTTAACGCACTAGTTTGGTTAGTTGTCAAAAGCTCAATAATGCTTCCTGCCTGAGTGAAGGGTGATCCATTTGTGCTTGCATAGGGTTGATAATATCGAGCGCCAGATCCTCGCTCTTCATTATCCGAAGTCCGATTCCTTCGCACCCCATAAGTAAACGACGTAAGCTTAATCACTTCCCCATCCTGTAAGCCAGATACCGCAAAGCTAAGTTCGACGTATTGATTATTAGCGATTGCTTCTGCGATGGTTTGGGGTGTTCCGTCTGCTCCTGGAGCGCCAACCATGATTTCGTCGCCAGTGATTGCCACTTCGTTGATTGTGCTGCCGTCACCACGATAAACCAGACCTCCTCCAATCGAGAAACTTGCTGGGATTATATAAGGTGTGAAAGCTCCATTGACATGTGCCTCCAGCTCCGTATTACCTAGTATGGAATTTTGGTAAGAGATAATGGTGTCGCCATATAAGGTCTGTGAGGTCAACAACCCAGCGACCAAAGCCGCCATTATCTTATTCATTTTAGGGAGGAATTTCATAACGCCCCATTTCTACCAAGCCAACACTGGGCATGACCACCCCAATCTTGTTCATCACTCCGCAGGCATTGTCACTGCTTGGTTTGCCGAGGTGTCTGGCAAGCGGGTTATGCCTAAGTTATACTAACAATAACGCCATCCGATCGCTCTAGGTTGCTGGGATGGCTATTCCAGTTGTTGCGTAAGCTCTCTCAGCGACCGTAGGGTAATTCTGGGAACGTGACAGCCAGAGGTGGCTACGATGGCTGACAGCTCGGAGGCAATCGCACTATAAGTTTCGAGAGCATTACACGCGCGCGAGGGGGATTCGACACAAGTAGATGGTGTGAGGTAGTTTTGTCGGTTTTGTCGGTTTTGCGGCGGGGGTGATTCCTAGAAACGATCACCAAGCCAACAGCTAGATAGCAAGCGTTAGGTAGCCTCATTATAGAGGAACATGGATTAGGGTATCAGCTTGCCATCAATTCAATCGCGTTCATTCATCCTCAATCAAACACCCCTAAGTTTTCCCAAGGTGGATGTTAAGAAATGATAACATTTGCCAAGGTGGTGAAACATGGAAAATGACGAGAAATGACGAAGTGGTTTGCTGAGATTTGCTGAGGCGCATTAAGTTTTATTAAGGTGAGTGCTAACTTTTGCTAACGTGGTTTGTTGACATTTGCTGACATTGTTGAGTCTGATCTGCAATTTCCACTCACTTGATTGAGCTGTTCTTTGGTTAAAGCATTATTCTGTAACCACTTTGTAACCAAATATTAGCTAGAATTAGGGTGTAATGGCTTGAATTGGGAAGAAGCTCGTTCACAGCATGGTTCTACGAAAAACGCCGCAAGCCCTATTACTCATAAGGCTTACAGCGTTTTTAGAGGAGATACCCCCGACAAGAATCGAACTTGTATCTAAGGTTTAGGAAACCCTTGTTCTATCCGTTGAACTACGGGGGCGTGTTGCGGGGCGCATGATTGATATTCAACGTTCAAAGTCAAGTCACGGGTTTCATTCGGAAACCGTTGACGGCGCTCCGCTTCGTCTGTGCAAAGCGTCTGCCTTCCTCCTCCGGAAGGCATGCAGTATGAACTGGCGCGTTGGTGCAGAATCGTGTCCATTTTAGATTCCCTGTTAAATTTGCTGTTTTCCACCGTATACATCGCTGTATAAGTTTTCACTTCAGAAGCTATGGCTAAAAAAATCACACTCAAAACTAATGTCGAACTGGGGGTTGTCCCTACCCATATCAAATTTGTAGGCGGCCTGGTGCCTGATGAGAATGGCCTGCTGCCGAGAGATGCGAACGGTGAGCTTGTTGTTGTTAGTGAAATGAAGCTGCTTACTGAGATCTCTCCCGTGAAAATTGGCAGCACTCAAATCTCGGTGTTTCCAGGTGTTGCTGATGAAGATACTGAGGAGATGATTAACGGCCTCAGGGGTCTCGATCTAGCCGTGCACCTGATTCTTATGGTAGGAGGTGCTGACCCGATGAATCCGGCCGACGAGGACAAGGTGGTGGAGATGCTCAAGTCTGGGCTTGAGGTTGCTAAAAAATACAACATCAAGGAAGTCGCCTCTACTTCGATTGAGGAATGGATGCAACCAGGCGCGAGCCCGAAGACGGGAGCTGATTATGATGCCGCCATTGCACAAAATGTGAAGTTACACATCAGAGCACTCAATGAAACCAATGCCATTGAGGCAGGCATCCAACATTGGCATATCGAGTTTTTACGAGGTGGTGAGTTTCAGACCTTTACCAACGTGGCCAAGTGCTGGGATTTCATTAAGGCGATCAATGCCGAGATGGGATCAAAATTCTTCAAGGTGATGGTGGACGCTGCTCATTGCGGCGACTCGGATTTATCCATCCCTGAAAATGAGCTAAAGATTGCGGAGATTGCTGCCTCAGATGAGTTCAGCATGTTCCACGCATCAGCCAAAACCACCCGCGGCTGCTTAAGCACAGATGACGGCTGGATTGGCGCCCTGCTCACTGCCGCGGCAAAGACAGGCAGGCTAGAAACGGTTTTTGTCGAGCTGTTCCATCACGACGATGTAGCACTCGAAGCGCTGCGCAATCTAGAGCCAGGGCACGGGGTGGATACCACTGACGGACGCAGCTATAACGAGGTGGTCGCTGACGGCCTCGGTGACACGGCACACAGACTCAACAATCTGGTGGCACGCGGGTTCCTCAGCTAGTGGTGCTAGAGGCTCTGGTGGCACTAGCTACGCTCAATGTATTTCTCGATGATGGGCCGCAGCCGCTCGACGGTCTCTGCTGGCCAGAACTCTTGAGGGGTCATCAGCGCTGGAGCTAAGGCATGATGCTCGGGCCAGTCGGCTTCTTCAGGGATCGAGGCAATGGCACGTGCGATGATCTCCTGGGCATTGGCTGAATTCGCTTTCAGGTGACCGATGACGGTCTGCGCGCTGACATCTTCTTCCTCTTGGTGCCAGCAATCGTAATCCGTCACCATGCAAAGTGTGGCGAGGGCGATCTCAGCCTCACGTGCCAGCTTGGCCTCGGGCAAGTTGGTCATACCAATGACATCAAAACCAAGCTGCCTGTTCGCCTCACTCTCAGCTCGCGTTGAAAACGCCGGGCCATCCATATTCACATAGGTGCCGCCGTCATGCACGGTGCTGCCCTGCTCTTGAGCAGCATCACAGAGAATAGCACGAAGCCCCGCACTTACCGGATCTCCAAAGCCAACATGCGCGACGATGCCATTGCCAAAAAAGGTATGGTGCTCACGCCGGCTAGTGCGGTCAAAATACTGGTCTGGCAAAACAATATGGCGAGGCGCGTACTCTTGCTTGAGGCTGCCCACCGCGGTCACACACAATAACCACCTCACTCCCAGGCTACGCATTGCCCAGATATTGGCACGGTGGTTGATTTCATGAGGCAGTAGTCGGTGCCCTCTTCCATGCCGGGGTAAAAACCACACCTTTCGTCCGTCGATAATACCACCGATGAATTCATCAGAGGGGTCGCCAAAAGGCGTTTCAACATGACGTTGCTCAGTCTGCTCAAAGCCAGCCATTTCATAGAGGCCACTGCCGCCGATGATTCCAATTGTGTTCATTGATTCATTTTCCATATTAGATGCTTAACTTGTAACGCCTGAGCTGATTTTCAGTCACCGTGGCACCCCTATCTTGGCACTGGCTTTGCTGAACTCAAGTGTAACTCTCTGCTGTTATGCTCTAAGGCCGTGGCATGAGCAATATCTGCGGTGTTTTCTGCAAGATGGTCATAGTATTACACCCGCTTTCCGATAGACTTAATCTCAATCTATGAAGACAAGCTTACTCTTTCATCATCACATTCAAGGTCATGATTTCCAGCGGCCTTGCCCTTCTGCGAGCTCGTTTTTTTGATGACTCTTGAAATCACCCAACCCAATGGCTGACCCGCGCATACTCATTGTCACACCAGAAATAAGCTACTTACCTGGGGAACTGGGTAATCTGGCTAGTCGCATGCATGCCAAAGCCGGTGGCCTCGCTGATGTAACGTCTTCACTTGTCAAATCACTCCATGAATCTGGAGCTGATGTGCATGTAGCTCTGCCTAACTACCGACGCCTTTTTCACATCGAGCCGTGCCAGCTTCAGGATCAAGAATCACGTCACTATCACAGCAAGCTTCCCAGTGACCGAATCCACCTAGCAGAGGACCGCGTATTCTATTACCGTGATCATGTCTACAGCACCCACTCTGACGACAACGTGCGCTGCTCCCTGGTCTTTCAGCGTGAAGTCATCAACAACATCATACCCCACGTGCGGCCGGACATCGTCCACTGCAATGACTGGATGACGGCTCTCATTCCAGCCATGGCGCGGCGTATTGGTATCCCCTCCCTGTTCACGCTGCACAATATTCACTCGGTAAAGATCCTGCTCGAACAAATCGAGGAAACCGGTATCGACACCTCTGAATTCTGGCAGCACCTCTATTATGAGTCACCACCCAGCAGCTACGAACAAAGCCGATCATCGAATCCCATCGACATGCTGACCAGTGGTATCTTTGCCTCCCATTGGGTCAACACCGTAAGCCCGAGCTTCCTTGATGAAATCACCCAAAGCCAACACAACTGGATACCAGGTAATGTTTGCAATGAGCTTCACAACAAAAAGGCCGCTGGCTTTGCCTCGGGTATTACCAATGCGCCTGACCCCTCCTACAACCCATCAACTGACGAAGCACTCGCTCATCCATTCTCAGCTCAAACAAGTGCGGAAGGCAAATTAATCAACAAGCGCCTTTTCCAAAAGAAAATGGGACTGCGCCCTAATGATGAGGCTCCCCTGCTCTTGGCGCCATCACGGCTCGACCCCGTCCAAAAAGGCCCAGAAATCCTCACCGACATTCTGGCAGAGCTTATCTCCAAATACTCTAAGCACGGCATGCAAATCGCCTTTGTCGCGGATGGCTCACATGGACACTACATCAAAGACATTATTTCTATGGCAAACCTGGAGGGATTGGTTAGTATTCATTCGTTTGATGAAAATTTATCACGACTTGGCTATGCCGCATCCGACTTCATGCTGATGCCTTCAAAATTTGAACCTTGTGGACTCACCCAAATGATCGCCCTAAAATACGGCAGCCTACCCATCGTGCATCGAACCGGCGGGCTTAAAGATACCATCGAGCACCTCAACACCGTTAACTCACAGGGAAATGGCTTTGTCTTTGAGGACTATGACTGCCAAGCCCTGAACTGGGCTATTCAATGCGCTATGGATTTTTACCAATTGCCCGCTGAGCTTAAGCAAAGAGAAATAGAGCGCGTGATGCATGAAGCCCATTCCCGATTCACCCACCAAAAGACAGCCTCTCAATACATCAACCTTTACGAAGAAATGTTAGGCAAGCCACTACACTCCAAAGAATCGCCCTCAATCTAATGTCCCCTCCTGAGATGCCAGAACAACCCAATCAGCACATACCATCGCCATCGCCATCAGCCGCAGCATATCGGCGCACGCATCAGGGAGAGGGATACCCAGCCACGATTATTCATCAATATATTGAAGAGCACGGCTTACCAGATGCGGCCGGATTATTGACCCTCGCCTCGCTTACCAAGCTGCCCGAGTCGACCTTGCGATCAAGTCTCTCTTACTACGCCGACTACCGTGCAGACCACTCTGCCGACCACTCCAGTCACACTGATCGCTCAGGCCCTTGCAGCAAAATATGCAATGGCACCTCATGCTTTTTATCGAACGATAACCCGCCTCCTGCCTCCGCTTCCAGCCGCTACGCGTCCTGCCTCGGCCACTGTCATCAGGAGAACAACTACCTGCTCGACGACAGTATTCATAGCACCAGCAAACTTAGCGAAGTTTCCATCCAGTGCCTAGCATCAGATGCCGTCACCACTCGTCGTTTCTTGAACAGTGACAACACAAAACCGGCGGTATCATCCTATGCAGGCTTTTACCGAGCACTTGAATGCAAACCAGAAGACATCATTGAACGCATCACCACCGCTGGCTTGCGTGGCCGTGGAGGAGCCGCTTTCCCCACTGGCAAAAAATGGCAAGCATGTGCCAGCACAGCATCGGACCAACGCTACATCATTGCCAATGGAAACGAGGGTGATGCAGGGTCTTATGTAGACCGCACACTACTAGAGCGTGATCCACACAGTGTGATCGAGGGCATGCTCATCGGGGCATACGCCATGGGTGCTAGCAAGGGCATTATTTACATCCGCTCTGAGTATCCTGCTGCCGCTAACATCATTAAGCGCGCCATTGCAGAAGCACACGACGCAGGCCATCTCCAGACAGGGAATTTTTCATGTGAGATATCCGTCGTGCAAGGGGCTGGCAGTTTTGTTTGCGGTGAAGAAACGGCACTAATCAATGCCATCGAAGGGCTACGCGGCGAGGTACGCCTGCGCCCACCCTACCCCACAGAGGCCGGCCTGTTTGGCAAACCCACCGCCGTCGATAACATCGAAACACTCTGCAACGTCCCCTACATCATCGAGCATGGCTGCGAGGATTATCAGCGCATGGGAACCCCAACCAGCTCGGGAACAAAAACCCTCTGTTTCAATCATGGGTTTGTCCGCCCAGGTATTGTCGAAGTCGAGTTTGGCACAACGCTGCAAACTGCCATCGACGCTGCAGGTGGCAGCAAGTCACCACTCGCCGCGATTCTACTGGGAGGGCCGATGGGCTGCGTGATCACCCCCGATCAATGGGACACACCAGTGTGCTATGAAGCCATGCAGCAACGCGGCTTCGACCTCGGTCACGGCAGCATCATTGCTTTACCCAAAAGTGCCGATAAAGCAGCACTCCTTCGCCACTGGCTATCCTTCATGGCAGCTGAATCTTGTGGTAAATGTGAACCCTGCAGCCTCGGATCAAAACGCTCCTTCCAGATTGCCAGCGGACCATTGACGGCGACCTCACAAAAGCAGCTTAATGATTTACTCCACCTGATTGGCCAGACCAGCCTGTGTGCATTTGGCAGAGAAATCCCACGAGCGCTTAGCCAGTATTTGGATATTTTCCGTGACGAAATTTTCACCCCCAAGTCATCATGAAGCAGACCTTCATCAATGGCCAATCCATCACCCCCCAGCTTGGTGAAACTATCCTCGAGGCAGCGACGAGGCTGGGCATTACCATCCCGACAAACTGCCACTCTGATGCATTAAAACCCGAGGGCGGCTGCCGAATCTGCCTGGTGCAATGCGAGGGGCAAGACCGCCCAGTGGCGGCATGCCATAGCGCACTGCTGCCGGGCATGGACATCCGCACAGAGACCACGGAGATTGAAACATTACGCAGCCAACTTCAGGAGCTTTATGATCAAAGCCGGCAGGAAGCTGAGCTAAGCCGCTCAGCAGTTCAAGAAACTCATCCTTACCTTAGACTCGACCTCTCAACCTGCATCAACTGCAGACTTTGCCTCAACGCCTGTGAGCAGATTCAGGGGCAATTTGTGTTCAGTATATCCGGCAGAGGCGCGGACAAGAGAATTTCCATTGGAGATTCAGATACCTTTGCCGACAGTCCATGTGTCGCCTGCGGTGCATGTGCGGACATTTGCCCTACCGATGCTATCACTGACCGTGATCAGCCCAATCGTGATGCACTCAAAACCAGCACACACCAAAAAACCGTCACTTCTACCTGCGGTTATTGCGGGGTGGGCTGCCAAATTTCCGTCGAAGTCGACCAGGATCACAACGATGTCCTCAGCATCCACGGTGTCAGAGATGCCATCGTCAACAAAGGCCACCTTTGTGCCAAGGGGCGCTTCTCCCACAGCTACCTCAAGTCCGGGGATCGCCTGACTCACCCCTTGATCAAAGCCGATGATGGAAGCTTTCAACAAGCCACTTGGGCAGACGCCTTGGCACGCATTACCGACACCCTCTCCAGACTAGTCAGCAAACATGGCTCCTCCTCGGTGGGTGCTTTCACCTCATCCCGATCAACCAATGAAGCCAGTTACCTACTGCAGAAATATTTCCGTAGTGTCTTGCTCAGTAACAATGTCGATTGCTGCGCCCGAGTCTGCCACTCCTCCACCGCCCTCGCGCTGCAGCTTGTCACGGGAACAGGCGCCGCCTCTTCATCCTATCAAGATATTGAGTCCAGCAGCTGCATCCTAGTCGCTGGGGCAAACCCCACCGAAGCTCACCCTATTGTCGGGGCCAGAATCAAACAGCATGTGCTCAATGGCACGCCGCTCATCGTCATCGATCCTAGGAAAATCGAGCTTACCCATTATGCCGATATCCACCTACAGCTCATACCAGGAACGAACGTCGCCCTGTTCAATGGCCTCGCCAAAATTCTGTATGAAAATGGTGACATCGATGAACCATACTTGCATGAGCGAGTGGAGAACTACGGGCACTTCAAGGACTTCCTTGAGACACTCTCCTTAACTGACATCATCGAGGCTACCGGGGTCGACCTCGCATCGATGCAAAAGGCGGCATCCTTGATGGCTGCGTCTACAGGCACCCTCTTTGTTCATGGGCTTGGCCTGTCCGAGCTTGAGCAAGGCACCGCATCCGTCATGACCCTGTGCAATCTTGGCATGCTCACCGGAAGCATCGGCAAACCCGGCTCCGGCATGTTGCCACTACGCGGGCAAAACAACGTCCAAGGCAGCGCTGACATGGGCAGCATGCCAGATCAGTTCACCGGCTATCAGTCCGTTGCTGACTCATCCGCTCGTGAACGAGTGAAAAAGATATGGGGCAGCCTACCCCCCGAAGAACCGGGACTAACCATACCGGAAATGATCGACGCAGCAGCGGACGGATCGATGCATGGACTGTGGATCCAAGGCGAGGACATCGTGCAAAGCGACCCCAACGAATCCCACGTCCGAGCAGCACTCGAAAAACTCGAGTTCCTCGTCGTGCAAGAAATTTTCTTTTCTGAGACATGCCATTTTGCCGATGTGATTCTTCCCGCAGCCAGCTACCTCGAGCAGGAGGGAACCTTCACCAATGGCGAGCGCCGCATCCAACATGTCAAACCCGCCGTCTCTCCCCCAGGTGAGGCCATGCCTGATTGGCTCGCCGTTCGTAACACCGCGATACTGGCAGGAGCGAACTGGGACTACCAAAGCCCATCCGAAGTCATGGATGAAATCGCTCAGGTCGCCCCGCACCTCTTTGGTGGCGTCTCCTACTCCCGACTAGAAAAAGACGGGCTGCAATGGCCATGCCCATCGTCTGAAAGTGAGGGCACATCAACCGTCCATAAAAAAGGGTTTTTACGCGGCAAAGGAGCGCTCACCACCATTGACTACGCCCCGAGCTCAGAACATCACGTCACTGGTTACCCCTACCTGCTCATCACCGGTAGAATCCTACACCACTACAACGTCGGCACCATGACCCGCCGTTCTGGACAATCCTCTCTGGTGTCACGCGATCTTCTGGAGATCAATCCTGAGGATGCCCAACGAGAAAACATCGAGGATGGTGACATCATCACAGTACAAAGCCGCTGGGGTGAAATTGCCGTCCCCGTCAAGCACTCCACACGCACCGCCCCCAATACACTTTTCCTGTCTTTCCACTTTCCCGAGACGCACACCAATCAAATCACCGGGCCCGCTGTGGATCCGATGTCCAAATGCCCCCAATACAAAGCAACAGCGGTCAAGCTCCTCGTTTAATAGGTGGAGGAGCCCTTATGAAGCTATTATCGTGAAGCTGTTATGGTGAAGCTATTATGGTCCGTAATAAGGCACCTCATACTCGGGCTCCAGCTTGACATAATGGGCATTAAGAAACGCCACGATATTGATCATTTGATCAACGGTCATTTGATCGACCATGGATGGCATCGGTGATTGAGCACCCTCGCGTTGCTCCTTGTCGACACCTAACAAATAATCCTTCGATAGATCATGGTTAGGGTTGATGACCGATGTCACTAGCTGACCATATGTCTTAACACGGTAAACCTCACCGCCAAGATGCAGCTTAACCATCGATGGCTCAACATTCTCAGGCAGCAGCTCGCCAGCCACGCTGTGACATTGGTGACACTTTAACTCGATAAACGCCTGCTTCCCTTTTTCGACATCACCCGCTGGCAAAACAAAACCCTTTGCCATTTTCTTCTCCTTGCCTCCGCAGGCGACCAGCATCAGCAGCAAGCATGCTATTCCAGTGCGGGCACCAATGCTCGCGATGCCGCTCATAGAGCTTATTTTTTGTCTTTTTGTTTTCATTATTTTTTCCATCATTTCAGTGGGGCTTGTTCTAATCCCAGCTGCAGCCTAGACCAAAAACCCATCGCTCACTCGCCGCCAATTGTCATCTATCTCCCTTATATTGCACTATCGAGATAAGCTGAAACGTTGGGCCCTGTAGGGCAGCGTCATTTTTTCTTGATCACCAATAACTAACTGATAGATTAGTTATTAGTCTATTATTTTGATGGATCGCCCTTGCTGTCTCTCCACCCTCCAACGCCGCCAGGCACAAAAGCAACATGGCCCATTCCACAGCACCAGCAAGTCACCTCATTGAGAGCTTAAAAAGCTCACCTTTTTATCAGATATGTCAGGACTCATTCCGCAAAGCGACCGGACTTCCTCTGGTCATCATCAACGCGCATGATGCCCAATTCAACCCCTGCCACACCAGCCCAAACCAGAACCCATTCTGCCGCGGACTCAATCTTAAGCATGGCACATGCGAAGAATGCAAACAGGAGCAAAAACTCATCCTTTCCCGCTCTAATATACAGACCTACACTCACACCTGCTTTGCTGGGCTCAAAGAAACCTCAGTGCCACTCAGACTTGGCAAAGAAACCATTGCCTTTCTTAAAACCGGCCAGGTCTTCACCGAAAAGCCGAGCGCTACCCACGCCCATGATCTCCGTGAAGTATTAGCGGCCAGCGGTTATTCAAAAGCCGAACAAACGGAGGCCATCAACGCTCATCAAAACACCCCAGTATTCGATGAGATACAATACCGAAGCATGATCACACTGCTCAACATTGTCTCCCTACAGCTTGCCGAATTACTCAACCGCCTGATCTTGGAAAGCCAGCCACAGGAGCCCGAGCTCATCCGCAAGGCCAAAAAATACATCACCGAGCGGATCGACGAAAAAGTCTCTCTCGCTGAGATTGCTTGTGAAGTCAATGTCAGCAGCTTTTACTTCTGCAAGCTATTCAAGCAATCCACCGGCATGACCCTCACTGAGTTCACCAATCGGCATCGCATCGAGCTGGCAAAAAACGAGCTCCAGCAATCTACCAAACCCATCACCGAGATTGCCTACGAAGTTGGTTTCCAATCCCTGTCCCAGTTTAACCGGTCATTTTGTAAGTTTGCCGGTGAGTCCCCCAGAGCATACCGGCAACACTTGACATGCTCAGGGCAAGACAGGCTCTCACATTCCATGTGATAACCCCGCTTAAGTAAGGAACAGCTTAAGTCAGGTTCAGCTTTCAAGCGTGCATGCGCGTGAGAGTGAGCGCAAGAGTGAGGCTACTGCTACAAGATCTGCGCAATCATTGCCAAAAATTGCGCAGTTTACCGTTCTGATCCCCACTATGATGCCCTCTAAGTGAAGGTGGATGAGAACGCGTATGATGGAGTTCTCCGTGTCCACCTTCTCGAAAACCAGCACCAACACCAGCACCAACACATCGCAAACCAACACCACAAAACATTCAGACCAAGCAAGTGAATCATGCCAGCCCCACTGTGATGCAGAACATCATTGATCAGCAAACGACACTTCATTCGGTCTCCTAACAAACCATGAAAAAGAAACTCATTATCTTAGTAAACAGAGAATGCCTTTGTGGGG
>Ga0206128_1001984_pt1 | contig 19085 bp, 17 predicted proteins | sample Helgoland_Spring_7_FD_148601 | JGI IMG/M metagenome (GOLD analysis project Ga0206128, IMG submission 148601) | Pelagic subsurface seawater microbial communities from Kabeltonne, Helgoland, North Sea - Helgoland_Spring_Bloom_20160426_1 | ecosystem: Environmental > Aquatic > Marine > Epipelagic ... | reverse complement strand
CTTGTCTGAAAAACTGCGTCTCTTCGTCATTTGTGTATCCTGTCTTCAAGGTTGGATACATCTTAGCACGCTGTCCAGTTTTGCCGGACCACTTCAGTTGACACCTCAAGGTCGACTTTGGAAGCACTCAACCTTAGCGGATATAGATGGCATCGTAAGTACGGATGAACTGGCAGCGATGTTTTGTGTGACTTTAGTACGTAATCCGTGGGACCGGGCGGTGAGTTATTATCATTGGTTGCGCGCGCAAGATTTTCGCCATCCAGCCGTAACGCTTGCTAAACACCTAGAATTTGAGCCGTTTATACGTGACGACAATACCGTCAAAGCGTTTCGCGCATGGCCAGCAGAGGCGTATATGCGCGATGCGGCAGGTGTGGAACACTGTGCAAAATACATCCGTATCGAGCATCTTGAAGAAGATATCCAGCCGCTCCAGAGCCACCTTGGTTTCGCCCTAAACGTGCCTTTTGCAAATGTTTCAAAGCGCGCGCGAGATTACCGAATCTACTATAACGATTCACTTGCTGAGTTTGTTGGCACGATTTGCGAAATTGATGTTTTGCGGTTCGAATATCGATTTTGACCACTTATGGGGAATTTATTGTAATCATTCCCCGCATTCGAACCGGCTTTGTTCTTAAAATAGAAACAGTGCCTTGTTTTCTCCGTTTTTCAGCCCTTTGGCGGCCTTGGCTGAGGTGTCTAAGTCTAGGTGCTGCTAAGTCGTTCTGCTGCCCCTGGAACGACGCATCTTTTGGGAATTGAAAAATGTTAGATTGGAATACACAGGCGTCACAAAGTGCGCCGCACCTTATGCCTTCAGTTGAAGCAACTGGAATCCTTGTTGGCACATCTATTGCCACATCTTTTGGCTGGCGCCCTATCGAAGCAATCTGCTGCGGCGATATGGTGTTAACCTTTGATCATGGTTTTCGTTCGGTTGTCGGTGTCCGACGCGTTCTTCTTTGGGACGGTCGCGGTGAATGCCCTAAAGCTTTGCGTTCGGTACGCATCGGCGCAAACGTTCTTGATAACACGCAAGACGTTGATGTTCTGCCCGAGCAAGGCATCATGGTTGAGAGCGACGCAGCGGTTGATTACCGCGGTGACCCTTTTGCAGTTCTGATGCCACGTTCTATGGAAGCCTATGGGTTTGCGGACATTGTTGAACAGAGCCTGCCTATTGAAGCGGTTGTTCTTGAGTTCGAAGATGACGAGGTTGTTTACGGACAATCCGGCCTACACTTTCACATCCCCAAAGCGGGCGATCTGTTCGTCGAAGTGGACCCAGCGCTTCAGTACAAAGTGCTGAACACAGAAGAGACGTTCGAGCTTCTTGAAGATCTCAACGCAGCGCACCAGCAGCAATAAGCGCTTAACTTCAGTTCCCAAAACGTGAAAAGGGCCCGCAGATTGCGAGCCCTTTGTCATTCTGAGTGATCGCTGGCTCTAGGGTACGCTCAGCGCGCGGTAATCTGAATCACTTCATAAGGGTTCAGGGACACATTGATGACCGGAGACCGATAGACGAAATCGGTCAACTGAGCGCGCGTGTCATGTTCGTTCAAATAATACGTCTCGCCATCAATCTGCACCGATAGCGCGTCAACGCGCCCCTCGCTGGGATCCCAGATTTGGCCGTCTGACGTCGCACGGTCATACCCAATTTGGACTCCCTCCGCCGAGCTGAAGCCGGGGATGATTTCTCTGAGGTCCACCGTAAAATTCTCTTGGGCGGTCGTGTTGCTGCCAAAGTAGAACACAAACTCGCCATCGCGCTCGTAGGCTGCAATCTCCATGCCGTTCTCGACGCTTTCAATATCGAGCTTGATAAGCTCCGTACCGGGCAGAGCTTCGGACATAAGATCGAAAATCGCACCGCGCACCGTTTCAACCACTCGGCCCTGTGCGTCGGTTTCAACGACGCCATCATCGTCAGGTCCACCCAGATCGTTTGTAGTATTGTGGACAATCGGCCAGACTTGGGCACTGTCGACCCCCAGCTCGATCATGTTTTCCACCATTTCCACATGGATCGCCATACTGCGCAACCCATTGCAAGTACAGTTGCCCATTTTCAGGTTCCATTCGGTAATGTGAAAATCCAAGTCCTGGCTGAAGCGGCTTTGCCAGACGTCGAAGTCCACATCCATGTACCTGATTTCGCCAGAATTATTCTCGAAAGGGATCGGGGATTTGTTCCAGTAGTAATGCTCGACAACCCCGTCAATCTCCGCAAGTGTCGAAGTGCTGAACTGATCAATGATTGTGTTATTGGCCGCTGTTAGACGATCAATGAAACCAGCGCTGCTGCGTGAAGAGGTGTATTCGGACTCATTATAGGTCGATGCCATTTGAACGATGATATCGGCCTCTTCGACACCTGCGGCGTCCATACCGCTAGCGAGCGCTTGCACTGCGATGTTGGCACGCTGGCCATATTCGGTCTCGCCCATGAAGGCCCAGTATTCATTTCCAATCTCAAAGGCCGAAATTTTGTCGCCATATTCTTGCATGACCAATTCCGCCCAGGTGTCTAGATCGTCACCATAGCTGGACAGGGGAGTTGTGGTCGGGATCGTCAGAATGACATCGGCATCAATGCGATCCATGAAAGCCTTCAGTTCAGGGCGTAGATCACCCTCTGTTGTCAACTGGGTGATATCAAGCGTATCCAAACCGTCCACATCCCCAGGGTCCATCTCTGCTTGACCTGCTGGAAAGCGGACACCGTCGATTTCAAAAGCATCCATTGCACTATTGAAAGTGTCGGTCGGTATGCCATCATCAGTGTGCACCGAATAGACCGCATTTGCACCGAACAAATCATTCGGGACGATTAGGCCGGTCCGTACGATTTCATTAGGCTCATCGGGTTCGATGGGTCTGATTGTTGCATCAGCGTCATCAGCCTGAAGGGTTTCACTGTTTTCGGTTTCAAATGCAATATCGTCGGAACCCGAAGAGTCGAACATCAACAGAAGCAACGGTAATAATAGGAGAATTGCTATACCCATCTGAACGGTTCCGCGTCTGAGTCTTCTGAACATTTCTAACGTGGGTTGATGGGGCTAATGCTGCAAGTTTCTAAAATGCAGACCTGAAACTGCAAATATGCAGATCTCTGAATTTAATAACTGAATGCTGCCAAAATTCAGAGCAAACTGACAAAATCAGCCTGTGCCAAGACTGGTGCTGCCCAGACAAACTACCTATGAAAAGCAAATAGGGCGCACCGAAATGCGCCCTATTGTACTGGATTTGAAGTCAATCAGGCCACTGCGGCTTTTTCGTTGCCAAACCGTCCATAGAAACTTTGGTTTTTTGCTGCCATTTCGCGTAGCCAATCAGGGCATTTGAAACGCTGACCGAACTGCGCTTCGAGCTGATCACAACGCTCCGCCGCATAAGCAGACCCGAGCATGTCGAGCCAGCTCAGCGGACCACCGGACCAAGGCGCAAAGCCCCAACCCAAGATCGCGCCAACATCGCCTTCGCGAATGTCCATGAGCACGCCTTCTTCCAGCGCGCGCACAGCTTCCAAACACTGCGAGAACATCAAACGGTGCTGCACATCGATCAGGCTAGGTTGCTCGTCAGACACGGGGAACTTGTCGCGCAGACCCGGCCAGATGCCGACGCGCTTGCCTTTGTCGTCATACTCGTAATAGCCCGCGTTCGCCTTGCGACCCATGCGGCCCTGATCGAAGAGATAGAACAGAACGTCATCCGCAGCCCCCGCGTCATAGGCATTGCCCAACGCTTCTTTCGTGGCTTTCGCGATCTTCACACCTAGGTCAATCGATGTCTCATCGTTCAACTGCAAAGGACCAACAGGGAAACCAAGCTGACGCGCGGCGTTGTCGACCAGCGCGGGTTCTACACCTTCGCCAACCATGCGCACGCCCTCGTTAATGTAGGGAATGATACAGCGGTTTGCGTAGAAGAAACGCGCGTCGTTCACAACGATTGGCGTCTTGCGGATCTGGCGCACATAGTCGAGCGCTTTGGCCACCGCGCGATCCCCTGTTTCAGCGCCTTTGATGATTTCCACCAGCAGCATTTTCTCAACGGGTGAGAAGAAGTGAATGCCGATGAACTGCTCTGGACGCTTGGACGCTTTCGCGAGGTCACTGATCGGGAGCGTCGAGGTGTTGGAGGCAAAGATGCAATCCTCTGGGATCACCGCTTCGACCTTGGCAGTGATTTCTGCCTTGACCTTCGGGTCCTCGAACACTGCTTCGATGATTAGGTCCGCACCCTCAAGAGCGTTCAGATCAGTGGTCGCAGTGATCAGATTCAAAAGTGCGTCTTTCTTCTCAGGCGTCGCTTTCTTGCGCGCGATGCCTTTGTCCATGAAGCTTTCAGAATAGGCTTTGCCCTTGTCGGCTGCTTCTTGGCTCTGGTCGATCAGTACGACTTCCATGCCTGCTTGTGCAGAGACTAGCGCGATGCCTGCACCCATCATGCCCGCACCTAAAACGCCAATCTTTTTAACACGTTGGTCAGGCACATCCGCAGGACGCACAGCGCCCTTTTCAAGCGCTTCTTTGTTGATGAACAAAGAGCGGATCATCGCAGAGGAAGAGGGGTTCATCAGGATATTGGTGAACCAACGTGCTTCTATCTTTAACGCTGTGTCGAAAGGGACAAGCGCGCCTTCATAGACCGCGCTGAGCAATGCTTTCGCAGCGGGAAACGCGCCTTGGGTCTTGCCGTTTACCATTGCAGAGGCACCGACAAATGTCATGAAGCCAGCCGGATGATAGGGCGCGCCGCCGGGCATCTTGTAGCCCTTCGCGTCCCAAGGTTTCAGCAAGTCTGCGTCTTTGGCAGAGAGCACCCAAGCACGTGCGTCAGCCATTGGATCAGCGCTGACTTCGTCGATCATACCAGCAGCTTTCGCCTTGGCAGGGTTCAACAATTTGCCCTCTAGCAGGAACGGTGACGCCGCCATCGCGCCCATTTTGCGCACGAAACGCGTGGTGCCACCAGCGCCGGGGAAGATACCGACCATGATTTCTGGCAGGCCGATTTTGGCCTTTGGATTGTCCGCGCAAAAGCTGCGGTGCGTACAAAGTGGCAGCTCAAGGCCAATGCCAACAGCCGTGCCTGGAAGCACAGAAGCAATCGGCTTGCCGCCTTTGTTGGTCTTGGGGTCCATGCCCGCGCGCTCGATTTTGCGCATCAGCGTGTGGATTTGCATGATGCCCTCGAACAGACCTTTTGCAGCATCCTCGCCAGCGGCGGCTTTCATGTCTGCAAGCACGTTCAAGTCCATTCCGCCCGCAAAGCTGTCAGGCTTGCCGGACGTGAGGATAATACCCTTGACGGTCTCATCACCTAGCGCGTCGTCGATATGCGCCTCGAGGTCGATGAAACCCTGTTGGTTCATCACGTTCATGGTCTTGCCAATGGCATCCCATGTGATTGTGGCGATGCCATCGGCATCTTTGATCATAGTAAAATCGGTCATGTATCTCTCCTGATACGCGAAGGGCTGCTCATTGGCGCGCTCTTGGCGGCAAAGGGTTTCTTTTTCTGCGAAGCGGTCGAGGCAATTTCGCTTTTGATTTGGTCTAGCATTTCGGCAGGGTCCGCGGCTTTGAGGGTCACATGTTTGTGGTAGTCAAAGCGTTGACGATCCATGGCAGAGCCGGGATCACCCTCAAGCCGAAACACGATATCGGGGCTGGATGTGTAGAGCCGGATCAACTCGCCTTCATAGATGTTCACTATTTCGAGCACATCAAAACCGCTCGCAACTGCAAGAGCTTTGATCGCTACAAAAGGATGTGCATCTCCTATGGGGCGGTTTTGATCCATCTGCTTGTGTTACACTCGCTCGATGATCGTGGCAGCGCCCATGCCGGACGCGATGCAAAGCGTGGCAAGGCCAACGCCTTTGCCTGTGCGCTCTAGCTCGTCCAAAAGCGTGCCGATGATGATCGCGCCCGTCGCACCCAATGGGTGACCCATCGCGATAGAACCGCCGTTCACGTTGACCTTGTCGTGATCCACATTGAACGCCTGCATAAATCGCATAACGACAGAGGCGAAGGCTTCGTTCACCTCAAAAAGATCGATATCAGAGATGCTCATGCCGTTGTCCGCGAGGATCTTCTCGGTCACAGGAACAGGGCCTGTGAGCATGATCGTCGGGTCTGTGCCAATCTTCGCCGTCGCACGGATTTTTGCGCGTGGCTTAAGGCCATGACGAATGCCGAACTCTTTGTTACCGATCAAAACAGCTGCTGCACCGTCTACGATACCGGACGAGTTACCTGCGTGGTGGATGTGATTGATCCGCTCAAGATGTGGGTATTTCATCAGCGCGATCTTGTCGAAACCGGGCATGACTTCGCCCATCGCTTGGAACGCAGGATTGAGCGAGCCAAGGCTTTGCATGTCCGTCTGTGGACGCATGTATTCGTCATGCTCAAGAATCGGAATGCCGTTTTGATCGTTGATGCCGATCACAGCCTTGCTAAAACGGCCTTCGTCCCAAGCAACCTTGGCGCGGCGCTGGGATTCAACCGCGAGCGCGTCTGCTTCGTCGCGTGTGAAACCATATTCTGTTGCGATAATGTCGGCAGAGATACCTTGCGGTACAAAGTACTGATCCATCGCGATGCTTGGATCGACTGCAATTGCAGCGGGGTCGCTGCCCATTGCAACACGGCCCATCATCTCTACGCCGCCTGCGATATAGCCGTCGCCTGCGCCGCCTTTGACTTGGTTCGCGGCGAGGTTAACGGCTTCCATGCCGGACGCGCAAAAACGGTTGATCGCGAGACCCGGGATGCGTTCATCGAGATCGGAGGCGAGCACGGCAGAACGCGCAAGACAGCCGCCTTGCTCCATCACTTGCGTGACGTTGCCCCAGATCACATCTTCGACGGCGTGGCCGATCAGATTGTTGCGCTCTTTAACTGCGTTTAACGTTTGCGCAGAAAGGCGCAGCGATGTGACTTCATGCAAAGCGCCGTCTTTGCGGCCCTTGCCGCGCGGTGTGCGCAACGCGTCATAGATATAAGCTTCGGTCATTTATAGGCTCCTGTTTTGAGCAAGTATTGCGTCAGCGGCGTCACGCAGCTGTCTGAGTTCTGTTCGGTCTAATTTGATGAAGGCATTATTGCCGCCACTTTTAATTCTTAAGGCTACGTTCTGGGTTTCCTCGACGTCCCAAATGGTGAGGCGTTTTGTGATCTGATGCTTTCGCCCAAAACGACCGCCGAAAAAGAGCTTTTGCAGCCAACCCCACATGTTTCTAAGCGCGGTCAGCAGGGCTGCCGGGCATTAAATCATATGGGTGTTTCCAGCCTGGTGTCTGCTCGATCCGTGTGAGCCAAGCATCGATATGGGGCCAGTCCGCGCGGTCGAAACCGAAGGGTTCTGGGTAAAACAAGTAGCCGCAGCATGAGATGTCCGCGACCGTGATTGCGTTGCCGACGATCCAGTTTTTGTCCGCAAGGTGGTCATTGAGCACAGCGTAAGCTGCTTTGAGACGTCCTTGGTGAAAGGCGATGACTTCTTTGGGGCGTTTGTCTTCTGGCAGGAAATTCATCAAGAAACGGGTTGGGCCTGCGACCGAGCTTAGCTTGTGATTGTCCCAGAGCACCCAACGCAAGACTTCGCGGCGTTCTTCAGGAGTAGATCCTGTAAGCTTTTGGCTGAGATGAACGACGTAGTCTTGGATCGCGCCGGACTGCGTGATGGTGTAGTCGTGATCCGTGTCAACGAGCGCTGGAACCTCGCCCATCGCGTTGACGTTGGATTTGAAAGCGTCCGAACGTGCTTCGCCACCAAAGAAATCAACGTAGACAGCCTCCCACGCCAGACCTGATAATTCCAAAGTCAGCGCGGCTTTGTAAGCGTTACCGCTTTCGCCAAAACAATAGAGCTTCAATGTCATACGTATGATCCTTTTTGAGAGAGCAGACTGGGGGTTTCACACCCCCAGACCCCCGTGAAGTTTATTTAGAAAGATGAAGGGGGTCGTTTACGCCCCATTAAGGTTAACGCGTTAGCTTTGGTGCGGCATGGCAGACTGGAGAGTTGAGCCTTGTGAAAGGTGAAGCCCCATCGCCCTGCGCAGGTGCCGCCTAGCGAGACTGCGAGGCGGGTGATGGGGTGAACTATCATCGCTTCATCTTTCAAAATAAACTTCTCCCAGGCGGTCGAGATCAAGACGCGCTATTACTTACTTAAAACTACGAGCGATCAACTCTTTCATGATCTCGTTGGTTCCACCGTAAATCCGCTGTACGCGGGCATCAGTCCACATCTCAGCGACGGCATATTCCTGCATGAAACCGTAGCCACCATGAAGCTGTAAGCATTCATCAAGAACTTCGCCTTGCGTGTCGGTTAGCCAGTATTTTGCCATTGCAGCTTTTTCGACAGTGAGTTCGCCTTTGAGGTGTTCCGCGATGCATTCATCCAAGAATGCACGCGCGACGGCTGTTTTGGTTTGGCATTCCGCTAACTTGAATCGCGTGTTCTGGAACTGCATAATTGGACCGCCAAAAGCCTGACGTTCTTTGCAATACTCAATCGTGCGTTCGACGGCACCTTCCATGGCACCAACGGCACCACAGCCGATGATCAAGCGCTCTTGTGGGAGCTGCTGCATCATCTGATAAAACCCTTGGTTCTCCTCGCCGCCGAGGATGTTTTCTGGCGCAATCTCTACATTGTCAAAAAATAGTTCAGATGTGTCCGCCGCATGCGCACCGATTTTGTCGAGATTGCGACCGCGCGCGAATCCTTCAGCGCCCTCTGTTTCGACGATTACCAAGGATGTGCCTTTAGAGCCTTCGGAAGGGTCTGTCTTCGCAGCAACCACGATCAAGTTGGCGTGCTGGCCGTTGGTGATAAAAGTCTTTTGACCCGTGAGACGATACGAGTTGCCCTCTTTGATCGCGCGGGTCTTGATCGCTTGTACGTCAGAGCCGCCAGAGGGCTCGGTCATCGCCAATGCGCCGACCAATTCGCCGGAGATCATCTTTGGCAATAGGCGTTTCTTTTGCTCTTCGGTGCCGCATTGCAGAATGTAATGCGCAACGATGCCAGAGTGGATGCCGTGGCCCCAACTCGCCAGATTGGCGCGGGATGCCTCTTTGAGGATCACCGCTTCGTGGCCAAAATCGCCGCCGAGACCGCCGTATTCTTCGGGAATAGAAGGGCAGAGCAAGCCAAGATCGCCAGCTTCTTTCCACGTCTCGATGTCCATCTGGCCCTGTTTGCGCCATTTGCCGTACTTGGGGGCCCATTCGGTGTTGATGAAGTTCGATGTCATCTCTGCGAGCATCTTGTGCTCGTCCGTCATCCAATGGCTCATAGTAATCTCCCCATTACCGTTTGCGCGCGTCTAGGTCTGCGTTGAACAACCGCAACCGGTGCGGCAGGTTTTCGGCATCTGTGACGCTGTCGAAGTTTTCAAATAGAAAAGACAGCGCTTCTCCGTCGTCCAGTCCTGCTTCGCTCGAAAACCGTTTTAGGCGGCGATAGCCGTCCTCTGTCATAGAGACCGGAAAACGACGAGTGAGGCGAAACCGTTTTGGCAAAGCGTGTCCTTTTCGTAAGGTGCGTGGTTCTTCACGCACCCTCCCTTATCAGAAGTTAGCCGCGTCCAGCGCCATCACTGTATCCGCACCGCTTTGGATGCGTGTCAGATGCAAAGCCGTCGCAGGCAGTTGACGTGCCATATAATAACGCCCCGTCGTCAGCTTCGTCTCGTGGAACGCTACGTCGGATGTGCCACTCGCAAGAGCTTCGCGCGACGCTTTGGCCATACGCGCCCACATCAGACCAAGGCAAACATGACCAAACATGTGCATGAAATCATTCGAGCCAGCCAGCGCGTGGTTCGGGTTTTTCATACCGTTTTGCATGAAATACATGCCCGCAGCCTGAAGATCTTTGGACGCAGCTTTCAGGGGTTCAATAAAATCAGCATCATATGCTTCATCCTGACCTGAGTTGTCTTTGCAGAACGTCTTTACCAGATCGAAGAAAGCCATCACATGCTTGCCGCCGTCTTGTGCCAATTTACGGCCTACGAGATCAAGTGCTTGAACGCCATTCGCGCCTTCATATATCATCGCAATGCGGGCATCGCGCGTATATTGGGACATGCCCCATTCTTCGATGTAGCCGTGACCGCCGTAGACTTGCTGGGCTTTAACAGTCATGTCGTAACCTTGATCGGTCAAGAAGCCCTTAATTACGGGCGTCAAAAGGGACACGAGACCATCGGCGTCTTTGTTTCCGGAACGATGCGCGTCATCGATCATTGTCGCACCCCACAAAAGAAACGCGCGCGCGCCCTCTGTAAAGCTTTTCTGATCCATTAAAGAACGGCGAATATCGGGGTGTACGATCAACGGATCAGCTGGGCCTTCGGGATTTTCGGTACCTGTAACAGCGCGACCTTGCAGACGGTCCTTCGCGTAATCAACCGCGTTTTGATAGGCCGCGTCCGCTTGCGCGAGACCTTGCATGCCAACACCCAAACGCGCTTCGTTCATCATTGTGAACATCGCGCGCATGCCTTTGTGCTCGTCGCCCAAAAGGTAGCCCGTCGCTTCGTCATAGTTCATCACACAAGTGGAGTTGCCATGGATGCCCATCTTTTCTTCGATAGAGCCAACCGCGACGCCATTGCGCGCACCCAAGGAGCCATCGTCGTTCACGTTGAACTTCGGCACGATGAAGAGCGACACGCCTTTGATGCCCTCTGGGCCACCCTCGATTTTGGCGAGAACCAAATGGATGATGTTCTCGGCCATGTCGTGCTCACCCGAAGAGATGAAGATCTTTTGACCTGTAATCTTGTAAGAGCCGTCTTCCTGAGGCGCGGCTTTCGTGCGCATCAGGCCGAGGTCTGTGCCGCAGTGTGGCTCTGTCAGGTTCATCGTGCCTGTCCATTCACAGGACACCATGTTTGGCAGATATTTGTCTTTCTGCGCGTCTGTTCCATGCGCCAAGATGGCGGAAGCTGCGCCATGGGTCAGGCCCTGATACATCGTGAACGCTTGGTTGGAGGCAGAGAACAATTCGCCCACGGCTGTGCCCATGATGGCTGGCATATTTTGGCCACCATACTGCTCTGGCATATCCAGACCGGGCCAGCCGCCTTCTTTCACTTGCTCAAACGCTGCTTTGAAACCTGTTGGCGTGCGCACAACGCCATTTTCTAAGGTACACCCTTCGGTGTCACCGATTGTGTTCAGTGGCTGAAGCACATCAGAGGCAATCTTGCCCGCTTCTTCAAGGACAGCGCCTGTGAAGTCTGCTTCCAACTCGTCGTAGCCCGGGATTCCAGACTCTGTTGCTTTCAAAACATCGTGGATGATGAACTGAAGATCTTTAGTTGGGGCTGTATAGCGAGGCATGGGCCACTCCCTAGTAGGTCAAAAACTGTGGTTTCGTATTTCTTATCTGGTGTCGCTGTTCAAACGGGTCTGACAGCAAGGTGTAGAAACGGCCGTGTTATTCGGCCGCTTTTCGTGCTTGGTTCATGGAGCTGACGATTTTCTCGCCCCATTTGATCTGCTCACGCAAATCATCGATTGCACTGTCGAGTTCGTCGCGTTGACCGATTAGATCGTTCAGACGGTCATGCGCGATTTCGAGTGTGCGGTTCATTTGCGTGTGCTGCTGATCGCCCACATGGTACAGGTCGAGCAGTTGGCGGATTTCCTCAAGGCTGAACCCAAAGCGCTTGCCGCGCAGGATCAACTTAAGGCGCGCACGGTCACGTTTGGTGAACAGGCGCTTCTGGCCGTCCCGCTTGGGGAACAGCAATTCTTTTGACTCATAAAAACGCAAAGTGCGCGGCGTCACATCGAAAGTGTCGCACATTTCACGAATGGTCATTTGTGTCTCAGTCGGTTGCATAATCTCTCACTCATCCTGGCGTTCATGTGTGATCACCTGGGCGTTAGAATCATCGTTACAATGAATGCTCAGGTTTACGTAGTAGGTACGTTACGTCAATTAAAGGTTTACGTAACTTACACCAGCGTAATGCACTAGATGGGTTAGAAAAGAACGGGGAACAACCGTAAGAATGCGTCAAAATCGCCTAAAAATTGTATTTAAAGGACTATAAAAGCGCTTTGAAGGCCAGCTATTGCAGCTTGTTCAAGGTTTGTTGACGTAGAGAGCGCAGTTCTTTGATTGCGTCTCCAAGTTGTAGCGCTTGGTCTTCAAGCTCGACCAACTGGCGATCGGCCATTTCCACAAATGCGGTGCGCTGGGCGTCAGTGCCTTCATTTTCATAGATTTTTAGCCACTGACGAATTTCTTCAAGTTTGATGCCAAACTTGCGCCCACGCAGAATCAGCGTCATCCGCGCGCATTCGCGCGAACTATAAAACCGCGATCGCCCTTCACGTTCAGGCTCGAGCAGTTCTATATATTCATAATAGCGTAAAGTACGCGGCGTCACATCAAAACGCGCGCACATTTCTTTAAAACTGAGCCTGACTTCGGACATTCTTAGCACTCCTGACCCTAACGTTAGGCCTGCTGCGCGCGAAGGGCAACCACTGGACTTGCCCCTGTGTGCGATTGACGCTCATAAAGGGGCCAAGCCGCGAGGAGCCGGATATGTCAGAGCGCAAAGCGCAATTTGCAAAACAGTTCATCAATGCGATTCCGCACGCGGGCGCGCTTGGGATGGAGTTGACGCAGATTGGAGACGGTAAAGCAGAGATCTCTATGCCTTATGATCCAAAGCTGGTGGGGGACCCCAAGACGGGGGTTATCCATGGCGGCGCGGTGTCTGCGTTAATGGACACCTGTTGTGGGGCCGCGGTGATGAGCCATCCGGATGCGCCAGCGGGCACAGCCACGATTGATTTACGCATTGATTATATGCGCCCAGCGACGCCCGGACACAGCATTCGCACGCAAGCGGAATGTCACCACATCACCCGCTCTGTCGCGTTCGTGCGTGCCGTTGCGCTTGATGAAGACGACGACAATCCCGTCGCAATGGCCACTGGCACATTCACTGTGGAGGGTCGCTAAGATGGCGCGCAAACACCCTGAACCGGTCCAAGACGTCAAAAAACGCCGAGACGCAGCTTTGAGTGCTTTGGTCGGTGGTGTGCCCTATATTCAATTCTTAGGAATCCGATTTGATCGGCGCGGTGACGAGCTAACAGCGCTTTTGCCGTTCGATGAAAAACTTATCGGCAACCCGTTTCTGCCAGCCATTCACGGCGGCGTCACGGCGGCGTTCCTTGAGGTGAGTGCGATTATTGAACTCAGTTGGTCGCTCTTGTGGGAAGACATTGAAAGTGGCGCGATCAGTCTTGAGGATCTGCAAGCAGGGACGCTGCCGCGTTTGCCCAAGACGATTGATTTTACCGTTGATTACATGCGCTCTGGCTTGCCGCGTGATGCATATGCACGTGCACGCGTGACACGGTCCGGTCGGCGCTACGCCTCGGTTCAAGTCGAAGCGTGGCAGGACAATCATGATCGCCCCTTTGCCCATGGCGCTGCACATTTTTTGATGCCGAGACGTGAGAGCGAGTGAGCGAAACGCTCCAACTTACTCATAGACGTGTCCTGACAGTCGCACTTCCTGTTGTGCTTTCGAACGCGACGGTTCCCATTCTAGGCGCAGTCGATACAGGCGTTGTCGGTCAAATGGGGCTCGCGGCGCCCATCGGTGCTGTCGGGATTGGCGCGATTGCGTTGACGGCAATTTATTGGATCTTCGGGTTCTTGCGCATGGGAACCGCGGGCTTCACCGCGCAAGCCCATGGGGCAGGGCGCAAGGGCGAAGTCGCCGCGTTATTGTCGCGCGCGATGATCATTGGTCTGTGCGCTGGCTTTATGATCGTGGCGTTGCAATTTCCGCTGATGTGGCTCGCTTTACAAACTGCCCCTGCGAGTGCCGAGGTCGAGACGATGGCGCGCAGTTACATGGGCATCCGTATCTACGGCGCACCTGCGGCAATTGGCATTTATGCGCTGACGGGGTGGATGATTGGTCTAGGGCGGACGCGTTCGGTTCTGATCGTGCAGCTTTGGATGAACGGGCTCAACATTGTGCTCGATCTTTGGTTTGTGCTGGGACTTGAGTGGGGTGTCGAGGGTGTCGCGATTGCCACGCTTATCGCAGAATGGAGCGGTTTGCTGCTGGGGCTTTGGCTGTGTCGCGATGCGTTAAACACGCCCGCATGGAAGGACTGGCCCCGTGTGTTCGAGCGCGCGCAGATGGTGCGCTTTGCCCGCGTAAACCGTGATATCCTGCTTCGCTCTGTCATGCTGCAAGGCATCTTTATGAGTTTCGTTTTCCTTGGGGCGCGCTTTGGTGATGTAACTCTTGCCGCGAACCATGTGCTTTTGCAGTTCCTTGAAATCACCGCTTACGCAATGGATGGCTTTGCGATTGCTGCGGAAACTTTGGTGGGCCAAGCCTTGGGCGCTCGCAGCGTTGCGCGTGTGCGGCGTGCAGCATTGATGACGAGCTTTTGGGGTTTGATAAGTGTGATCCTTACAGCCAGCGCGTTTGCATTCTTTGGCCCTTGGATCATTGATTTGATGACCACCGCCCCTGATGTTCGGATCGAAGCGCGCGCGTATCTGCCATATATGATCGCTGCACCTTTGGTGGGATGTGCTGCTTGGATGCTGGATGGCATATTCATCGGTGCGACGCGCAGCGCGGACATGCGCAATATGATGGCTTTGTCTGCCGTCATATACGTGATCGCGCTGCTTATCTTGATGCCGATGATCGGCAATCACGGTCTGTGGGTCGCGCTGCTGATTTCCTTCGTCGCGCGTGGCATCACGCTCGGCGTGCGCTACCCATCACTGGAGCGCGCCGCCGCTTAAAGCCAATCGCCGCGCTTGCTGCCAATCGCGTCTTTGACCTGCGCATGCCCATCTTTTTCAAGCAATTTGTCCAAGCCACGTACGATATCGCTCGCAAGAGAAAGGCCGCCATAGACCAGCGCCGTATAGAGCTGTACAGCCGACGCGCCGGCGCAAATCTTGGCGTAAGCTTGCTCTGCGTTGCTCACGCCGCCGACGCCAATAAGGGGGAGTTTGCCCTCTGTGAGTTCAGACATTTTCGCCAGAACGTGCGTTGAGCGTTCAAACAAGGGTGCACCTGAAAGGCCGCCCATTTCGCCCTTTTGCGGGCTGTGCAGTCCCTCGCGCGAGAGGGTTGTGTTTGTTGTGATGATGCCTTGAACGCCAGTAGAAAGCGCAACCTCGGCAATCTCAGAAAGCTCAGGATCACTGAGATCAGGCGCTATTTTAAGGAAAACGGGGATCGGCTTGGCAAGCAGCGCACGCGCCTCCATTACGCCGTTCAAAAGCGCGGTGAGCGCGGCAGAGCCTTGCAAGTCGCGTAGCTTTTCGGTGTTGGGCGAGCTGACGTTTACTGTTGCGAAATCCACATGCGCGCCGCAATGGCTGAGCACTTTGGCAAAATCGCTTGCGCGGTCGTCGCTGTCTTTGTTCGCGCCCAGATTCAGGCCGAGCACCATATCTTTGGGTCGCTGCGCGAGGCGTGCACCGATCGCGTCCATCCCTTGATTGTTAAAACCAAATCGATTGATTGCCGCTTTGTCTTCGCTCAGGCGGAATAGGCGTGGTTTTGCATTGCCTTCTTGCGGACGCGGTGTTGCGGCACCGACTTCTATGAAACCGAAACCGGATTTGCTGAGACCGCTCAACGCTTGGGCGTTTTTATCAAACCCCGCTGCGAGCCCGATGGGGTTGGCGAGCGGCAAACCCGCAAGTTCACATTTCAGCCGCGCGCTGGTGATTGTTCCCGGCGCAGGGGCAAGGCCGGTTTGCAACGCTTTGATCGCAAGGCCATGTGCCTGCTCGGGGTCCATTTTGCGAAGGGCTTTCAGGCCAACTTGCTCTAGAATTTGCTTCATCCGAAAGTTGCTCCGTCGTCTAAGCCGTTGGTTCGTATGAGACGGGATGTAAGCACCGCCGCTTGGCGATGCACGACGGCCAGTTGATAATCTGGCGCGGTTACCATTTCGAGAAACGCGTGTGCTGTTGGGTAGCGTGCAATGAACATTGCATCCCATCGCTCGTTCTCTGGGCCAATCAATGTGGTTTCAAATCCGCCACGCCACAGGATCGAACCGCCGACGCACTTTAATATCGCAGCTGTCTCTCGACCGTAGTTTGCATAGGCCTCTGCACCGCTCAGACCTTGGTCGGCAAGCGTATGATCGTTAGGATACTCAGCTGTATCGCGAAAACGCACCAGATTGAGCATTTCGATCGGTGCGTCGCGATTGAGGTTTTTAAACGCTTCGAATTGTGCGCGGGTCGGGTCGAGATGAATGTCGTTCATTCCAGACCTGCGGGGAACTGATGTTTGCCGTTCACAAGCGGCAAAGGCTGGGCCCATTCGACGTCTTCGAGGCGCAGTTCACGGTAAAGATGCGGAAAATCAGCATCCCCACGTGAGACTTCCCACTTCAAGGCATCACCCATCGCATCGGCGTCGCAGCCAAGCAGGAAGAGGCCATCAACACCTGAGAAATGCTTGTCTGCCGTTTCTTGCGCTTGCACGGCTGTCGAGAAATGGACATATCCGTCGGCCACATCAATCGGTGCGCCTGAGGTGACTTTGTTTTTGCGAAGCTGCGCCCATTCGTCAGCGCGAAAGATTTTGTAAATTTTCATGGGAGCCGTGATGCGATAAGCGAACAGCTTGGTCAAGGTTGCGTTTCTAATGCGCGCCACAGCACGTCGAAATCTTCCCCGTTTTCAACACGGCGCACCAAGTCCTGTAGAACTCCAATGCCGTCTGTGTCGGCCACGGCTTTCACCAAGGTCCACGCGGCGCTATAATTCTGCTGCCACGTTTCGGCACTGTTGAGTTTTCTCCACTCTTTTAAATTGCGCGCATTTTTGATGTGATTGGGCTTGGCAACAAAGCTCAACCGCGTGTCTTGCGAAATGTAGCTCGCCAGCCCTTCATCAAACCACTGAGGGAACTTCGGATTGTAGATGTCGCGAAGCCCCATAGTTCTGTGCAACTCGGAGTGCACCAGCTCATGGGTAATGATCGAAACATTCAATCCGCGTGGGCTGATGAAGTTGAAGCGAGACCCATAGTTCAAGCCGCGCGTGCGCAACCCGAACCGCTCGGCGCAGGCTGTTGTCGTACAAAATATATGGCGTGGGTTCGTGGTGAGAGGGCCGAAAAATTCGGCGGCTTGCAGTCGCGCGGCGCTCATCAACGCCAAATGTATAGGCGCTTTGTCAGGGGCGTCGCTGTATGTGTTTGGGGCAATCTTATGCAGGCCAAACAGCAACGGCGTTAAGGCCCGGTGTGGACCGGGCAAGGCAGCATATGCCGCAGTAGCACTGAGTAAGAGTACAGCGAGGCCAATTCGGATCCATCTAAACATAGCTTAAGATTTGGGCACGGGGGCCTGTGGTTTCAAGCTTAGCGTAACGTCCGCCTTTGACTTGAGACGAGCAAAGCGCTTTGATGCGACTCGACGGTTCAACACAAAAGGGATTTCACCATGCTCACGCGTTTATTGACAGGGGCGGCAAGCCTCGCGCTTACCGCTGGGATCGCATCGGCCGACTATTCGCTGACGATTCTGCACACCAATGATTTTCACGCACGCTTTGAGCCGATCAGCAAATATGACAGCGGATGCGGCGAAGAAGACAACGCAGAGGGTAAATGCTTTGGCGGCTCTGCGCGTCTTGTGACGGCTGTCGCCGAGGCGCGCGCGCGTACGAACAACTCGATCCTCGTAGATGGGGGCGATCAGTTCCAAGGCACGCTGTTTTACACCTATTACAAGGGCAAGCTCGCGGCTGAGATGATGAACAAGCTCGGCTACGACGCGATGACGGTGGGCAACCACGAGTTTGACGATGGTCCAGAAGTTTTGCGCGGGTTCATGGATGCCGTCGATTTCCCAGTCCTGATGTCCAACGCGGATGTGAGCGGTGAAGAACTGCTTGCAGGCAAACTTGCGAAGTCCACTGTGATTGAGCGTGGCGGCGAGAAGCTGGGCCTAATCGGCCTGACACCACAAGACACAGATGAATTGGCCAGCCCGGGTCCGAACATCGTGTTCACAGACCCTGTGAATGCGGTTCAGGGTGAGGTTGATAAGCTGACAGAGATGGGTGTGAACAAGATTATCGTTCTGTCGCACTCTGGCTATAAAGTGGACCAAGCGGTCGCGGCGGGCACCATAGGCGTTGACGTGATTGTTGGAGGCCACTCCAACACGTTGCTCTCGAACACGAACGAGCGTGCTGAAGGAGCCTATCCCACAATGGTCGGTGAAACGGCGATTGTTCAGGCCTATGCCTACGGCAAATTTCTGGGTGAATTGAACGTCACGTTCAATGACGCAGGTGAGATTACCGAAGCCAAAGGTGAACCGATCATCGTTGATGGTGGCGTTGCAGAGGACGCAGCGACGAAAGCCCGGATCATGGAAGCGGCCGCGCCGTTGGAAGAGATCCGCAACAAAGTGGTGGCGAATGCAGGGGCCGCGATTGAAGGGGACCGCGCAGTCTGTCGTGTGCAGGAATGTGCGATGGGCAATCTCGTAGCGGATGCAATGCTCGCACGTGTAAAGGATCAGGGCATCGAGGTCGCGATTGCGAACTCCGGTGGTTTGCGCGCCTCCATTGATGCGGGCGATGTAACGATGGGCGAAGTGCTAACTGTGCTTCCGTTCCAGAATACGCTTTCCACGTTCAAGGTCTCTGGCGAAACGCTGATGGCCGCGCTTGAGAATGGCGTGAGCCAGATGGAAGAAGTCAAAGGTCGCTTCCCTCAAGTGTCCGGCATGAGCTTTACAGTTGATGCGTCTGAAGAGGTCGGCAGCCGTGTATCGGACGTCATGGTCGGCGGCATGGCGCTTGATGTGGGCAAAATGTACGGGGTTGTGTCCAACAACTACGTGCGTGGCGGCGGTGACGGCTACAAGATGTTCCGCGATGCGCAGGATGCCTATGACTTTGGTCCCGATGTTGCGGATGTGTTGGCGGAATACTTGGCAGCGCAAGGTCCATATGCGCCCTACACGGACGGT
>Ga0206128_1001976_pt1 | contig 19166 bp, 14 predicted proteins | sample Helgoland_Spring_7_FD_148601 | JGI IMG/M metagenome (GOLD analysis project Ga0206128, IMG submission 148601) | Pelagic subsurface seawater microbial communities from Kabeltonne, Helgoland, North Sea - Helgoland_Spring_Bloom_20160426_1 | ecosystem: Environmental > Aquatic > Marine > Epipelagic ... | reverse complement strand
TGGTGACAGCGGCAACCACACCCAGGCCAGCCCGACAGGTGCCAGTAAAAATATATTTGTCAGCAATTTGGGGCATAGAAGTCATATTTTTAGCCTAGATATTGTCCGATAAAAGAAGTAGCAATGCTCATTCCAGCGATAGAACCATAATTCGCGGATAATGCACGCGGGATATGCCCCTGGTCAATAGATTACCTACGTAGTAAGTGTTTTTACTGATCACCCAAAAAACTGCTAATTAATATGTGCTGAGCGGGTAAAAAGCTCAGGGTCACAATAATGCTGTAAAACTATACACACTTAAATAGAGATCGAAGGTAATCTGCTCAAAGAATCTAACCAGAGCTAATTATTAGCCACGGTCTTATTGGTCTCTAAAAATTATAAAACCCTATGGGGTGGATGCCCATCGAGAATAAGAGGATATTCATGGACTTCTTAGAGGTTAGTCCGCATAAAACAGCCGATCAGACGCCAGATAAAGTTCAAGCAAAAACTCTATCTGAGTCCCTTATTCCTGAGCTGGAAGATGGCATTAGATGGCGCATTTGCGTCCGGTTAACTCTGGTGGCGGTTCTTCTTAGTATCCGTGGTGTCACAGCCTACTTCATGCCCGAGCTGTTTATCCAATCCAAGGTGGTTGCTGTGCAAATAGATCCAGCTGCCTTTCATCCGGCAAGCGATTTGATACAGGTGCGGGTGATGCTTTTGTTACTAGTATTGGCTGGCTACTTATATGCCGTGGTTGCCGGCCGATATTTTAGATTTATGGCGGTAGTTGGCATGGTTGTCAGCTGTGCATTACTGTGGAGTGATATGGAACTATTTATGCTCACAACTGTGTCAGAGATAACCGCCGTTTCTTTCGCATTGCTTGGTATGCGTCTTATCGCCGTCTGGCTTTTGGTTCTAAACTATCTGGATATTCATCGCTAGAAGCTGCATTATTCAGGCATGATCACTCAGCGCCTGCTACCCATAGTTTTACTTATCCTGTTAACTAGCTGTTCCACCTATCAGCCGACTCAGGTCAATGACCTGTGCAAAATATTCTGGGGTGAAACAGACTGGTATAAAGATGCCCGTAGCTCGAGCAAGCGCTGGGGTACACCCATAGGCGTTATGATGGCGATTATCAATCAGGAGTCCGCCTTTCAGGCTAAGGTGCGACCAGATCGCCCCAAGTTTTTATTTATTCCTCTGCCGCGCAGATCATCAGCCTATGGCTATGCTCAGGCTCAGGACGCAGCCTGGAGTGACTACCGAAAGGATACTGGCAGCTGGAGCCATGACCGCGATGACTTTGGTGATGCCATTAACTTTGTGGGCTGGTACACCAATAAGACTAACAAACGTCTGGGTATCTCTAAGTGGGATGCCTACAGTCAGTATCTTGCCTATCACGAGGGCTGGGGTGGCTATGCCCGAAAGTCCTATAATAAAAAGCCCCAGCTATTAACTGTGGCCAATAAAGTTCAGCGTCAGGCTGGAACCTATGGGGCTCAGCTTAAAAAGTGCAGTGCCAAACTTGATAAGTCAGTCAGCCGCTGGTTTTTTTAAAATTGTCGCGGCGGGGACATCGATGCTGTGGTTTTGCCCGTAAAATTCCTGTCAAATAATAAAAAGTAAGAGAGACCCTATGTCTTTAGATCATGTAGATGTTTTGATTATTGGTGCCGGCCTGTCTGGTATTGGTGCAGCCAGTCATCTTGAGCGTGAAGCGCCCAATAAATCCTATGCTATTTTAGAAAGCAGGGGTGCCATGGGAGGCACCTGGGACCTGTTTCGCTACCCGGGTATTAGGTCTGACTCAGATATGCATACATTGGGCTACAACTTCAAACCCTGGAAGCACGAGAGAGCTATAGCTGACGGCCCTACTATTTTGGATTATATTCGTGAGACGGCCAGGGAATATGATGTCGAAAAACATATCCGCTACAACCACCGAGCCACTAAAATTTCCTGGGACAGTGACAGGGCAGTCTGGACGGTAACCATTGAGGGGGAGGGGGCTAGCCCCAGGGCCATAAGCTGCAACTTTATCTATAGCTGCACTGGCTATTATCGCTACGACCAGGGCTATACCCCAGAATTCCCTGATGTAGAGCAGTTTAAAGGCCAGCTAATTCATCCTCAGCTGTGGCCCGAAGATTTGGACTATGCAGATAAGAATGTAGTGGTCATAGGTAGCGGTGCAACCGCTATTACTGTGGTGCCAGAGATGGCAAAAACCGCAAAGCATGTGACCATGTTGCAGCGGTCTCCAACCTATGTGGTTTCGCGTCCGGGTCGAGACCCTTTCGCACTGCGCATGAATCGCTGGCTGCCCTCCAAATTAGCCTATCTGGTTACCCGCTGGAAAAACGTCAGCATGCAGGCTCTGATATACCAGTACAGCCGGCGTCGGCCACAAAAAATGAAAGCATTCTTGCTATCTCTCACTCGCAGAGAGCTCGCGGGAAAGGTTGATGTAGATACCCACTTCAACCCGAAATATAACCCCTGGGACCAGCGTCTCTGTCTGGTGCCCGATAGTGATTTGTTCCGGTCCCTGCGCAAGGGCACGTCCTCAGTAGTGACCGACCAGATTAAACGCTTCACCAAGACAGGCATCAAGCTGGAATCTGGAGCGCTTTTAAAAGCCGATATAGTAGTGACCGCCACTGGATTGGAACTGCTGCCTATGGGTGGGATGGAGATCGAGGTTGATGGCGAACCTATGTCTCTGCCAGAAACCATGGGTTACCGAGGTATGATGCTGAGTGATATACCCAATTTTGTGCTGGCCGCGGGCTACACCAATGCCTCCTGGACATTGAAATGTGATCTGACCAGCGAATATGTCTGCCGTATGCTTAACCATATGGATAAAAAAGGCTTTGCCTACTGTGTGCCGCGTACATCTGATCCCGCTATGGAGCGAGTATCATTTTTGGATCTGGCCTCTGGGTACGTGGATCGGTCTATAGACCGCTTTCCCAAGCAGGGTCTCAGATCACCCTGGAAGCTGTATCAGAATTATCTGCTGGACATACTCAGCCTGCGCTTTGGAGCATTGAGTGACAAGGCGTTGGAGTATGGCAAAATAAAGCCTTAACTCTTTTCTGATTGGCCCTGGAGCTATCAATAAACTCAAAACAGCGTTAAAAATGAAAACCGGGCACATTGAGCTGGGATGCATAGATTCTAGCTTTTAACCAGAGACTGTCTCCGCAGTATCTAGGCTTGTCGCTTAGTGTGGGCACCAGATCAGTCACAGCAGTGGCATTGACAGTACCATCGGCAGTCACTGGATAAACAGGTTGTCCCGTTTCAGCTCTATATTGCGGGTCTCCAGCACTAGAGTTTATATAGCGAGATTATCGCGTAGACTGGCGAATAACTAACTCAAAGCCTGTATTGATATAAGCAGATATTGATGAGGCTTCGTCAGTCTGTGGATTTATTTTTTCAAAAATAAGCTCCATAGCTTTACTGCCCATGTTGTATCTATTGACCCGCACAGTCGACAGTGCAGGTTCGGCATAGGCGGCCATTTCAATATCATTAAAGCCGCATACTCCAAATTGTTTTGGTACATCAATATGCATTTTTTTACATTGATGCAAGACTCCCAGCGCTAGATCATCGTTACAGCAGAAGACCGCATCGCAGTTTCCCTGAGTTATGGTCATCAACTCCCTAAATAGCGAGGCACCCATAGCCACAGAGGATGGCTTCTGAGTTGTTATAATGCGCTTCTTATCCAGGCGATTGGCCGCCGATAAAATCCCCTCAAATCCATCCAGTCGCTGGCAGGTTCTGGGGTCCATTCTTGCGCCTATAAAACCAATTTTAAGGTAAGACCTATTTAGTAATAACTGGGCCACAGCAGCGCCTGCCTCAAAATGTGAAAAGCCCACATTGATATCAATTGGCTTATCTACCTCTCCCATTATCTGAACCACCGGGACAGCGGAGGCTTGCAGCATAGCCCGGGCGGCGGGGGTCTGTTCTCCGCCAGTGATAATTAATCCCTCAGGAGACTGACCGAGCAGGGTTCTGACGGCGCGCTCTTCTTCCTCAGGGGAATAATGGGTATTAAATAGCAGCACCTGATAATTGGCCGGCGTGGCAATATCGTAGATACCCCGCAACACATCGTTAAATACCACGTTGGACAGCGAGGGAATTAACACGCCAATTAACTTTGATTTCGAGGATGCCAGCACGCTTGCCGATCGATTGGGGATATAGCCCAGTTCGGCAATAGCTATTTCAACTTTCTCGCGAATATTGGCTCGCACCCCTGCAGACCCATTGACTACTCGCGATACGGTAATGGGGCTGACCCCAGCCTTGGCGGCAACGTCTTTGAGGGTGAGGCGCTGAGCGCCCTGAGGTTTATTGTTTGCCATAGGATTATGATTGCATATTTACAAAAACAGGGATATCAGCAGACAGCTGGCCAGGCCGATCAAGGAGATTAATGTTGTCATCACCGTCCATGTTTGCAAGGTATTTTTTTCACTCATACCCAGGTAGCGACTTACCAGCCAAAACCCGGAGTCATTGACATGGGAGAGGATAGTGGCCCCAGAGGAGATAGCAATAACCAGCAAACCCAAGCTGGGCGCTGATATGGGCTGTAATTGTAAAATAGGCGCCATTAATCCTGCCCCAGTAATCATAGCTACTGTTGCCGAGCCCTGAGCAATACGAGTGATGGCGGCGATTAAGAAGCCGAGAATAAACACAGAGAACTGGGCTTCAATAAATACCGATGCCAGCATTTGACCCACACCAGAGTCAATCAGTACCTGCTTAAAAGCCCCGCCTGCACCCGTAATTAAAATCACCACACCGGCGGGTTCAAGGCCTTTATTGGCAATCTTTAATAATGACTCAGTGCTGAGATCACATTTTTTATGGGCTATTAGCAGAGCAAAAATAGTGGCAATAGTTAGTGCTACAAACGGGTGGCCCAAAAAGCGAATAGCAGATAGCAAAGTACTGGTGTCGTCCAATACAAAAGGTGCTGTAGTCGCCAGCATAATAAGCAATAGAGGCAGCAAAATAATGGAGGCAACCCAGACAAAATTTGGGGAGGGACCACTGGATTCCATGGCTTGACTGCGATGCGCCTCTGGCACCTCAATAAATATTCTTTTGGCGATATACTGACCAAACCAGGGTCCGGCGATAATCATGGCCGGTATGCCAGTTAGGGTGCCAAATAAAATAACCCAGCCGAGATCTGCATTAATTAACTCAGCCACGGCAATAGGGCCAGGTGTAGGTGGTATAAAACTGTGGGTAATAGCGAGTCCAGCGAGCAGTGGAATAGCATAGTACAATAATGAACGACCAGAGCGGTTAGCCAATCCATAGAGCAGTGGCGCCAAAATAATAAATGCCACATCAAAAAATACTGGTATGGCTACAATAAAACCGGTTAGGCCTAAACTCCATTGGGTTTTCTCAGGGCCAAAGGTGCCAATTAAGCTGTCGGCAATGCGCTCAATGCCACCAGAGCTCTCTAATATTTGACCCAGAATAGCTCCCAGGCCCACTACAATAGCCACAAAGCCCAGGGTGCCGCCCATACCGGTTTTGACCGAGTCTATAACCTGCTCTGGTTGCAAACCTGAGAGAAGGCCAACGCATAAACTGGTGATCAGCAAGGCTAAAAAGGCAGGCACTCTGAGTGCCATAACTAAAAATAGCAGGAGTGAAATCCCGGCACCAGCCACTAAAAATAAACTTAAATCCATATTAATGCCCCAGGGAAAATTGGCTTAAGACCTTATTGTTGAACATTAATGGTTGCGACTTTTAGATGATCGCCAATAATAATTTCGAACTCACCGGGCTCGACCACAGATTGCATATGCCGATCTAACAGGGCGAAATCTTTATTGGCAAGGGTAAAGTTCAAAGTTTGCTTTTCGCCGCGCTTTAGATGCAACCGCTTAAAGGCCACCAACTTTCTTACTGGAGTGGTCACTGTGCTGACTTTGTCATTAATATAAATCATTACCACCTCGTCGCCATCCATGTCGCCAGTATTGGTAATGTCAACACTGAAGTTGAGGCTATCACTGGTTGACATAGTCTCTGGCAGGCTCAAATTACTGTAATCAAAAGTGGTGTAAGACAGTCCATAGCCAAAGTAATAGAGTGGTTTGCGGCTGCTTAAATAGAATCCGCCGCGATGAAATGCTGAAGGTTTGTGGTTATAAAAGCTCTGTAAGTGCCCCACGGAGCGGGGTATTGTAATGGGTAGCTTGCCGCCGGGGTTTATTTTTCCCGCTAGGGTCTCGGCAATGGCCTGGCCACCGAACATGCCTGGTTCCCAGGCCTCCACAATGGCATCGGCATTTTCAGTTAACCACTCTGAGGCGATAGGGCCGCCATTAATCAATACCACTACTAGTTTTGAACCGCTGGCTTTAATTTTTTCAAGCAACTCAATCTGATTGCCAACTAGATTTAATGTTGGTCGGTCCACATTTTCGGCGCTGGTTTTGTTCTTATCAAAGCGCAGGGAGTTTTCACCCATGACAGCAATAACCACATCGGCTCGCCTGGCTAATCTGCTGACTTTGGATAGTTCGGCATTGGAAACCACATCGTGCCGGGCAATAGCTACATGGTCGATTTTAGTACCCTGGTCATACTGTTGCTTCAAGCCCTCGAGCACAGTAATAACATTATTGTCTGGCTGCACCCGCGCCCATTCTCCCAGCAGTGCCTGATGGTCGGCATTGGGGCCTGTGACCAGGATGCGCCCCGTATCTCGACTCAGGGGTAATACACCATTGTTTTTAAGCAGTACCATAGACTTTTGCGCAGTTTGTAATGCCAACTCAAGATGGCTGTCTTTAAGTAATGTATCTGCAACGGCCTGTTTATCTGTGTAGCGATTTTCAAATAGACCCAGTTGAAATTTAGCGTAGAGAATTTTGCTGACGGCATGGTCAATCCGACTCATTGGTATCTCACCGTTTTCCACCAATGATTTTACATTGTCGAAAAAACCGGGGCCCTGCATATGCACATCCATACCGGCCAACACAGCCACTTTGTCGGCCTCTCGCTCTGAGTCTACAATTCTATGGGCGCCTTCCAGCCGTTGAATATCCATCCAGTCACTGATGTAAAAACCTTCAAAGCCCCATTCGCCACGGATTAAATCGGTTAAATACTCCTCATGGGCATGGGCTGGAATACCATTAATTTCATTGTGTGCAGGCATAATGGTGTACACACCATTATCAATCGAGCCCACAAAAGGTGGGAAAAATATCTCGTGCAAGGTACGTTCGGAAACATCTGCTGGTGCGCCATTAACCCCATTGTAGGCAATGCCACCACCGACAAAGTGCTTGGCCGACGCCAGCACATTGGTTGATGAGCTAAAGTCTTTGCCTTGATAGCCGCGCACCATGGCATTACCCATTTCGGTTACCAGATAGGGGTCTTCACCAAAGGTTTCGCCAATACGACCCCAGCGAGCATCTCTCACCACTTCCACATTGGGCGAGTAGGCCCAGTGAAACCCTGTTGCGCGCATTTCACTGGCAGTATATTCAGCCATTAACTCAGCTAGTTCAGGTTCAAATGATGCGGCCAGACCAATTTGAGTGGCATAGATGGTGGTAGGGCCCATATACATACCATGGCCGTGGATGGCATCGGTGGCGATAAGCAGTGGAATTTTAAGTCGAGATTCCTCTGCCAGGCTCTGCAATATATTAGCTTCCTGATAGGTAGATACTTTTAGAAATGAGCCTATTTTGCCCTCTTTAATAAGCCCGGCTCTGTCTCCCAGAGCTAAGGTGTAATCTGATTTAGTGTCTTTGCTATCAAAGTCGATATCTGAAGCTTCACCGACAAACTGGCACATTTGGCCAATTTTTTCGTCCAGGGTCATTTGACCCATTAACAGCTCAACGCGCTTATCTGAGGATAGGTCGGCATTCAGGTAGGACGCAGTTGCGGCTATGCTGTGCGTTGAGATAATAAAAAACGCTGAGAGTAAAAGCCTTTGAATAGCAGAAGTCATACAAATTCCTTATTTATTTATATGGTTTGCCGCCGGTTTTTTTAGATGATGATTTTTATAAGGCGGGCAATTGGTTGCGCAATCATTTTATGTAACAATACTCCCGTTTACAACTATTCTGCCAATGGCACAGCTATTTAGATATATTTAGATTTGTTGGACTATTTTACTAACTGAAGCAAACAGCCTGTCAGGAACCTGAGATGTCGTTATTGAAAAAGCAGTCCGAGCCCAGAAAACAGCCTCTGTTGCTGGTGGTGATGGGCGTATCTGGAACAGGCAAGTCGACACTGGCCAGTGAATTTGCCCGGCGACACCAGTTTACCTTTTTGGATGCTGATTCACTGCATAGTGATCAGGCAATTGAACAAATGTCGCAGGGGATTCCCCTGTCCGATGCACAGCGGCTGCCCTGGATAAAGCGAATATATGCTGAGCTCAGTGAAAGTCAGCAGCAAAATAAAAGCTGTATTCTTGCGTACTCCGGATTGAAGCAGGCGCACAGAAAGATAGTCTTTAGCTCATACGCCTGTAGGGCAGGGGTACTATTAAATGCTGACCAATCGCTGATTATGGAGCGTTTAGCTAAACGATCTGAGCATTTTATGTCACCTCAGCTGCTCGATAGCCAGCTTGCTGAGATGGAGCCCTTCAGTAATAAAGAGCCTCTATTGGAACTTAGTAGCGCGGAGCCTGTAGAGACTTTAGTTAACCAGTTGGAACTTTTTGCATCAGCACTTCAAATAATGCCCGAAGCAACTCCAGGCTGGAACTTTTAAGTATATTGTCTAGGTCCAGCCTTGGAGTCGTGGGGTTAAAGCTAGGCTTTTAGTTGCGAAGAAGCACCTGATTTCGAGGGGCGGCTTCTCACCGAGGTAAAGGTGGTGCAGGTTCCTTTATTAAGGTCTAGGGTGAAAGCAACTACTGAAGGTTTCTTTTCAGCAAAGGCTCTGCATTTTTCTACAGATCTAAACTTTTTAGATGTTTTTACCGCGTGGATTTTACCGCTGATTGCCAAGCCATCTTCGACTGGCATCCAGTCAGATGTGGCGCTAGCAAAACTTACAGCGGGAACCAGTGCTACAAGCATTAGGCTGTGTTTGATTATATTTTTCATGGATTCTCCTAGATTTACATTTAAATTTAGAGTTAGATTTGGACTGGGTCTATGAGATACTCAGACAAAGGACGCTCTGGTATTTGCAAAGCATTTATCGTGCCACTACCTGCACCCCGCGTAGGCTGGGGGTCAACTTAGCGGCCAGGCTTGGGTCTGCGCCAAATTGGTGCGGGGGTTGGTGAAAGTCTGGTTTACTGCACTATTTTGGTTCGAAAATCATGCTGCGGGCAGGCTGTATGAGAGCCTTTAAACCTTAGGAGAATAACTCTATGAAACAGCCAATAAAATCTCTTTTACTGCTAGTTGCACTGGCCTCAGGCTGGGCTTTGGGCGGAGCCAATACTATGATTATCGATGTTAGAACAGCCTCAGAATGGTCCGCTGGCCATTTGGAGTCAGCGCAACACCTTGAGTTGGGATTGGTCGCGCAAAATATACAAACCCTGGTTGAGGATAAAGATCAACCCATATACCTCTATTGCCGCAGCGGTAATAGGTCAGGCCAGGCAAAGGCCATATTGGATGGCCTGGGTTATAGCAATGTGGTCAACGCCGGTGGTCTTGAGAATGCCAGTGAGTTGTTGGATCAAGCGATTGTTCGGTAAGCTCGCTAACACCGTTTTTGGGCTTCTTGTCTGCAACCTCTTAGATTTGTTGCACCCTGTCCAAAAAGCGACCCATGTGACAATGTGCGCTTACTATTGAACTGTCGCAAATAATCGGTACCGCTTAAAATATTTACCCTAAGTTTGGCGGCTCTTGTTTAACTTTTCTTTTTATCTTTAATTACATCTAAGTAAGTCATTGTCCAGAATAGTAAGTAAAAGGGCATAATGTAATCTAGGTGTATTTCCCCAAATATGTCCATTGCTATCAAAGACAAAACCAATAAAACCTGAATAAGCAGAGAATTTCTAGTGGATATATTTACTGCGATTTTTTTCATTCTTTAGATACCCTTTGCTGTTACCTATAAGAGACGCCGACCCTATTAGATTGTTGCACCATTTCTGACACCTTAGCAGTGCGAACTACTGAAACCAAGGATTTTGAGTACGTCTTTTTGTGATTGACGAATTGTGGAGGTGGATGCCGATATTGCTATAGATACAATTAAACTGATCGCAGCGATATCTTCATGGTGTGACGGAAGCTGTGGCATATTGGAGCTGAGGGTTGTTTATTTTTAGAACCAATCGTCCAGGAGACGCAAATAAAAAACCCCCAGCCTGGGGCTGAGGGTTGTTTATTTGGTGCACCCGGAGAGTGTCACCGCCTGCTTCCGGCTCCATTAGCCTTGTCAGCTCTCGTTTCTTACGAGACTGATGAGGAGCAGTACATAAACTTTTTGGATCTACGTAGTCCGTAGCAGTGCGAACACTAACTACGGATTAACGAAGAGCATTTGGTTACTGTTCAGCCATACATTTTTCGTTGTATAAAATACTTAGATGTGAAATTCTATTATCAATAGCGCTTTGATTTTTTCCTGCTCTTGATTCATTAACGAAAATCCCCGGCCAAAAAAGAAGTGCCATTCCTACATTTTTACCTGTGAATCCAGAATCGTCTTTAGCTTCTTCGAATTTCACACCAAGGTCAGCTAATTCGAATTTAAGCGACGCACAGCTCATACTATAATCAGACGGCTGTATCGCCCTCACGGCATTATTTGACACGCACCCACTAACGAACATAGTCATAACCGCTATAGCTACTAATTTTCTCATATTTCTCTCTCTCTTTTGTTATTCATTAACGATTAGTCAACTTACACTACGCCTGCTATCATTGACGTAAGAGATTCCATTGTCAATCACTTTGATATAGCACTTGTGTGTACGTTTGTGTGTACACTTATCTTGTAAATGAATAACAGGGGGCTTCTTTATCGGGGGCGGGGGAGCTGCTGAGATCTTGTGATTGTTATTGTATCTGGACAGATACTTTTTAAGGTGATTTGAACATTAAGCTGTGTTACTTATCCCAGTTAAGAATATCCATAACAACTTTAGACTGCTGGTTCGCCTGTGCCAACATAGCAGTCGCCGCCTGCTTGATAATCTGTGTTCTCGCTAGTTCTGTCGTTTCTTTTGCATAATCTGCGTCTTGAATTCTGCTGAGGGATGCTGTGGCATTAGTTGACATAGTCGTAAGGTTATCTATAGCGTATTCGAGGCGGTTCATTGCTGCTCCATACGCTCCCCTTTGATCATTTATCTGCGTCATGGCCCTTTCGATCACAGCCAGAGAAGCAGTTGCTGAGACTGCTGAGGTGATCTCTGTTGGTGACACTGAGTCACTATAGTTTTCAGCGTCTTTCTCTAGGGTCACAGAGAGCCCTGAGACGGAGTTACCGTCTGCCAAACCAGTAATATTAATGACGCCAGAACTTGCTGATGCGCCTCCATATAAACCTGTTTTAGTAGCGATCTGTGAGGCCATAGTCGTTAGGAGAGCGTGTAAGCCATCCGCAGCAACGATTCCTTGCACCTGCGTGCTGCCGGCAACATTGATAGTGATTCGGTCACCCGTGACAAGATTGAGGTTATTGAAGTCTAGTTTGCTGACACCGTTGGTATAGTTTGTGATCGTTGGCCAGTCGTAGACACGAACATGACCCGAATCTACACCGTTAGCACCATCATTGCGAGGTGCGCCAACTGCGATAGTAGATTTATCCCCACTCATATCGACCCCAAGCCCACTGATGTCTGAAGAAGCCTCTCCGTTAATATTATTACCTCTTTGGACCCAAGCAGATCCGTTCCAATCGAAAATCTTTGCCCGGCCAGTTTGGAGGTTCGATGGATATCCTGAGCCTATTATTAGTGAGTTACCGTCTCCACTGAGGCTAACCGCACCACCAAAGAATCGCTGTCCATCTGTATCTCCATCAAGGTCTGAACCGCGTTGTACCCAGCTCGATCCAATCCAGTCATAGACGCGAAGTTGCCCTGTACTGTTTGCTCCTGCCGAGATCCAAGGAGAACCAATTGCAAGAGTATTACCGTTATCACTCAAACTTACTGAATGCCCACTGTAATTATTAGATCCCTCACCATCTATGTCAGTACCGCGCTGAATCCATGCAGAACCGTTCCAAGCATAAATTCTGACAAGTCCAGAATCTGCGCCGTTACTGTCTTCGTAAGGTGCTCCTATAGCTACTATATTTCCATCGCTACTTAAACTAACGGAGTTACCAAAATAATCAGATATGCTCTCTCCAGGAATATTAAGGCCTCTCTGATCCCATGATGTCCCATTCCAATCATAGATTTTAGCAAGCCCGTTATTGTTGCCATAAGTACCACGTGCGCCTATAGCTATGGTATTACCGTTTTCACTAATACTTACATCAGAACCTAGATGTTGATTGCTAACTCCGTCAATATCGTCACCTCTTTTTGCCCAGGAGCTTCCATCCCAGTCATAAACTGTAACGCGACCTTTATTTTGATAAGATGGAGATGCGACTGCAACGGTATCTCCGTCATCACTGATACTCACGGACCACCCTTCATAACCACTGACATTATCAATATCAGCACCTCGCTGAAGCCAATTAGAGCCATTCCAGGTATAAATTTTTACCTGCCCACCTCCGGAAGCGTAGTAAGAACCAATTGCAAGTGTATTGCCGTCGTCACTTAACCTAACTGAATGCCCGCTTCGATCACCTGCACTTTCGCCATCAATATCTGAACCTCGCTGAGTCCAAGTTCCACTGGCATTAAGAGTCTCACTGGAGACTGGTGTAGTTGTCTGCGTCAGAGTAGGTGCGACAGATGCGTGAGTTACATACCCTGTTTGCGTGGAAGTCCCTCCAAGGCGATTAATAGATAAATTGCCCAGTGATACATCAATAGTTTGTGATGCATTAGCACCCATTTGAAATGATGTGGTACTACCAAAATGAGAGCCGTCCAGCAAATTTTCACCATCCCACTGAGTATTGTTAAAGACTCTTTCTATCTCCGCTTTAAGCGCCTGATATTCTAAATCTAAAGACGATCTATCCTTGGTAGTGTTTGTATCACTGACGGCCTGCACAGACAGCTCTCGCATTCTCTGCAACATAGCTGTCACGCTGGCAACTGCACCGTCCGCTGTCTGAATCATACCTATCGCATCATTGGCATTCTGGACAGCCTGATCTAGTCCTCTGGCCTGACTTGTCATTCTTGAGGCGATAGCCAGCCCAGCGGCATCATCAGCAGCTGAGTTGATTCTCAGCCCTGTGGACAGTCGCTGCATAGATTGCGCCATGGCTCGCTCGTTCTTAGCGAGGCTCTGGGCGGCAATGCTTGCCGGTATGTTCGTGCCTATCTTCAAGTTTTAATCCAATATCCAAAAAAACGGTTATCAGAGAGGCGGACTTATTTCCGCGATCTCGCTAAGCGAGATCGACAGTGAAAATGACATCTTTAAGCAAGTGGCAATTTGTCGCCGGCATTAGCCGAATAAACCTCAGTTTGGCAAGGCATTGCCACTTTATGACCGGAGAATTTCTGTGGTAGGGGGCTACTCCACAGAGGGCGGGGGAGCCTGCTGAGGTCTTGTGATTGTTGCTGTATCTCCCCACATACAAAGTAGGCTGACTTCAAGAAATCTGCACTATCCTCGAGCATCTACTGACTTTGTAAAAATATGGACAAGGGGCAGAAGGGTCGTTATTCTATGCATAGATGCATAATTAAGAAAAGGCCTTCCTTAAATGAACAACAGTCTCTCAGCTAATTGCATTGCCATATTTTTAACTTCGCTGCTTGTGATTTCATGCGGCGGCGGCGGTGGGAATCCCCCCCCAGCTGTAACGGTTTCATTAAAAGCCTCTCCAGATGAAGTGCTTGTAACAACCACAACAACCCTTACTTGGGCTTCAAGCAATGCTACTGAGTGCATAGCTTCAGGAGCGTGGGTAGGAGCAAAGCCTTTGTTTGGCTCTGAAACGATTACAATTGCTGAAACCGGTGACAGTACATATAGATTAAATTGTACTGGTAAAGGGCAGCCTGGTTCAGCGTCTGAGGTGATTGTAGGGTTCAAAAATACTGAAGGCGTAGTTGCTGATGTTAGTGGTGCGGCTGTATTTGTTGATCTTGATGATGACTGGATGCAGGATTCATCTGAATATTCATCTATTTCAGATGAAGATGGCAAGTTCACTATCAGACATACCAATAAAAATCTGATCTCCATTGGTGGAGTTGACAGAGTTTCCCTGATTGATTTGGATGACTTATTGCTGTTTCATAAACTCACTGATTACACGGAGTCAGTGGTGGTGACACCAGTAACCTCGATAGCTGGTTATATGGATGATCCTAGTTTAGTTAATTCGGCCTTAGGTATTGATGACTCCATTGATGTTGCTACCTTTGATCCTGTGGCAAATAGGGGTGACGAGGGGATAAACGACTATCTCTATGAAAAAGGGAGTCAGCTAACAGTTCTGGCACTTGCATTACAAAATATATCGAATGGACTTAATTCGACATCTGACACTAGCGAGGACTATTTTAAGGCGATTGCAGAAGAAATCGTGAGCGCCTATGAAGCTAGCCCTTCAAAAGTGGACATAGAGACTCAAACATTCATCAGAAATGTTCTGGACCGAGTGATCGCAGCTAAACTTCTAACCGTTACAGATCAAGGAATAATAGACTCATCGCTGAGCCTCAGTGGGGTGCTAACTATTATTGATGGTCGAATGTCAGTGGAATTAAGCACAGCACTAGCGCGGTTTTCTCTTGGTACGCTACAGGCAGATATTAGAGCTTTGATCGATGGAACCGCCTCGCTTGAAAAGGTTGATGGTTATACCTCCAATATGCTGATATTTATAGCAAGTGATCAAGATTTAGTAGTTAATGATCTTACTCCTGACGTTATCGCTGGCGATGATAGTGGCAGTACCCTTGAAGATAATGCAGTAGCAATCGATATTCTCTCCAATGATACATTCCTTGCAAATGCCCCATACACCATAGAGCTCACGAGTGGCGCTAATGGAGCAACATCGATCAATGACCAAGTAGTTACCTACACTCCAAATCTAGATTTCAATGGTACTGACAGTTTCTCATATACCATTGTACAAGGTGGCAAGTCTGCTACGGGAACTGTTTCTGTAACTATTGAGGCCGTAAACGATGCTCCGATAATTGGTACTACCGATTTTACAATTAACGAGAATGAGACAGCTGTTGCCCGTATTACAGTTTCGGACGTAGATATTCAGGATACCTTATCCCTGACGCTTGACTTAGAGAGTGCGGATGCTGGTCTTTTCAGCCTGACTGACGAGAGAGAGCTTAGTTTCAAGGTAGCGCCAAACTATGAAGTTGATGCAAGAACCTACTCTTTTACCGTCACTGTTACTGACGGAACAGAGGACGTTCAGAAGACGGTCACAGTAAATGTTACTGACGTAGATGAGCCTCCAGTTTTTGTGCCGTCAGGGCCTTTTAGTGCACAGGAAAATCAGCTAGACATTGGCAGTATAAGCGCCTCAGACCCGGAGGGTGGTGCGATCGTTTATTCGCTGGGTGGCGATGATGCGGCTTCTTTGGTCATTTCAGCTGATGGCATAATCAGCTTCGTAAATGCGCCAAACTATGAGATTAAAAATACTTATTCAGCGGCTGTAAATGCATATGATGGCTTAAACACAACTATCCAAACCATTACGATCCAGATTACTGATGTCAATGATGCTCCAGTTGCAACTTCGGGCAGTTATGATCTTAATCTAATGCCCCAGCCACAAACTTCAAAAACTTTGACCCTATCGGCTTCAGACGAAGATGGGGACACATTAACCTATACGCTTGTTTCTACTGGAAGCTACGGCACAGCATCCCTAACGGGTAATATTATTACCTACCAAACGTCCTCCACTACGCAGTCATCTCAATCAGAAAGTTTTTCTTTCAAGGTAAATGATGGTGAACTTGACTCTTCGGAAGCGTCCATTTCAATTGATCTTAAAACCGATCCACTTTATAAATATCAATGGCATTTAGACAACACTGGTCAGACAAACTTTGCAACGACTGGAGGTACAGCTGGTGCAGATATAGACGTTGATAGCGCAGTCATATCGGGTATCACTGGTTCTGGAGTAACTGTTGCTGTTCTTGATACGGGCCTTGAGCTAGCTCACGAGGACCTCTCCGATAATATAGTAAATGGGTCTTGGGATTTTGCAAATAGTGATGAAGATCCTACTCGATCAGCTAATGATGGTGATCATGGGACGAGCGTCGCAGGTATTATTGCATCAAAAGGCTGGAATAAAAAAGGCGGCAGAGGCGTGGCTCCTGATGCGTCATTGATCGGGTATAATTTTCTGGAAAGTCAAGGCTTAAGTAATCAGCTAAAAGCATGGGGCTCAAACCCTCCCGTAGCTGTAAACGTCGATGTTTACAACATGAGTTACGGAAGGGGTTATGGTACAGATGGGGATGATGTTGCAAATACTACCTTTGATTTACCATCATTCTTGAGTGGTGCTTATGAGGATGGACTTGTAAATGGTGTTACTAATTTGAGAGATGGTAAGGGCGCAGTTTACATTAAGTCTTCTGGAAACGCTTTCAAAACATCGGCCACAAGTAACTGCGGAACTAATCTGGCATGCACGGAGATGCTCATAGATAGCAATAATGGAACGCCATATATCATCCACGTTGGCGCTCTAGATGCTGATGGAGTAAAAACAACTTATTCAACACCAGGTCCTGGGCTTTGGGTTTCTGGGTTTGGTGGAGAATCCGGCTATGATGCTGCTTATGTCTCAGGGTTCTCATCAGGCACTGATCGACCAGCAATTATGACTACTGATCAATCTGGATGCACAAATGGTTATGTGGGCGTTAACAGTGGCAGAGCAGTCTCATTCAATGCTTTTAACGATGACTCTGGGTCTAATGTTGAAAACAATGATTGTAACTATACAAGTGATTTTAATGGCACTTCTTCAGCGGCACCAACTGTGTCAGGCGTGGTTGCTTTAATGCTAGAGGCTAATCCAGATTTAACCTGGCGAGATGTTAAACACATTCTTGCATCTACGTCAGATCAAGTGGATAGTTCTAGGAGTTATGACTACAGGGGGGTGACCCAGTATGAGTGGGAAACTAATAGTGCGGGCTATAAGTTCCATAACTGGTATGGGTTTGGAAAAGTAGATGCCGCAGAGGCAGTAACTACAGCTACCTCCTATACTGCGGATAGTAGGGGTTCTTTCGTGACCACAGGAGAAGTAGGAAGCTCAGCTTGGTTAGCTGTAAATGATAATGGTTTGAACGCCACGAGTTCGATAGCTGTAAGTAAGCCTTTAGGTTCCAATGATTTTGTCGAATTTATAAAAATAAAGGTAAGGTTTACACACTCTGTTCCTGAATCAATAGCTTTACGCCTTCAGTCGCCCGATGGAACAGTTGTTAATATCATGCAGCCTCTCACAAATTTGGGTGACGATCCTTGGCCAACAACATTTAATATAGGAGTGAGTGGCTTTTACGGTGAGAGTATTGATGGAACTTGGACTTTAGCCGCTAATGACGCGATTTTAGACGGTATAGATGGGACAATATATTATTGGGGGATTGAAATTTATGGAAACTAAATTAACGATTGTTAAAGGATATATTGTTTTACTGGCCTCTATATTTTTATTAAGCACTGGCTATGCAAATGAGTTAGAGAAGATTCAGGTAAACTTTTTACCATCTGAAGACGGTGAAAGAAATGGCGCTGAAAGATCCGACAGTGATCCATTAAAAGGTCTTGATGTTTCGTATGATAAGATATTTTCTTACCAAAACAATAAATCTAAAGAAATCAAAAATAGATCTATTGTGCAGTCAAATAGCCTAGAAGAAACAAACCGTAAAAATCTTTCTCTTGGGCCTAATGAATTTATTGAAATAAAGGCTGTTGATAAAATACGCAAGCTATTTAATGGGTCTATTATCGTCAAGTTTAATCAAGTACCAGACCTTTACTGGTTTGCTTCTCAAAATAATCTTCAATTTGTATCTGATCTGTCTGACATAAATCGGGGTGTTTTCAAAATTGGTAATATTTATGATTTGGAGGAAATAATTAGGAATCTGCAAAATAAAGTTGAGGTGCAAAGCGTGGAACTCGATGTGATTGATCCATCGATCGAATTTAATTAGTCTGAGCATAGTCTATATGCCATTGCCTTTAGGAGTTATATGGTGTCAATTGGTAATAATTCTGAGATCAAATTACTGGATGAGCTGATTGACTGCAGAGCTAAAGCGCTAAGAGTCAGACAGCAAAGGCTGTGATTAAGTTTTAATAATATGAGCGAACTCTTTTTTATATTGGCACTGGTAGGTGCAGGGATCGTACTAAGTTTGTACTTAGGTTATAAGGGTATCGACCCTGAGGTGATAGGACGAAAGGCGTATAGGGGGGATAATCCTGCTGATAAGGAAGAGAACGACCAGCAGGAGAGTAACCCTAAATGAGAAGACTGTTCTTGACTCAACTGCTAATCAGTCCAGCTAGCTTTTAAGTGAGGTTAACTAATGAGCATAGATAAGAAAGGCGTTGGGAATAGGCTTATTAATAAACTAGCGTGGGGTGGCTTCACTGAGGTGTTCGGATTAGAGTTATAAAATGATTAAAAAACTAGCGAATGATTTAGTTAACGAGCTTAAGAGCGCTCACTGGTTATGGTGGGTAGGATTAATTTGCGTTATCTGTTTAATTTAGCTGTGCTTTAGACCTTTCTATATTGGGGCTTTAGATAGTCAGACTACAAAGACTGTGATTAATATGGTGAACAGGCTATTCCTAGCCCTACTTATAATCAGACCAGCTATCTTTAAAGTAAGGATAACTAATGAACATAGATAAGAAGAGCTTCAGATATAGACTCAGTAATGTCTTAGCTTGGTTCGGTATGCTGAGCATGGGTTTCGGGTTCTTTGTGACGTACGTGTCGAATAC
>Ga0206128_1001974_pt1 | contig 19180 bp, 18 predicted proteins | sample Helgoland_Spring_7_FD_148601 | JGI IMG/M metagenome (GOLD analysis project Ga0206128, IMG submission 148601) | Pelagic subsurface seawater microbial communities from Kabeltonne, Helgoland, North Sea - Helgoland_Spring_Bloom_20160426_1 | ecosystem: Environmental > Aquatic > Marine > Epipelagic ... | reverse complement strand
CGCTTGGCGAATGACAGCCAGCGGTATTGGGCAATACCTGCACGCCAAGATCGCGAATAAGTCGCCAAAACCCCTCGCCTGCCTGCGCACCAGCGGCCTCGCGCCGCACCGAAACCGTGGCAACCGATGCCGCAGATTCGCGAAAAGCCGCGCCGAGAATAGCTGGTGATGGATATTGCGCCGTCCCAAGCATGAAGGCGGTTGGTAATTCTACCCCGTAAAAAGCTGTCACATCACCCTCCCTGCCGCGGCGTCACAATTTCCAGCTGGTCACCGGCTTCGATCTGGCATGATGCACGCTGGCCAACCGGAACAAAATTGCCATTGACCGCGGTTGCCACGCGCGCATCACCATAACCAGCCTCGTGTAAAACGGCCTCTAAGCTGGGGCTAGTGACGTCTTTTGCAATGCCGTTAATTGAGATTTTCATCCATCACCTCTGGAATTTGCCCTGAAAGAAGGTAATCGGCTGTCATCCGCGCCATTGCTGGTGCCAGCAAAAACCCATGCCGAAACAGCCCGTTTACATAAAGCCGGTCACCACGGCGCCTGATCCGCGGTAAATTATCGGGAAATGCAGGCCGGGCATCGACACCAATTTCGATGATCTCAGCCTCGCCAAAAGCCGGATGAAGCGCATAGGCAGCGCTAAGCAATTCAAGAACCGAACGCACGCTTGCCGCATGTCGGTTTCCCGATTCAATCTGCGTTGCACCAAGCATGAAAACACCATCACCACGCGGCACAAGATAAATGGGAATCCGGGGATGCAACAATCGCACCGGCCGCGACAATCGGATGTCAGCTGACCGGATCACCAGCATTTCGCCTTTAACCCCGCGCAAATCCTGCATGGCATCAGATGCCGACAGGCCGCGACAATCAATCTTGCGAACCTGTGTTGGCAGCGCCGCTACATTGTCATTATCTGGAAAATCCAGGCCATCAGCAGTTTCAATCGTGATATTGCGGCTTTCTAATTCACCAACAAGACAGGTTAAAGCGTCACGCGGTGACAAATGCGCTTCGGTTGGAAAAAACAGGCCGCGCCGCGCCCGACCGGCCAAATCAGGTTCCAATGCGGCCACGCCATCAGCATCGACCCATTCATGCTGTTCGGTTCGGCGGGCAAAGCGATCCAATTCACTGCCATCACGACTAAGCGCCAACACCAATGAGCCATTGCGCTGCACATTCACATTATGCCGCTGCCACCATCCAGCTGCTTCTTGGCCAAGCCTGACAACCGGTTCTTCGGCTGCCTCGCTTTCACAAAAGGGCGCCAGCATGCCACCAGCCCACCATGAACAGCCATGTTCGGCAGGGCGACCATACCGATCAAAAACCCGCAAGGAAACGCCGCGTTCGGCCAATTCAGCAGCAAGACAAAGTCCCGCAACCCCGCCGCCCACAATGGTGATTTGTGGTTCAGTCACGCGCTATCTCCAGAATTCGTGAAAATGATGGACAGGCCCATGACCTTGTCCGATACCAAGCTGGTCTGCGGCCTTGATTGCGCCATGCAGCCATTGATGCGCCGCACCAATTGCCGCATCGAGCGCCATATTTTTGGCAAGACCAGCCGCAATCGCCGATGACAGCGAACATCCCGTGCCATGCGTATTGCCGGTGTTAATGCGCGGCGCATCAAAACCGATGATTTGCGCATCTGTTACCAAATAATCATGGCAAACCGTGCCATCTGCATGGCCGCCTTTCATTAAAACCGCTGCTGGCCCCAGCGCCAAAAGCGCCTTTCCCTGTTCTTGCGGTGTCATGTCACCCTTGCCCGATAAAAGGCTTTGTGCTTCAGGAATATTGGGGGTTAACAGGCTGGCACGCGGCAGCAATCGTTCAATCAGGCAAGATACGGCATCAGCCTGCAACAATGCGTCGCCTGATTTTGCCACCATTACCGGGTCAAGGACAATCGGCCCGCGAAACTCGGCAAGACCATCCGCCACGGCATCAATCACCTCCGGCGTCGCCAACATTCCAATTTTAACAGAATCAATCCGGATATCAGATAGCACCGCATCAATCTGCGCCTTGATCATCGCTGGCGAAATGGCTTCGACCTTTGTGACCAATCGAGTGTTCTGCGCGGTTACCGCGGTAATGACGCTTGCGCCATAAACGCCATGCGCGGAAAAGCTTTTTAAATCGGCTTGAATCCCTGCACCACCGCCACTATCCGAACCGGCAATGGTCAATGCGGTTGCAACTGGCTTTTGATTGTCTGATTTACACATGCGACGCGTCCCAAAAAACAAATGCCGTGCGTAGGACAGGAGAGATAGCCGCTGCGATCTGGTGTAATCTCCGTTCCCTACGCCAGTTTTAACTGGATCAGGTTCTATGAGTTAGCTCTCGCTTCTCAGCCCTAGCATCGACCATCTGGTCGAACCAATGCACCCCAACAGATCGATCACCCTAGCCAGCTGCAGCCATAATTTCAAGCACGAAGATCAACGCCATGATCGCAGCTCGATCTGACATTTTCCCAAAGCAAGCATTTTCACAAATTTTTACCTAAAATTTAAACCAAAGAGCATTTATTTTCTGTTCAGCTGATTTAAGACTTTCCAAAAGGATAAAAAATGCTATCTGAAGCGCATTACAGCTTTTTGCCGAGGTGCAATGTGGAAACAATTATCGAATGGCGCGACATCTATGGTGTCACGACTGTTGTTTTAGCCGCAAGTCTGCTTGTTGGCGGTCTGTTTGGTTGGCTTGCCGAACGGAGCGATTATTGCGCCCGCTCGGCCTATGACGAGTTAGCCACAATCACCAGCCAGACAGGGCGCGGCCAGTTTAACCAGCTTTGGCAGGTGGCCATTGCTGGCATATCGGCGATCATTGCCATTTTGATCGCAAGCCAGCTGGATTTGATCAATATCGAGTCGGCGCGGCAATATAAGGCCCCGCTAAATCTATTTGGTTTGTTTTTTGGGACATTGCTATTCGGCGTTGGTATGGGGCTTAGCCGTGGTTGCGTATCGCGGCTGATTATCCTATCTGGTCGCGGTAATATCCGCGCATTGATCACATTGGTGTTTTTATCACTTTTTGCATGGTCGGCAATCAGTGGTGTTTTAGCGGTGCCGCGGATCACCCTTGCCAGCCTTGGGCAGATTGAATATAGCCCTGTTTTATCAAACAGCCTGTTTGCGATTTGGGTTCTGTTATTGCTCGCCGCCATTGTGATGGTGGCGCGGCGCGGCGGTGCCGACCAACCTGTCAAACGCGCCATCATGGCGACATTTATTGGCCTTCTGGTGCCAGCTTGTTTCGGGGTCACCTCAGTGATCGGTGCCGATGAATTCGATCCGGTTCCGGTCGAAGGTCTTCGCTTTATCCTTCCCGTTGCTGATAGCCTTGGCTATTTTGTCTATTCGACTGCCCTCACCCCAAAATTCGGTCTTGGGCTGGTTGGTGGCGCCTTTATCGGCGCGGTTCTATCGGCAAAATTGTCAGGCCGCATTGTTATTGAGGGCTTTAACAACGCGCCACACCCGCTTCGCTATATCCTTGGCGCTTTTTTCATGGCCTTTGGCGGCGTGATTGCTGGCGGTTGCACGGTTGGCTGGCTTTTGACCGGCGGCAGTGTCCTGAATGGCGGCGTATTGATTGCCTTTGCTGGTTTTGGCCTTGGCAATTTGTCATTGCGTTTGCCTTTTATTAATGGCTTTCTAAACAGCGAAATGGCGACCAGCAGCGTTTAACTCGATCTTGATCCATCATCAGTTTGACCGGCGCAAGAGGCCGCCACCACTAACCTGATGATTGAGACTGATTATGATTAAGGCTGTTTTATTCGATACATTTGGCACCATTGTTGACTGGCGCTCGTCGATTGCCCGCGAAGGTGCCTCTGTTGCCGCGCAAAAGGGCGTTGCCGATTTTGATGGTGATGGGTTTGCCCGCGCATGGCGCGCCGGATATAGGCCAGGCATGGCCCGCGTAACATCTGGCGAACGATCATGGGTTTCCATTGACGTCATTTATCGTGAAAGGCTGGATGAAATTTTACCACAATTCGGCCTGCCGATGCTCGATGAGGCCGAACGCGACCATCTGAACCGCGCATGGCATCGCCTAACCCCATGGCCTGACAGTGTCCCCGGCCTCAAGCGGATCAAATCAAAATTCTTAATCTCGCCCCTATCAAACGGATCGGTGGTTTTATTATCGACCATGGCAAAACGCGCTGGCATTCCGTGGGATTTTATTTTCTCAAGCGATATGCATCGCGCCTTCAAACGCAACCCGGTTGTTTATCAAAACGCCATCCGCCTTTTAGGCATGGCACCTGATGAAATCATGATGACGGCGGCGCATAATGATGACCTAGAGGCCGCCCGTAAAGAAGGGATGCGTACCGCCTATATAAATCGGCCAACCGAATATGGCATCGACCAAACGGTCGATTTTGAAGCCACCAGTGATTGGGATATTATTGCTGATACGGTTGAAGGCGTTGCTGATGGGCTGGATTGCCCACAGCTTTAACCCGCGCCAAGGATGGTTCAGATGACAGCAGATAAACCCGCCTATATTCTGGTCGACACGAAAATCACTGACCCTGTTGCCTATGAAGATTACAAAGCCGCAACCAAACCGATTGCCGAACATTATGGCGGCGTCTATTTAACCCGCGGCGGTGAAATGGATGTCGTGCAGAATGAATTATGGAATCCTGCCCGCATCGTATTGGTGAAATTCCCGTCGATGGCGGCAGCACATGCCTTCTTAGACAGCCCCGAATATGCGCCAGTCAAATCGATCCGGCTGGCAAATTCAAAGGCAACATTGCTGGTTCTTGACGGAATCTAGCTTATCGGTGCTTTTGCCAGATTTTTTTGCGCGATCTGGCAATGGGCAAGCTTGGAAAAGCGATAATCGGCAAAACGATTATAAACCAGAGAGGCGATCTGGCGGATCATTGGCAAACCAACCAAAATTGCCAGAAACCGCCAGTAACGAAGCTGTTGCCAAATGACCAAAAAGGCCGCAGCACCAATATGCCAATGACCTGCCGCATCGCGAACATGAAGATGGCGTAAAGCATCGGCTTGCGAAATTTGATGCGCCGCCAGCGGTGACGCATCGGTCGCAATATCCATCCATGCAAAAATGCCTGATGGCGCAATTTTCTGGTAATAGGCAATTTCTTTACTGCAAAGCCCGCATTTACCGTCAAAAAATACTTCAATCATCAAAATCACCCAATTGCTGGCCGTCTTGCCCTTAGGGGTAGATGGGCATGATCGGAGCTTTTGGCAAGCCCGACGCGCACTTTGCCAGTAAATTGCAGCAATCACAGCCATAGCATGGCGCATTTTCGACCAGAAAAATGCGATCTGCGGCTATTTAGGCTTGGCGATCAATGCACAAGATGCGTAGCCTTTACCATCGACGGCACCTCACAAGACAAGGTTTCCAATATGCATTTAAATGACGAAGAAAAGGCCATGCTTAACGGCGATTTTGGCAAGGCAAGACAATGGGCGATTGATCACCAGATCAAGGTAGGCGCATTCTTTGATGCGCCCGATATGGTAACGGTTAGTCAGGCGCATATGATGGCCGATCCTGAATCAGTTGGCGAGGCTGGCGTGGCCTTTATGGAATCCATCGCCAATGATGGTGGCCGCGTTGTCATCCCAATGATCACTGACCCGCGCGGTGTTGATCTCAATCATTATCGCCCGCTTGGCCAAACCGAAGAAATGGCCAACATCGAGCGCCGTTTCATCGCCGCTTGCGAGACGGTTGGCATTATGATGACCAATACTTGTGTCAATTATCAAACCATCATGCCGCCATTGCTTGGCGATCATGTTGCCTATGGCGATACCGGCGTTGTGATCTATTCGAACAGCGTTTGTGGCGCACGGTCCAATTTCGAAGGCGGCCCATCTGCATTGGCGGCTGGTCTTACCGGACGCACGCCGCGCTATGGCTTGCATCTTGACCAGAACCGCAAAGCAACACGCCGCTTTCATGTGACGGTTCAGCCAGCCGAATTGACCGATTGGGGTGTTCTTGGCGCGGTGATTGGCCGGATGGCCGGATCTTATTGGGAGGTGCCGGTTATCGAAGGCATCGAGCGCGTACCAACATCGGATGAGATCAAACATTTTGGCGCGGCAATGGCCAGCTATGGATCAATCCCGCTTTTTCACATGATTGGCATTACACCCGAAGCGTCAAACCTGGCGGCGGTTGGTGGCACCAATCTGCCAGTCACCCACATAACCAAAACCGATCTTGCGTCCTTGCGAAGCGATTTTGCCAGTAAAGGTGAACGGCCGGATGTGGTGGTTTTTGCCGCCCCGCAATTGTCCATTGTCGAAATGGAACAGGTCGCCCGCCTCGTTGATGGCCATAAATTGCAACTGCCACTGATTGTATGTACTTCGCCGCAAACCTATGGCGATGCTGGGCGAATGGGCTTTATCGACAAAATCGAAACAGCTGGCGGCACGGTGCTTGAAGGCACCTGTTTTTACAATCAATATGCCCGCGAAATTGGCGAGGCAAATGGGTGGGTTCGCCTTCTCAGCAATTCGGCAAAGATTGTCAATATTTTAGGTGGGTACGGTTATAAGCCAGCCCTTGCCAGCATGCAGGATTGTATTGCAGCGGCCATTCACGGAGAAATGATCTGATGAAACGATTAAAATGTCATAAAGGCGTTGGGCCAAAGGTTACTGGCGAAGCGCTTGTTGCCGATGATAATTTTTCCGCACGCTATGATCTTGACCGAATAAAGGGGGTGTTTTCACGCCCACAGCACAAGCTTGTCGGACAATCATATGATCAGAAAATCCTGGTGTTCAACACGGCAAAAGGTGGTGTTGCAACAGCGTGGATGCTGCATGAAATGACCGCCAGGGGAATCACGCCAAAGGGCATTTTATTTAATGAGGCAAACACCATTCTGGTGCAAGGGGCGGCATTGGCCAATATGGCCATGTGTGACAGATTTGAAGATGGCGACGTTACCACCCTTATCAAATCAGGACAGATCATTGAGATTGACCCTGCAATGGGCGAGGTCACAATTCTCGATTAAATCAGGCAAACAAAGTGAGGCGACCGATCCGCTGGCTAGAGCGGGCCAAAGGCAAATTCGGCTGAGCCGACAGGCTTGTCCTGCTTGCGGTTATCAGCATGCCATTTTGCCTGATCAAAATCATAATGATATTTTTCATTGAGCTTGTTGGCGATTTTCATCACATCAGGTGAAACCTGTGCCGCAACCTGACTTAGCATCACTTGCAACGCCTCATCACGGGTTAATCCGGTATCAACCAATACCCGAATGGTGGCTTCGATCACATCGACAATAATATCCGAACTCAATTTTGGTGCCATAACACATCCCTCCTTGGTCTGTCGTCACCCAAGAAGAACGCAAATTTCATGCCAGAGTCAGCTTTAGGAGGCGATGGTCATGTCATCACCAATATAGCGCGCGCGTTTTTTCGGCTTTAGCTGGTGAATATCGACCAGCACCAACCCATCGACACAATGATTAAAGGCCGGATCAATGCTAAAGCCGCAAAACCGCACGCCACCAGACGTGCAAACATCGGCATATTGCTTGAATAATGTTGGTATTTTCAGCCCCATAAACCCAAGCTGGCTTCGAAGCCATTCATGATCCATGTCAAAATCCAGACCGGGCATGTGCTGGCGCAGATCCGCCGCGCTATCAGCATCAATCACATAGGGAATGGCGGGAACGGCAACATGATCTGGATCGGCAAAATGGGTTTCATAGAAATGCACCAGCATATCACGCGCCGGTTTTGCCATATTATTTGACAAGGTGACCGGGCCAAACAAATATCTTACTTGCGGATGCGATCTGAGATAGGCGCCAATGCCCTGCCATAGATAATCAAGGCTGCGAAGCCCCCAATATTGTGGCTGGACAAAGCTTCGCCCAAGTTCCAACCCTTGTTCGAATAAAGGCTGCATCGACGGCTGATAGTCAAAAAGCGATTGTGAATAAAGCCTTGATTTTGGGTGCTCCTGCCAGCGCCATATTTCGCCAAGACGATAAGCACCAGCAATTTCCAACCGATCATCATCCCATAATAGCAGATGCCGATAATACAGATCGAACTGGTCAATATCCTTGCTTTGCCCTGTTCCCTCGCCAACCGACCGAAAGGTCAGCTCGCGCAACCGGCCAATTTCATCCATGACCGCGGTGTTTTCGGCATAATCAACCAGCAGGATATGCTTGTTATCCGCCGTAATACCCAGCTTTTCGGCAGATTTCAGCTCATCACGAAGAGCCTTTCGTGACACCGGATGAATAATGCCTTTTGGCGTTTTAAAGACCGGGGGTTTTCCCCGCCCAAGACGGCGCAAATGCCGGTTCACAAGCTGCGCCTTTTCGCGCCGCCCCATTGGCAGTGACTCAAAATCACCAATGGGAATGGGGTTGCCGATGGTCAGGCTGATCTTGCCTTTAAATCCGGTCATTTCACGCGGCAACATCAGCATGGACAGCGTCGCGCTAAGCTTGGCAACCAGATAGAAAAGCATCGAATTTCGCGCCCTGATATGGATTGGTAATATCGGCGCCGATGTCTTTTCGGCGATGCGCAAAAAACCCGACAGCCATTTGCCGTCGCGAATGCCTTTTGGCCCGGCCCGCGACACCGCACCAGCGGGAAAAATAATAACCGCACGATCCTGATTTAACGCATTTATAATCCGGTCTAAATCGGCTTTATGCGTTTCACCACCAAACGCATCTACTGGTAGAAATATGCTATTTAGAGAATTGACATTACACAATAATTCATTAACGACAATTGACACATCGCGGCGTATTTTTCCAACAAGGCGAAGAAGCGCCAGCCCATCCAGCCCGCCAAGCGGATGATTAGCGACAATCAGCACCCTCCCTGTGACAGGGATGTTTTTGATCTCGTCATGGCGAACCAGATAGTCAATCTGCAATTCGTCAAAAACCTGATCAATAAAATCAAATCCTTTGAGATAGCCATGTCTTTGCAAAAACTGATTAATGCGATCTTCATTAACAAAGGTGCGGAGACTCCAGATCAAAAACCGGCAAAGCGGCGCTGGATAATACTTTAATGATGGCATGCGGGCCTGTAGAACCGCGCCAACATCAATCGTTTTTGTCGTTGTTTCAGGCATATCCAACATCACGAACTCGCTGTTTTAAAAGGCATGATCGCCAATTGATGTTACGGTTTCATGACAAATGATAAATCTGTCCAAATTTTGACATATAATCCGGCACGTTTGGCTATAACAATGGTGGAAAGGCAATTGATTGTCTGTCGGCATTCCATTGCGGATATTTTTGCATCACCAACTGGAAAATGGCCGAGTCAAGAAAGCCGCCAAGCCATATGTGAAGATGCGGCCAGGATTGATTGTCAAACCAGACAGGGTCGGCAATACGGAACTGGCGCACAAAAGGCAGGCTGGCAAAATCCAAAAGGCCAAGTTGTGCCCCTGATAGCGCGCCTGTTTGCTGTAAATCTTGGTCAAGCTCGGCCAGAAATTCTGCGCCGCTGCTCCGATGAACGGCACCAGCGTCATGATCATAGCGGCTGGCATATTTATACCGGTCAAGATCATATTTGAAAGCACCATCCAGTCGATCGAGAAATGCCAAAGCCGAAGCCGGATTTTGTTGCCAAACGGCAAGCCAGTTTTCAGGATCATTCTGCCCAAGCGCCCAAAACATGATATCGCGGCTTTCGTCAATCACCTGCCCGTCTCCGAGCTTTAGGACTGGCACAGTGCCCTTTGGTGAAGCGGCTAAAAAATCGGCCGGCTTGTCGCGAAGTAGAATTTCCCGCAATTGGACTTTTTGACCACTTGTTACAATGGCAAGCCGCGCCCGCATAGCATAAGGGCAGCGCCGAAAACTCCAGAAAATTGGGGGCTGGTCAAAATGCGCCATGATGTCACGCTTTGCTGATATGGGCGGCAATCGCAAAATCAGGGCCGGTTACGGTAAAGGCCTTGGCAAAACCCAACACCAAAACACCATCACGCGGCGACAGCTGGAACATATGAAAATCGCCAAAATTGCGGATTAAATCCATCGTTGGCCCATGCGCCGCGGAAAAATCATCACAAAGCCCGTCGAATTTTGCATCCTTGCGGGCAATTTCGACTGCATCAACGGCAAATTTCAACCGGTTGCGCGCCCATATATGGGGGCTTTTGGCCTCATCGGCACAAAGCATACAAGTCGCCGCGCCTTGCGCCATCAAATCGCGAACATGCTGCGAGAGATGGCTGGTGAAAATATACAGCCCATCATCACGCCGAATAAAAGGCGAAACGCCCATTTCAGGGCTGTCCTGCTGGCTGTTTACCGCAATATAGAGGGTACGAAGCTGCAAAAGCGCATCACGCGCTGCCGCAATCTTTTCGCGCGGCATTCCCGAAGATTCCTCAAAGGCGGCATTTTCCTGCATCTGCACTATCCTAAATCAACAAAACCAAATGGCCTCCCAGACCGAAGCTCCATATCTAACATGGTTTCGAAGGCTGGCAAAATCAACAGCGGTGGCAAGCTTCAACACTCCAACCTTGCCAAGCCAACCACAATAGGTTTCGATAAGACCGAACTACCATCAAGGATGCATGCAAATGACCCAATATGTTGATGTTGAAATCTATGCCGATATCATTTGCCCTTGGTGCTATATTGGCAAAAAGCGGCTTGATGCGGCCTTTGCGGCCCGTCCGCATGTAACCCCGCGCTATATCTGGCGGTGTTTTTTGCTCAATCCCACAATGCCCTCGGCCGGCATGGATCGTCAGGCTTATCTGATTGGCAAATTTGGCAATGCAGCCAAAGCCGTTTATGGCCGTATTGCCGATGCCGGTCTTGAAAGCGGCATCGCTTTTAATTTTGATGGAATCAAACGCACTCCCGACAGTCGCAAAACCCATCGCTATCTGCTTGCCGCTGCGGCTGAAGGTCATGATTTAAGCGAGGCGTTTTTCAAAGCCTATTTTATTGATGGCCGCGATATTGGCGATGATGATGAACTTGCCCAAATCGCCCAAGAGCAAGGGTTTGCCATTGATCCGGCCAGCCTTGCCGATCCAGCCCTTGACCGGCAGATTGCGAATGATATCGAAATGTCGCGCCAGCTTCGGGTCGATGGCGTTCCTTTTATGATTTTTGCGGGCCAATATGCCATTGCCGGCGCGCATATGCCTGAACATTTAATCCCCGCGATTGATGGCTGTCTTGCCAAACCGGCAAAATAACCGGTGGCGAATGCCAGCATCTACTCCGGCCGCCAGCTATAACAGCGCTACAAGGTCTTGCAAAACGGTTTTACAGGCCACGGGCTGCATCTCGGGCGTTGGAATTGGCGTTGCCACTACCAGACGATGATCGGCACGAAGCTGAACCCGTCCGCCCTGTCCGGCAATCCAGCCAATCAACGCATCAGGACGTGCAAAATGATTGTCGCGGAATGCCAATGACAATCCTTTCGGCCCTGCATCGATTTTTTCGATATTTGCCAAACGGCATAATTGTTTTAATTCGATCACCGAAAACAGATTTTTGACCGGATCAGGCAAACCGCCAAAACGGTCAACAAGCTCGGCAATTAACACATCGGTTGCCTGTGGGTCAGCAAGATCGGCAATACGGCGATAAAGCGACAGCCGAACGGTCAGATCCGGCACATAGGATTCAGGTAGCCGGATTTCCAGCCCAAGATTGATTTGCGGCGTCCAGGCTGGCTTTGCATCATCTTCGCTTTCGCCGCCACGCCCAGATTTGGCAGCATCAACAGCTTGCCGCAACATTTCTTGATAAAGCTCTACCCCGACTTCACGAACATGGCCCGATTGTTCATCGCCAAGCAGATTTCCCGCACCACGAATATCCATATCATAAGATGCCAGCGTAAATCCGGCACCAAGCGTATCAAGCGTTTGCATGACCTCAAGACGGCGCCGCGCCTGCGGGCTTAACAGCCGTTGCGGATCGGATGTCAAATAGGCATAAGCGCGCTGGCGACCGCGTCCAACACGGCCACGAAGCTGGTAAAGCTGCGACAGGCCAAACATATCAGCGCGGTGAATAATCATCGTATTGGCCGAGGGGATATCAATTCCCGATTCAACAATATTGGTCGATAGCAGAATATCGGCTTCACCATCGGCAAATCGTGTCATGACCTGATCAAGCTCATTGGCTGGCATTCGCCCATGCGCTGAAATAACCCGTGCTTCGGGCGCGAGCTTGGCAATCCGGTCATAAACCCGCTGCATATCATCAATACGCGGACAAACAACAAATATCTGCCCGCCACGGAACATTTCCCGCTGAATTGCCTCACGAAGAACGACGCCATCCCACGGGCCAACAAAGGTACGAACCGCCAACCGGTCTACCGGCGGCGTTGCAATCAATGACATTTCGCGGACACCTGACAGCGCCATTTGTAGCGTGCGTGGAATCGGCGTTGCTGACAGCGTTAACACATGAATATCGCCGCGAAGCTCTTTTAGCCGTTCCTTCTGGCCAACGCCAAAATGCTGTTCTTCATCAATGATCAAAAGACCAAGATGATTAAACTCAATCGATTTTGCCAAAAGCGCATGCGTGCCAATGGCAATTTGAACTTCACCACTGGCAATATTTTCACGAATAATTTTGGCGTCGGCTGTTGATGTCATCCGGGACAACACGCCAATTTTGACCGGAAAACCGGCAAAACGTTCGACAAAGACCTTGCCATGCTGGCGTGCCAGCAATGTTGTTGGTGCCACCAAAGCCACCTGATAGCCCGCCATTGCCGCAATAAAGGCTGCGCGCAACGCCACTTCGGTTTTGCCAAAGCCGACATCGCCGCAAATCAGGCGGTCACTGGCTTTGCCCGACGCCAAATCATCAACAACATCATTGATCGCATTTAACTGGTCTTCGGTTTCGGTAAAGGCAAAACGCGCGCAAAATTCACCAAAACTGCCATCTTCGGCAATCAAAGGTTCGGCCCGCGCACGATAGCGCGCCGCCGCAATCTTGATAAGCTGTTCGGCCATAATCCGAACACGGCCCTTGATGCGGGCAACACGCGCCTGCCACGCAACACCGCCTAGCTTGTCAAGCTGGGCCTCGCCACCGGCGCTGCCATAGCGTGACAACAGCTCGATATTTTCCACCGGCAGATATAATTTATCGCCGCCAGAATAAACAAGATGAAGACAATCATGGTCGCCGCCAGCGCTGTTTATGATGGTCAGCCCTTCATAGCGGCCGATGCCATGTTCGGCATGAACCACAAGATCACCTGTCTCAAGAACGCTGACCTCGCGCAGAAATTCATCACCTTTGGCGCGTTTTGATTGTGGCCGTGATAAACGCTGGCCAAAAATATCCGGCTCGGAGACCACCACCAGATGATCGGTTTGAAACCCTGTTTCAAGCGGCCATTGCATCACATAGAAACCACCAGATGCCGCATCTTCAATGGCGGTAAGCGGTTGCAGCGCACCCGCACCAAGATGCCCGTCCAACAAATCGGCTAACCGGCTTGCCGCCCCGGGCGAACTGCAGGCAACAATAATCGGGCGTTTGGCGGCGCTGCGTTCGGCCTTAACAAAGGCAGCCAATTCAGGAACTGCACTATTGCCTTCAACTTTAATCAGGCGGATTGCCGCCCGCCCGCCAGCATCCTGCGCCACAGCTTGATCGGGATTGGCTGAATCTTGTGCGCCATCTTGCCGACCATCTTGCGTGCCACCCGGCATCGGGGCAAAGGCAAATAGGCGACAAGCCTTGCCCCGCTCGAATAACTGACCCGTTTCGGTTTGCGATAGATACAGCTTTTCCGGTGCCAATGGCCGGTACGGGCTTGCCGTATCATCATTTCCATGCGCCAGACGCGCCTCATGGAAATCATGAATCTGCGCATAACGTGCGGCAATGGCGGCATCGCTCTCGTGATCCAGCACAACCGGCCAACCCGAACAATAATCGGTCAAACAGGCCAAATTGCCGTGAAATAGCGGCAACCAATGTTCAATACCCGGATGGCTTCGCCCTGCCGATACTGATTCATAAAGCGCATCACGGCTGGCAGTGGCGCCGAATAGCGACAGATAGCTTGTGCGAAATTGCGCAATCGTTACCTCATTCATCATAAATTCGGCGACTGGCCGCAAAATCAGAGTCTCGAGCTTGCCAATGCTGCGCTGGGTGGCCGGATCAAAGCTGCGGATCGTTTCAACATCATCACCAAAAAAATCAAGCCGCGCTGGTGTTGTTTGTCCGGGTGGAAACACATCAAGAATGCCGCCTCGAACGGCAAATTCACCCGTTTCCCGCACCGTATCAGTTCGCAAATAAGCCTGGCCAGCTAGATAATCAGCCAAGGCGGCAGGCCCAAGCGTTTGCCCATTTGTCAAATCCCTGGTTGCCCGACCCGCGGTAATCACCAGACTGCTATCGGTAAAATAGGTCTTTGGGGGCACGCGCTGCAAAACCGCATTAATGGTGGTCAGCAAGATGGTTGGCCGCGTTCCCGTATCACTGGCAAGCTGGGCAAGCGTTTCAATCCGGCGCCCGACTAGCCCACCTTGCGGCGACAGTCGGTCAAACGGCAAACAATCCCAAGCCGGAAACGCGAGAAGGCGCAGATCGGGCGATAACCGCGCCAGACTATCGGCCATTGCCGTCATACGGGCATCGTCCCGCGCCACATAAACAAAGGATTTACCGGTCAAAGCGATCTGCAAAAGCGCCAGCGAAGCTACCCCATCAGGCGCTCCCCAAATATCTTTTGATATATTAATTTTATTGATGTTTTTCATGTAATTAATGTTCTTTTTTGAACTCTTTAATTAAATGAAAAACAGGCGTGTCATAAGCCTCGGGCAGCAGCGCATTGCCCATCACCCAAGCATAGATCGCAGGATCACCCGCCTCGAGCAAATTTTCAAAATCAGTTAGATCTGTATCATTGAGATGCGGTAAATGCATTTTGGCAAAATGCCCAAGCAAAAGGTCGGTTTCTTTCATGCCGGTATAGCTGGCTTGATAAATCAAACGGCGAACACGGTTTGACAATTCAGGCATAGCAGGCGGTGCAGCTGGCGACGACATAAACAACTTCCTTTTTAAAACCGGTTTTTCGAAAACGCATAGCGTGGCCCGTTAAAAACCAGCTGGCTGGCAAATGACAGTAACAAATGGCTGGCATGAGATAACAGATATGGGCGATAATGCCTAGACACAAGCGTGCCTGTGCCCGATCATTTCGTCGGTGATGGGCATTGATCGGCCGCCGCCAAATAGGGAGACAAGCATCGTGCATCCAAAGCGCCCCGCCGAGATATTTCAGCTTTTTGCTTCGACCACCAGCCTTGCCGGTGTTGGCGCCAAGCTGGCATCGGTGCTGGAAAAGCGTGTTGGACAGCATGTTATTGATGTTTTGCGGCATTTGCCGATTGGTCTGATTGACCGCAGCCAGCGCCCATCGCTTGCCAATGTGGATGATGGCGCTATTGCCACTTTTGATTTGCTTGTCATCAAACATGACCGCCCTCCGCGCGGTGTTCGCCGCCCATACCGGGTATTTTGCGAAAATGAAACCGGCGCGCTGGAGCTGGTTTTTTTCCATGCGCATGATGACTATGTGGCCAAACAACTGCCAATTGGCGAACGCCGGCTTATCAGTGGCCGTGTCGAGCTGTTTCAAGGCCGTGTGCAAATGGCACATCCCGATCATATTTTGCCGCCATCACAAGCCAGTAAAATGCCGATTTTTGAACCAATCTATCCATTGACGGCCGGTTTAACGCCAAAAATTCTACGCCGCACCATTGCCGATGCCTTGACTCGCATTCCCGATTTACCCGAATGGATCCCCCCCGCCATCATGCAACAGCATGGCTGGCCCGACTTTGCCACGGCGATGCGCGCCGTTCATGCCCCGCAAAATGCAACTGACCTATTGCCAACCAGTCCGGTGCGGGCGCGTCTTGCCTTTGACGAATTGCTGGCAAATCAGCTGGCGATGCGAATGGTGCGCCATAGTGCCGCCGAGACAACGCCAGGCCGCCCCTATTGCGGCGATGGCCATATCACCAGCAAGCTTCGCGCCAGCCTTCCCTATACAATGACCGGCGCTCAAAACCGCGCGATTGACGAAATCACCAGCGATCAAGCCAAACCAAAGCGCATGCTTCGTATGTTGCAAGGTGACGTTGGCTCGGGAAAAACGCTTGTCGCCTTATGGGCGATGCTAACGGCAATGGAAACAGGGGCGCAGGCTGCGCTTTTGGCACCAACCGAAGTTTTGGCCCGCCAACATCATGCCAGCATTCAAGCGATGCTCGCCCCGCTTGATATCGAAATTGGCCTATTGCTCGGCCAGGGGCGCGGCACGGCAAGCGCAAAAACCGGCACCGCCAATATGCCCGTTCTAAGCCGTAAAGCAACGCTTGAAAAACTGGCAGATGGCAGCCTGTCACTCGTGGTTGGCACGCATGCGCTATTATCGGAAACCGTTGCGTTTCACGATCTTGGTTTGGCGGTTGTTGACGAACAGCACCGGTTTGGCGTGCGCCAGCGGATTCTGCTTGGTGAAAAAGGTGCGCATGTTGATGTAATGGTGATGACCGCAACGCCGATTCCACGAAGCCTCGCCATGACCGCCTATGGCGATCTTGATCATTCCCGCCTTGACGAAAAACCGGTTGGCCGGTTGCCAATTGACACGCGCGTTCTGCCAAGTGACCGTTTGGGCGATGTCATTTCCAGCCTTGGCCGCGCGCTTGGCGCGGGAAAACGCGCCTATTGGATTTGCCCGCTTGTTGAAGAATCTGACAAGCTGGACATTGCCGCGGCTGAAGACCGGTTTGCCGCGTTGGCGCACGCCCTTCCCGATATCACTGTTGCCCTTGCGCATGGCAAAATGAAAGCTGGTGAACGCGATAGCGCGATGCAGGCATTCCGCAATGGCACAGCGCAATTGCTTGTCGCGACAACCGTTGTCGAAGTCGGCGTTGATGTGCCTGAAGCCAGTATAATCATTATCGAACATGCTGAACGGTTTGGCCTTGCGCAATTGCACCAGCTGCGCGGCCGTGTTGGCCGTAGCGATCAGCAAAGCAGCTGTCTTTTGGTCTATCATGGCGCGTTAAGCGAAACCGCCGCAAAACGGCTTGGCGTCATGCGCGACACGAATGATGGTTTTGTCATTGCCGAAGAAGATTTGGAACTTCGCGGGCCGGGTGAATTTTTGGGCCAACGTCAATCGGGCATGCCGGAATTTGTGCTTGCCGATCTGGCGGCGCATCGCGATCTTCTTGGCCTTGCCCGAAGCGAGGCTGGCCGTGCATTAGAGCAGAATGACCAAAAACATATGAATTTACTGCTAAGCCTGTTTGAACGCGATAGTGCGGTCAAATTTTTAGCGTCTGGCTAGATCTGCGCCTAACCAGCCTTTTTCGCGGCTTTTTTTGCAACGGTCTTTTTTGCAACGGTCTTTTTCGCAGCAGGCTTTTTTGCGACGGTCTTTTTCGCAGCAGGCTTTTTTGCAACGGTCTTTTTCGCAGCAGGTTTTTGCGCAGCTTTACCGGCATCTTTTGCTTTATCTGGCGGCGATACGATACCGCCCGAGACAACCAGCTTCACCGCTTCTTCATTCGTCATATCAAGATGGATGATATCTTTCACCGGGCAAAACAGCAAAAAGCCTGATGTTGGGTTTGGCGTTGTCGGGATAAACACATTTACATTTGACCCTGGAACCAATCGGGCAACTTCACCCTTTGTCGAGCCGGTTACAAAACCAATAACCCACAAACCACGGCGCGGATATTCAACAAGAACCACCTCGCGAAACGCATCGGACTGGGCTGAAATCACGGTTTCCAAAATCTGCTTTGTGGCGCCATAGATCGTGCGAACCACTGGCATGCGATTAAGCAAAGATTCGCCAAGCCGGATAATCCAGCGCCCCAAGAAACCGGCGGCGACCGCGCCAATCAGCGTGATCATCACGCCGCCAACAACAAGCCCTGCGCCCGGGATATCGCCAAGGCTCCAAGTTGAAAAAGCCGGAATAAGCTTCTTCACCTGACCATCGATCAATTCAATCGCGGCCCATGTGATATAGACGGTCAATAAAACTGGTGCCGTGACCAAAAGACCGGTAAAAAACCACCCACGCAACCGCGCGAAAATACCGGGCTTTACAATTTCTGGTTCATTATCACTGATATTCATACCAATTCCTGTTATCAAGCATCAAAACACACCTAAAGGCGAATGCCTTGGTCGGCGCGATGCCGCGCCTCCATTATTTGCGCTTTTTACACCGATTTAGCAAATGGTTTCAATTCCCCCCTACATGATCGGTCATTTGCCCAAAGGCCAAACATTCTATCAGATGAATGCTGCTTTTCATTGTTCAACCCATCATCGCTTTGATAGGCTGACCAGCATGACAAATCATTTAAATGAACTCGATCGGCTGTATCAGATCATGATCCGGCTTCGCGATCCGAAAACCGGCTGTCCATGGGATGTTGCGCAAGATTTTGCCAGCATCGCCCCCTATACGATCGAAGAAGCCTATGAGGTCGCTGATGCCATTCAAATTGGCGACCGCGACGCTATTCGCGATGAACTTGGCGACCTTTTGCTACAAGTTGTTTTTCACGCACGCATTGCCGAAGAAGAAGGCAGTTTTGCGCTTGCTGATGTGGCCAAAAGCATTTCGGACAAAATGGTGGCACGCCATCCGCATGTGTTTGGCGATGATGATCGGCCATCGGTGGAGTCGCAAAACGGGCTTTGGGAAGATATCAAAGCGCGCGAACGCGCCCAAAAAGGCGAAATCAAGCTTCTTGACGGCATGGCCCGTGGCCTGCCGCCAATGCTTCGCGCTTTGAAATTGCAAAAAAGAGCTGCGCGGGTCGGGTTTGACTGGCCCGAAATTGATCAAGTTTTCGATAAAATGAAGGAAGAAGCCAAAGAATTGGCGGTTGAACTGGCCAGTGAAAACAAAGACCAAACACGCATTCAAGATGAGGTTGGAGATTTGCTTTTTGTTGCTATTAATCTCGCAAGAAAGGCCGGCGTTGATCCGGAAACCGCACTTCAAAACTGCAATTTAAAAA
>Ga0206128_1001973_pt1 | contig 19181 bp, 32 predicted proteins | sample Helgoland_Spring_7_FD_148601 | JGI IMG/M metagenome (GOLD analysis project Ga0206128, IMG submission 148601) | Pelagic subsurface seawater microbial communities from Kabeltonne, Helgoland, North Sea - Helgoland_Spring_Bloom_20160426_1 | ecosystem: Environmental > Aquatic > Marine > Epipelagic ... | reverse complement strand
AGCAGCCAATGGTGCTGGCGTTACTGTGGGTTCAAACGACGACATAGCAACAATTTTATACAATGCAAGCGGCAACGTTTGGGTCACCAACATTGGCATCAGCGCTACTGGCAACATCACTGCTGCCAATTTTGTCACAGTTGGTAGTAATGTAGACACCGGAAACGTCAATGCTTCGGGCAACATCACTGCTGCATATTTCATCGGTGATGGTAGTCAATTAACTGGCATAACATCTAGTTACGGCAATGCCAACGTAGCCGCTTATTTGCCAACTTATACTGGCAATCTCAATAGCGTAACTGCTATTCCAGGGTCGGCTGTCACTGGTAGCGTATCAACTGCTGATACTGCCAATGCAGTTGCTTATGCTAATGTATCCGGAACCCCGGTTCTTGCCAGTGTTGCTACAAGTGGAAGTTACAATGACCTAACTGATAAACCTACTATTCCTACTGCAACCTCAGATCTTTCAAATGATTCTGGGTTTATTACATCATCGGTTACAGGAAATTTAAGCGCAACCGGTAACGTAACTGGTGCATATATTTTAGGTGATGGATCACAACTAACTAACCTTCCGGTACAACCAGGAACTTACAACGATAGTAATGTGGCTGCTTACCTGCCAACTTACACTGGTAACATTGCCGCTGCCAGTGCAAGCATAACTGGTAATATAGGAGTTTCAAACCTTATTGCTGGACAATCAATAACTGCACTTGCCAACATTGGCGCAACCGGTAACGTAACTGGTGCATACATTTTAGGTGATGGCAGCCAATTAACTGGATTTGCCACAGTGGCCACAAGTGGTGCGTACAGTGACTTGTCGGGTGCACCAACCGCTGTAAGTTCATTTACCAACGATGCCAACTATGTTGCCAGCAACGTTTCGGGCATAACTGGTGCAGACCAAGTGACCAACATGGTGTCGTTGACGCAGGCCGAGTATGATGCCATTACACCAAATGCATCAACTGTTTATTTTATTGTAGGTTAATATGAAATTTGGTTCAAGCGATATTGCATCAGTCAAGTTAGGTTCATCTATTGTTGATAAAATCTATATAGGTGGCACACAGGTATGGCCCAGCGGATACACTCCGCCTGATTATGTAAGCAGTGGATTAACTGCATACTATGATCCAGCAAACCCGTTGAGTTATGCAGGATCAGGCAGCACACTTATAGACCTTTCAGGCAATGGCATCAATGGAACCATAGTAGGAGCTACCTACACCGACAACACCTATTTCACACTGGATGGAGTTAACGACTACATCGTGACCGGCGACTGTTACTCGGCAATCAGCGTCGCGGACACACACACTGTGGAGATGTGGGTGTATCTAAACAATGTAAACGACTGTTTGTGGAGTGATCTCGGACAGACTAACGACCCAGCTACTTCGGGCTATCATTTTGCTGGCTCGCAGATACTGCAGGTTGGACCATTCCAGCAGATTATCACAGGCTTGTGGGCTGGCTTGTCTGTTACACGTGACGTAGCAGGTTCGGGATCTTTAACAGGCGCTTGGCAACATGTGGTTAGAACCTATGATGGAACTACTTTAAGAGGATACTTAAACGCCGTCAACCCCTCTGGCACAGCAATGACTTTTGATAGTCCTGTAGATGACGGTTCTGGCGCTTGGTATCTGGCATTTGGCGCAGAAGATATCACAACCTACAACAGCACCATAGCAGGCTGGTTATCGGGCAGAGTGGGCATTATGCGTGTGTACAACCGTGCATTAAGTGGTGCAGAAGTAACATCTAACTACAATGATGCCAAATCAATCTACGGATTATAACAAAACGCAAGCCAAAGAAAAACCACCCTAGGGTGGTTTTTTGTTACCGTGCTATTTCTCCAAACTATTCAAGAAATATTGCATCATTATTTGAGCTTGTTTTATTGCTTCCTCTGGAGATGGTGCCGGAACACATCCAGACTTAACACCTTGCACCTGCCATTCCTTTGCGGCAGTTTGACAAGTCTCTTGCGTAGGGAAATTCCCAGCGTGTGTTGGCGCAACATTCATCGCTGTTACCAATAATAAAGTCCACATTATAATGCTACCTTTGTATGTTTGCACTCACCTCTGAATTTAAAACCCGGGCAAGAGCAAGTCAGTTGCCCTGCGTGATCTGTCACAGTGTATTCGGCGCCTTTTGAACCTGCTACCTGCCAACTGCGTCCCAGCTCCACATCTGCACCCTTCGGGCTAAACCCCCACGAATTCGGCACTTCACGAAACTTGCGACCTGTGGTTCGAAAAGTAATTGGCACAGTGAACTCCTTGACAGTCACTGTGCCCAACTGCAGGTATGCAAACATTTTGGAACGGCTGTCATCAAGAAAGTACACATGATTTTGACATTTCCAGTCAGTTGTTTCTTGTACTACTTTCAAGACTAGTCCTCGTACTTGACGCCAAACGCATTCAGTACTTCTATAATCTTACCTACACTGACATCCAGTTGTTCGGCAATTTCGTTGGGTTCGTATCCAATGATAAACAATTCCTGAATGTCGTACTCTAGTTCTTCCATATATACACCGCTCATGATAATTCCTTAAATGTTTTTAATGTATTCGCCAACTTTGCCTACGTCTTGCCCGGCACCCGATATTGCGCCGCCGATTGTGCCGCATCCAGTTAAAACCAACGTTGCCGCAGTCAGCAACACCACAACAAATTTCTTCATTTTGTTACATCAACTACTTTGGTAGCGGCTCTGTTAATGAGTGGAGCAACATCGTTTTTAGCAAATTTTGCCGCGCTGTCGCCTGCGGATTGGATATCATTGGTGTCAACAATACCAAACCCAACCAAAACTACCACTAGGCCTGCGCCCAAGATCATTTTAAACATTATGCTGTTTCCTTTTCGTTTTCAATAATAACATTGCTCAGTGTATTCAACACCACCATCATGCCAGTGAGCACGGCTGGATCATTGCGCATCAATGAAAATGCATAGTTGTATGCTTCTTCTAAGTCAACACCGCGATCTGCAAACATACCGTTGCGGATACTTTTTGCCAGTTCCAAGTTACTCATTATGCTAATTCCTTTTCAAGTTGGTTATCAAGTGCTGTTGCTAGTGGTACTAGCACGTTTGACATTTCGGTATTGGCGTATGTAGCGCCGCAGTACCAAATGCCGTCGCGAATGATGTAGTAATAGTCAGCGCCACTGTCTTCACATTGCTCCAAGAACTCGTCAAAAGAGTGTGCTACTTTCCATTCAACATTCTCCTCGCCACGGTCCCGGCCGTAGAAAGTGGTCATGTCGCCGTAGAGTTTGTCATACGCTTCGTCGGACAAGTCAGTCTCAAAACGACTAAACGGATGCTCTTCGCCAATTGTAGGACCCAAGCTACTGATGTCGCCCAGTGCTACCAGATTGTTGGCTTTTGGGCTGTCATAATGCTGTTGCAGGATCTTGCCATTGTACGACAAGTAGCCGTCCCAGTGACAACTAACTGACTTGACAACATCGGCATGCATTACTGCAATACGTGAACGTGTTCCCATCAAAATTCTCCTTTAAGAATCATAACCACACCCATGATAATCACAGGCATCAAAACAATTGCTAGGTTAATCAGTGCTTGCATCATTTTCTCCTTTAGAAACTGCCGTAATCTTTCTTGTCGCCGAACACTTCATTCCACTCGTAGCCTGCCATGTACTCGCAAATCTCTTCGGGAGTCATGTCTTCCTTTTCAACCATCTCACCATGGCCAGTGCCTTCGGGCCAGTAATGAGGCTTGGGCTGACGATGGTAGTAACTGTCTGCACTGCCGCGATCAAAAGGATTGCCGTGTTTCTGAATGTACTCAGTGCCGTTAAACAACTGTTTATATTCTGTATCAAACATCATCAACTCCTGTTTTGCTGTGTATGTGTATATTATAGCAAATTGGTAAATTTACGTCAACAAAAACCCGCCATCAAGACGGGTTATTTTTTAGTAGTACTTGAGTACTACTTTTTTGGTGGCTTTTCCAACGCGGCAATTTTGCCTGAATAAGCGCCACCACTACGATGAATTAGACCTGTTTTGGTGTAGGTAATTGTGCCACCTGAAGATGACCGAATTGTAACTTGTGTAGACATATTTGACTTTTTATTGGAGTTGGTGAGAATCATTAGTAAATTTCTTTAACAATGTGGAATTGTTCTTCTGGATATTTTGTTTTGAAATCCTCTGTTTTTATAAAGTCATTTAAATCGGCCATTTTAAAAAACATTCGATTCAATACGGTTTTACGAGTTTCGCGGTTGGTGACCGAAAGATAACAAGATTTTGCTTTGCCTGCCATATGAACCTTTTGTTTTTTGTTGCTAAGTGTTTATTATAGCAAATAGCGGTTTATTCGTCAACCAAGATTTTGCTGTGGCTGCCATGCTGTGATTCTCCTTGTTGCCAAGTATTAATTGCACAAAAAAATCATATAATAGTCAAGTGATGATTTTTAATCAAATTTGGTAAATTTTCTCTAGAATTATAATTTTTATATTTACTTAGGTAATTAATAATATCAGGATTATAATCAACAATTAAATTTTTAGATAATTGACCATCGAGAAACTGTGGAATTAACTCATTGATATCACATTGTAATAATATTTTGGCAATGTTAATATCTTTATACGGAGTCCAAGTTAGTGTATTTCCTAAATGCCAATGTTGATGATCATTAACTAATATATTTATTATTTGACGATGTAATAGATCAACAGTTGGATACTCTTTTTTTAGTTGGTGCCGATTATCCCAAGAATCTTTCCATAGTTTTGTGTATTTGTTGAAATGATAATAATGATAACAGTCTGGGTTATTGGCAAGTAATTCACTAAAATTAATATTATTCCATGCAGTTAACATGGCAATAATTAAGGGCCCCCTCAAAAAATATTCATCACCATGACTGCCAGTGGCTATCCATGTTGGGTTGCTCCAATGATGAATCTGTTTGTACCCCCAAAACTTAGATAATTCTGATTGATTTGTTTTTGTAAATTTATCTTGTTCGTAGTGTTCATCAACTAATAATTCAAACTCAATTTTAGATTGAGTAGAGAACATGCTATATAAAAGTAATGTATCAAGCCCACCAGAACAAAACAATTTTATCTTGTTAGGTACTTGTTTTAATTTTTTATCTAGAAGTTGACGAATACGTTCTTGTGCTTGGTGAATAGTTAGTAGTTCTTTTGGAACAGCAAGATCAATATTGCTTTTTGCGACTGTAATTTTTCCAGATATATCTATATTTACTGCATCATCTGACCACGCTTGTGTAGACAACGTAGAATCAATATTAGTAATAATACCTTCTTGATGCCATAATGGAAAACTACGGGGAGTACTATGTTTAATAATAGCACCAGTATCGTTTACTATAATTTTACAGTAATTTTCATCGTACCCTTTGTAAAATGTTGTGCCAGACTGGATCCATCCGTTATCGCAATTAATCCACAAATTATTAATTTGATAGTTATTTGGAAATCTGATATCTGGAATTTTAGTAATCGAAAAAAACATAAATTAACCTATAACACGATGTATCTAACAGTATATCGGCACTCGGGTAGGATTCTTATTTCACTCCACGTCCCTACACAAAATATTTTTTCAAATGACATTAGCGTTTTTCAACAATCTTATCAACCAACCCATAATCCAACGCTTCTTGGGCGCTCATAAATGTGTCCCGATCCATATCACGTTCAAAATCCTCATAAGTTTTGCCTTGACTGTTGTGCTTGACATACAGATCAGTCAGCATCTTTTTCATGTGCATGATTTCTTTGTAGCTGATTTCAATGTCACTGGCCATGCCACGTGCACCACCGCTGGGTTGGTGAATCATGTGTCTTGCATATGGCAACATCATTCGTTTGCCTGCTGTGCCTGCTTGTGCCAAAAACGATCCCATTGAACAGGCCTGGCCCATAACAATAGTGCTGACATCACACTTGATAAAGTTCATTGTGTCGTAAATGCTCATGCCTGCTGTGATAACACCACCGGGGCTGTTGATGTAAAACAATATGTCTTGCTCTGGATTTTCGCTTTCCAAAAACAGCATTTGTGCCACAATCAAACTGGCACTGTGATCGCTTACTTCTGTGTCCAGCATGACAATACGGTCTTTGAGCAAGCGGCTGTAGATGTCGTAACTGCGCTCGCCTTTGCTTGTTTGCTCGATGACCATGGGGACTAAATGTGGCATTGGGTTTCCTTGTTATTGAATATACAGTATTATAGCATTGGTATGCACAATAGTCAACACAGTGATTTGTTCATATGTGTTGTATTGTGATAAGTAATATACTTAACCAAAGATCGAACTATGCGTGATATTTTAAACTTACTTGACAACATTATTTTAACAGAGGGTCGCGGACTGGCGGCTAGAGTTCCCGGAGAACAATTCAAAAACGCACAAGGTGATGTGATTACATTTCAAAGTTTGAATTTTTATCCGGAACGTGGCAAATTTGGCACACCTGAAGAAATGCAAGCTGCCATTGATCAATTGGGATTAAACATACACTGGACAAACAAACCAAACGTTGGAACCTTGGGCTTTGGAATTGCCATATTTACTGACGTCAACAACAATCCATATTACTTGGGACGTTACTACAAAGAAATCAGTGCAAACCGTATCAACAACGATTGGCAGCACGATGCTATTCCTGGTGGATTCAAATATCAAAGCAAAGCAGGACAAAAAGAAAACACCGGATACAAACCCAGTGAAGTGCTGACACAATTTAAAAACAACACACCAGACTCAATTGCACAACAGATTATTGCTAAATTTGGTGCCGACAGTGACGAAGCAGCGGCATTGAATGCATTTATGTCTACTAACAAATTTCCAGTGACGTTCCCCAAAGGTGGTATTAACTTTACTGCATTCCGTGATTACTTTTGCGAAATGTTACAGCCAATGGCTTTGGTCATGAACAAACCCGTCAAAGGCAACGCAGCTGAGGCTGCCAGTGTTTTCTTCAACGGTGGTGGCTACGAAGATTGTTCAGTGAGTTTCAACACCGGGGTCACAGGCGGACTTTACGATAGTTTGTTGGTCAACCCAGATGGCAAACAAATCAAGTTGAGCAGTAAAGGAAAAAGCGGTGCCAACGCATCTGTTGTCAACTTGCTGAGAAGTATCGAAGAACTCAAAGTTGCTCCCAAAGGTGCTAACTTATTGACCAAGCACAAAGATGTTGTTTCTATTTTAAATGACATTGATGCAAAAGGCCACTTTGGTGCGCCGTTGAAGTTGGCTGTGGATTACAAACTTATTGATCCTAGTGATGCTGTGTTTGTTCTTGGATTAAGAAACATAGGGCCGGCTGATCCCATTGATTGGGCAGGTCATCCTAAATTAGAAAAATTGTATGCCGGTCGCAAAGCCAAAAACATGAATGCTATTGTTCCTATCGAACACATGATCAGTGCCATTGCATACAAAGTTGCAGACTATGTCAACGACAATACCAATTTCGGCGAAGCGGCAGCAGATATTCTAAACCACAGTGCGTTGGTGCAGATGTATACCGAAGCCTCTGAAACCAAAGACACAATTTCCATCACTGGATTCACTGCTGTTTATCCAAGCGAAACTGTTACAGGCGTGTTACTTGATGCCAGTAAAGCATACATGAGTACACAGGGCAAGGGTAACTTTACATTCAAAATTCTTAAAAATGGTGCCAAAGAAACTGAAATACCCGACACAGATGAAACTGTTGTTGCTCCGGCGCCTGCCAAAACGTCAGCTGACGATCTAGATACAGCAACACAAAAACGCTCTGGTATCACTGCTCGCAAAGGTGGACTGGAAGAAGAAGAAATTGTCAAGCCCTTGGGCAACGAAAAGACTTTGGGACGCAAGCGCCAGCGTTAACGAGTCAGCACAGAAATACTGTCGCAGATGTTGAGACGTTTGGCATCTTCGGCAGTGAGCCAAACATCGTGTGCGGGCAATAAATTTGCACGAATTTCATCCTCTGATAAGCCCGTGCATTCTTTGTAATGATTGACCATACGCACTTGAGTCAACTCAAACTCTTTCATTGTGGCAAACAATTCGTGAGCTTTGCCTTCGTTGTACCAACTGAACTGATGACTCAGTATTGAAGTGTTTGGTGTTAGTACACGACGCCCCTCACTACCGGCAAGGAAAATCAACAATCCAGAACTGGCAATCATCCCCAAACCAACAGTCTTGATCGGAATGGTACTGCTACGCATCACATCAATCAACGCAAATGCATCTTGCATTGTGCCGCCTTCGGAGCAGATCATCAACAGCAGTTCTTTACGGCGTTTTTTGCTTACATAATTTTCGTGCAAGATCCATTCGATAATAGGTTTAACTGTATCAGCTTCTATTTCTCCCATCAACACATACATGCCGTTGTCAGCAAGAGCTTGTGTGTGGTCTTTGGTGTCGTAATCTTGTTGGGCAGCCATATGCAAGTACTTATGGCACAATTATATCTTAATTCAAATTAACAGCCGGGCCCGCGGACAATAGATATTTCTACTTTGTCCAACTGTGCAGTCGGTACAGAGTTCAACTTGATAAACGTGTTAAACCGCTTAACTGCTTGCCCGTTTATGGACACTTTGTTGTAACCGAGCTGTACGTAATACAAAGTTGATGGCGAACGATAATCCAGCTCTTTGGCATATAAACATTGCTTAAACTGTTCTTTGCCAGATGTGTCTAGGATAGATAATCTAATCGTTGGCTGACTTTGCACCATTTCTTTCCGTATCAACTCTTGGGCATTTTTGTCGTCAAAATACGCTACTGTATTGCTTGCAAATCCGGGTTGGATCACTTTGATCTCAGACGTAACACCAGTACACCCAGGGAATCTTCCACAGTCCGGACGCTGATTTATTGCTGTGACTGCTTCGGCAATGCTGTCAAGATACAGTTTGTTCCATGACAGATAAAATGCCACTTCCAACTGTCCGTTTCTGTTGGCATCAAAAAATACTCGTGTATTGTCTAGTTTGATATCAAACGCTCGTTTTGGATAATCTGCCAGTACTGTGTTCAACAATCGGTCGCCAGACCTTCGCTCGTGTTGCAGTGAGTTTAGTTGTGCGCTGATGCGTCCGCCTTCAATCGATCCGTGTGTTTCAGATTTGTTCAATAGTCTGTTGGCCAGCTTGTTGTGTTTGACCCACAGCTTCATCTGTACCTGAACACGATTGCCCACTTGTTGTTGTTTGACAATTTCAAACCGATCAACATAACCAGATGCGTATGTGATGATTTCGTCGCGGGCAATACGAGCGCCACGAACTTCGGTTTCACTGGCAATCACAGTTCCCACAGCATGTTCTACTGCTAATCGAAACCCTTGCTGTCGTGCTTGATCAAGTGTGTTGCCTTCGCCTACCACCTCTACATAAAGTATTTTTTCAGAACCTTCATGTAACCACCGAACTATGCTAATGCCAATACTCCAGGGTCCGGGAACAAGAAGATCGGCAATACCAGCATTGGCAGTCAGCGCCAATGTTGCACTGACTGCTACCAATAACCGCTTTAACATGTTATTGCATCATTGATGCACGGATTGCCGGGCGAGTAGCACTACTCTTGGCATCCCAACGATATGTTGCCATTACGTTTTTGCCACCTTTGATAACTTCGCCTTCGACCAAATACAGCCCGCCTAAGATGCCCTGGGCTTTGATATTGATAGTGTTGTTGACTGTGGACGCAATTCTCAATGCATCATTTCGAACAGCAGTGTTGTTGTTGTCTGTCTTGGCTGTGTTGTTGGCTGTTGGGTTTAATTCGCTGGCCATTTCAGTAAACTCATCCGACGATTTAACAACGTTGCTTACAAAGTTGTTGTTTTTGTTGTCGTTGGCCTGTTCCAGATTTTTACTGATCATTTTGACTGATGTAGTACTGGTGATGTTTTCGCGATTGATAAAATCGTTTAGGCTTTTCTTGGCTTCGAGCTCGGCAACACGAAACGCTTCACGAACAGCCGAAGAACTGTTGCCCCATACTGGTGCATATCCTGTGGCTTCAATGCTTTTGAGTTCGCCTGACATTAGACCGTATGTGATTTTGACACCGGTGCGAGTGAAGTCGTTGACAGCAACTTGTTCGCTGATGGCAGTGGTAGCAGATTGCCCAGGTGTTACCCCGCCGCCTTGGGCCGTGGGTGCAAGTGGATTGTAGCTGGCACATCCGCCCAGCGCTAGCAATGTTGCAAGTGCAGTCACAGTTAAAATACGTGTTTTCATTTTGATACCTCTAAAATGTTGTTGATGTGTGTAGTATAAGCAAAGTTGATTTATTGGTCAAGTGGTGTGGGATTACTGCAACATTGTGCATCCTTTGACCAACAACGCCAATACACCAAGTGTTGACAAAACGGCTATAGTTATGCCTATATCGGCAGATCGTTGAGCCTCTTTTTCAGACCTGGCTATTAAATCTTTAATGCGTTGCACTCTTTCGGCTCTTGTGTAGTACTGGATATTATTTTCAATACAATGCTGGTAGTATTCGTCTTCGTCGCCTTTGTCAGATTGTGTATGCAGAAACTCTAACCACGCTAGTTCGCGCTGTTCCTGTTGATATTGCCTTTCGGAAATAATCCTGTCACCCACAACCCGCATTGGCTCTTGCTCGTAGCTCATAAATTTTATCCAATAAAAAACCAGTTCATATACATAGTATACACGAACTGGATTTATTGGTCAACCAGTGTGGGATTACATCCACGCAGGCTTGAATGATTCAAACACCGCGTAAACAAAAATAAAGCCAACTATCAATCCTAACCAAGGTGCTATTAGATAAGCACCATATGTAACTGCGATGCCAAATATAGTTACACCTACACGAAAGAAAAACTTCTCTAACCGCTCTTTTTGTTGTTCTTCTCCTCGGAGTTGTGCAGGAGTTTTATATGGAATTCCGCTTTCTATACAGTGTAATCTGTACGCTTCTTCGCGAGCTTCCTCTTCTAGTTGCTGTTCTCGATCATATTCCCGTTGTAATTCACGCTGATATTGAGTTTCGCTAATAAGCCTATCCGGTTCTATCCCGTTGGGATCTTTAACAATCCGCATTGGTTCTTGTTCGTACCTCATAAATTTTATCCAATAAAAAATCCAGTTAATGCTATTATGCACGAACTGGATTTATTGGTCAAGTATTACTTTGGTATTACTTGGTTTTGGCTGTAGTTTGAGCAGTATAGGCCTTCATAATGCCTTCACCAAATTTAGAGTAGTCAAATTTGGCGCCTTCTTTGACTGCTTTGACTGTTTCGGTGGCAATTTCTTGTGCGGCATCAGAAGTTGCTTTGAATGCTTTTTTGGTGTAATCGGCTTGGCTGTCAACGAAATGGTTCATTGATTCAGCAATGTGATCGTTTGTGATGAAAGTTTTGATCCAAGTCTTTTTTGCGGTTTGGACAGTATCTACGAAGTTGTCTGGTGTAAACATAATTTTCTCCTATTAAGCGAGTTTACTAAAAATTAAGACCCGCCTTATTGCGGCATCCTATGTTTCTATTGTAACATTATTTATGTTGCGTCGCAACAATTTGTTATTTTTCTATGTGGTTTTAGGACAAATTACTTTGATGGTTGGTTAAACCAGGCTTCCCATTCTTCGTCGGAGTGAGGCCACATTATGGATGAACGTCAAACGCTGGGTCTGTGTCAAGCATCATGCTTTTTGCAATGTCGTAATATCCTGCGTTGACCAACGCATTAGCGGCTCTTGCCCGGCCGATTGATTCAAAAAATTCAACTATTACTGCCAACATTTTAAACTCCTGTATAGGGCTGTTTGCCCTGCATCAACATATGGTATGCGTGTTCCCAGTCTTTTGAATACTCGGACTTGGCAAAACGCATAATTTCCTTATCGTAATCCTTTTTACGGAATACTGCAACCATTTGTTTTAGTAGATTATGCATACCAGCTGGAACGATTACGCAACACTTGTTCAGCACGTTTTTCACCACTTGCAATCATTGCATCAAAAAATGCACGGCCGAATGACTTAAATGAGTTTTTAATTTTAGTAGCCATAACGACCTCCTGATAGGCGATCAAATGTGCGTACCAAGTGTTCAATTTCTGCAGGGCTAGTTGGGTTTTTGCTAGTGATAAAACTCTCTAGAGCGCTTTGGCGATTTGTTCTGGTGATAACTCCTTGTAAGAGTTCTTTTAGTTTTTTAAACATTTTGTGTTTTTCCTTTGGGTGTATGTTATTAGTGTAAACACTATTAGTGTTTCTACTGAGTTATTTATCATCTCTCAGTAGAAACCATTAGTTATTATAACGTATTTTTGTGTCTATAACAATGTTTTGAGTAAATAGACATATAACATAACTCAAAGGAACTTTATGTCGCTTATTTCATGGATTAAAAATTTATTTGCAAAATCAGAACCGGTCCAGGTTGCAGAGGATGCCAGTGCACTTGCACCTTACAAAGTTGAGCCGCCGCCCACTGGCCGTGTTGACATGACTTCAACGTGGCCTTTCCCAAGCCAAGCGGCTGTGGCAGCAGATAAGCCTGTCAAACAGAAAAAGCCTGCGGCCAAGAAAGCGCCGGCAAAACCAAAAGCTGTGAAAGCAGTTCCTGCTAAGAAACCAGCTGTTAAAAAACCGGCGGCTAAAAAAGCACCTAAATCACAGTAATATCAATTTTGCCAGTGCTATAGTATCTATAGTGACTAACAAAATGTAATTGCTCAACATCCCGAAACTTTTTCGGGTCCAGCATGCCCACCCAAAAATCATACATTGTGTAATAAACATAGGATACACAATCAAGAAAGGCGGAGTGGGCACTGTCAACATCATAATAACACTGCACACAATACTCATTGCCCATGCAATGACTTCCAATACAAAACGCAACGGGTTTTCGCGCCAGTCGTCTTTGATCCACTCGATGGTGGGACGAAATATACTTGAATCAAGCATTTAATTTTTGTTCATAAATTTCACCGCTGGCAAGATTTTTGCCTTTGGCCTCGCACATGATATCTGCTGTGTCGTTGAACGATAATGCCCATTGATTTACTGCACGGTTAGGATAAAAGTCGCTGTGTGCTCGTAATTTCTGTTTCTTGTAACCCTGCTCCAGCAACTGTGCCATGTCAGGAAAAACATTGTCAATGTGTCCTACATGTTCTGCACGACTGTAGCTGTAATGAACCACAGGACGCACACCACGCCAGCTATCAATCACACGCTGATATCTATCATCGGTGGGTTGAATGTATTCTCCTGTACGGATCCAGTGGTGGTGTACATCAAGAACGAGGGCACAGTGCTTTTCAAGTTCGAGGCTGCTTTCGATGCCCCATGAGTTTTCGTCGTTTTCGATTGTGATGCAGTTTCGTGCTTCGGGTGTGAGTCTTCCCAGAGTTTCAATGATGCCGGCGGGACCACGCTTACCGGAGATGTGTACGTTGATCTTAAAGTCCTGAAAACTTTTACCGAATCCCATCCAGCGGGCCATATCCACATGATATTCAAACTCCTCTATTGATCTTTCCACAATGCCAGGATTTTCACTAGCCAGCACACAAAACTGTCCGGGATGGAAGCTCAGTCTGACGTCCAACCTACGTGCTGTTTCGCCAATGGGTGCAAATATGCGTTCTAGATGACGTTGCACATCAGGCTGTTGCCACCAGTCTTTCCACTCGTCCTGTGTGTAGCCTTGCAACATTTCGGAACCAAGTCGAACCATTCTGCGTTCAGCAGGCAGTGTGGCCACACGTTCGATCATTTTGACAGCGGCACTGGTGTTGTGATTCATAATGTCCCACTGGCGCTGTTCTGCTTCGTCTCGATGTTCGCGCAGCCAACGCATAGTAGTGCTACGACCATTAAGGTCTCGATCCACTGCATTGACTTTCATACCGCCAACTTCAGAAGGATCGTTGATCCACTTGCAAGCAAAACCAATTCTTTTAATCATTAACAATGTCCGGTGTAATTGCGTCAATAGTGCTTACTACAGTTTTTCCTGCATAAATGACAGTAGAGGCTGTTACGTCCACAACAGCCACTGCTGTAGCACATCCGGAAAGAACAGCCGATATAGCCAATAGAAATACTGTAATATGCGTCATGCTAGTATTATAGCATGGGTACGTTTTAGTGTCAATCAGACAGTAATTCTATTACGTTTTCAAGGGTATCTTGGGTAAGATTATCAAAATTGGCCAATTCGGGCATGATGTCACCTTCATGATCAACCAAAACCCATTGCACGTCAGGGTTATGTTGGACAGCATCTGCAACAAATCTGCGGTAATTGTGTGCTCGGTGAGCCAACAATTTGTCGGTGCTTATGGGCTTTGCTGTCCAATCAAACCCCAACAACAACACAATATCACTTTGCGAAGATACAAGTTGCATGGCAATAAGTTCGTCTTGGTTGTGTACTTCAAAAGTAAACTGTCCACCAAACAAATGAACTGACTTTGGCCGGTCAAGCTCTGCATACATTGATTCGGGAATGTACATGTTGCACATTTCGTTCATGTTGCGTTTCAACAACTCGCGAGCTTTGCCAGCATCGTTGCATACCACATTGTCTGTACTGCATCCGCGCCATGTTCGCCAACTGCCCCAGATACTGGCAATGTCTTTGATAACATTGATGTCAACGTCCGGTGCAACAACAGTTGAATCAGCCACTACCCAATTGATTCTCATTCCGCTGCCTTAAGGACTTTCCATTGATGCCCGCCCAAACATACCCAAGCAAACGCACTTTTGGGCATTGGGTCAGCATTGAACACAATGTCGCCTTTGGTACCGGCATAGCCAGGAACAGATGTTCCGTGACCAATCATGTATTGTGCCACACGCAATTTCTTGATACCAGTGACACCGTCGGTCCCGAGTGTGATTTGTGGCATACGATTGATGCTTATGTTCAATGCTTGATCGCGGTTTGTCCCAATATATGCTTCTTGATTTTTGTATTTGCCTGCAGAAATGCTAACTTCTTCATCCCATACATTGAGTGCAGCATCTGGTTGTTCGGTGTTGACACCTAGTCGTTTCTTGACCACCACAACTGTTTCGTTTAAACTTGCTTCGCCGTCAACAACTAGTTCTTGTAAACGGCCGACTCGACGCAAACTGCTTTGCGTAACAGTTCTAGCCAGTTCGCTGCCAGACACCAATGGGTAACCATCAACTTTTACGTTGGCAAAGTCAATGCCATTGGTTTTGATCTCGTTCGCTACTTGAGCTACCAACTTGTCTCGCCAATCTTGATCAAGTTGTACAAGTGTCTTGGCACTTATGTCGGCTGCCAATGTGTTCCAACTACGATTGTCTGTGTTGATCGATCCTGTTACTGCCAAATCTTTTACTGTGACAGATTCTACAAAATTTGCAGACCGAGCGGTCAACGTATTTTCAACCACTGTGGTTTCGTCCATAATAGTCAATTGGCATGCAGTGGCCTTGTCGTCAATGCCAGTGCTTGAAAACCCTGATAGCATTTCTTGCTTAAACTTTGCCATGTTTTCATCAACACGTTCGTGAATAATAGTTGCAATGTCAATTGACCCAACTGTTTGTAATGTGCGGCGCACCACTGCTTGGTTGATCATGCTTTCGACCTTTTCTAACCAAACAGGATCAGTTCCTAGTGTTTCGATTGCAGACGTTATATTGTTTTCGATTGCGTTGTCTAGTAGACTTTTGATGTCTATGTTGATAGCAGTACCGTTGATTGTTGATTCAGACATGTTTTCTCCGTGTGTCAAGTGTTACGCAATGGAATCCGCCACCTAATGTACGACTGTGGCTCAGTGTGTGCGGAATAGCATCAATGTCTTTTGACTTTAATAATGTAATTAGCTCAGTTTGGTATCGATCTACAATAACTGTCTTTGGATCCAATACCAGCATGTTCATAGCAATCCATTTTGAAGCATACGGGTATTCAAAAAAGCCTTGCGGTACCACATCATTGATGTATATCTTTTCCCAAGAATCAAACGCTTTTGGACAGTTTGTTTCATTTACACGGCTACCATTTAACAATACAAGTCCTTTACGTATGGGAACAATAGTAGAGTCAATATGTACGCCAGCATAAAAGTTGCACAACTCAATATTGATATCGGGAAACTGCTGACACAACCAATCATATGCGGCACGGTTGCCGCTGTGGCTTTCTAAATATAACCATGTGTCGCCTAGTCTACAAACATTGGCAGCATCCAAAATCATACCTTGATCACGTGGCATGGTCAACACAGTTCTGGCCTGCGTCATCACTTGTTGTAATGCTTCTGTTTCTTGATTGCGGCACGGATACATCATGTTGCAATCCACCAACACATCGCCTGCTACAATCAATCTGTCCCTGGGACAATAGTTGTACATACCTTCGCGGGCCACAAAGTCCATGGGCATTGGTCTGCGTACAACTGCTCCATAGTCAACTAATATTTCAACCAATTTGTCCAGTTCAACATTGGCTTCTTCAACAATCCAATCAGGCACTGGTCCACTGGGCACAGGTGTTTCAGTCCAAAGTGTTTTCGATGCTTCTTCTGCAAACACAGGATCAGAGCTGGGCCAGTTTGCATTTGTGGCGCTGCCAACTACTATTTCTTCTAGTGTGTCCCATTCGTTACAACTGTTGATCATATATGGCCTGTGATTTGAAGTGTATATCTGGGTGTCAACCCCAAGTTGGCTGCCATGTGCGAAGTATCATAACTCCACTCTACTGTGGATCCCGCTGACCAATTCACAAACGGCTCGTTGCAATATTCTGCGTAGTGTCCAGATTCCCAGTCGTTTAAAAACACAACTGCACGTCGTATACTTGATTCCTGTCCTTGCAGATTGAACAGGTCAATATATTTCAAATATAGATCACTGTGTGTGGGCAACACTGTTCCGGTATTCATACAATAGTAACTGGTACCAATGTCTTGCCATCCTTGTGCAGAAAAGATGTCAACAAACCGTTGATTCCAGCTTGGCTGTGCACTGCGCATATCGCACATGTCACCTGTGAACTTGTTGGGATACCCTAGTGCAGTCCATTTGGCAGCTAAACTTGTATCATTAAACGTTTCATTGATATAATCTAAGTTTTTAAACTCATCATCCCAGAACTTGTACAGTTGATATTTTTTTACGGTATTCATTATTTTTGTCGAGTGTTCCCATAGTGTACCACTTTAATGCCGTCCATGGTCTTAGATATTTTTCGCCATGGATCAACAACAACACTGCCTGGATGTATTGTACAATAAGGTTGTGTATCCAGTTGGTCGCCAGTGTATTCGTATGTGATCTTTCTATTGTGTGCCCACAAATAAATAGCAGGGCCGTTGACTTCTGTAACAACGTCAGTAGCATCGTCTGCCAACGGATCAACATACTTTACATCAATACCACGTTCCTTTATGTAATGGCCAACCAGTGTTGAGTAACTGCCAATACAATACGGAACATCAGGTTTATATGCCTTGCCGTGAATCACAATAGGCAAGTCTAGTTCAAGTTGACTTTGTGCAATTAAAAATTCTGCCAAGTTCTTTGCTTGTACTTCTCTAGCACTCATAACAGTGTCAAACAAGTCGTAACCAATGTCGTATTCTTCTGCCAACCAACGTAGTGCAATGTTATCACGTGGGTGACAAGCGCCTGCATCGCCCATGCCTGCTGTCATGTACTTTGGTCCCATGATACGCATGGTACTACGAGCCAATGCATCGGTTACCACGTCCACATCAATGTTGCCAATTTTCATGGCAAAGTCTTGTATCATGTTTACCAGTCCAACTTTGGCACTGATAAATGTGTTGTAGAAAATCTTAATTGCTTCGCATTCGTCCCATGTGCCAATTTCGTAACGCGGGCTGTTTTGCATAATTTGCTTGTAAATGTCTACCAGCTCGGCTGCAACACCGTTCCAGTTTCCGTCTTCTGTGCCAATCATGACCATTTCTGGGTTGGCCATATCCCACTTGACCGAACCCATAGCAATCAAGTATGGGTTGTATAAAAATTGATGTTGTTTGTCCAACAAGTTTATAAAGTGTCTGCGTGTAGTGCCTGGCAACACTGTACTGATCAACACAATTTTTTTGGGGCTGGTTGCGTATTGGTTAATTTTAGCAATGGCATCTTTGACAGCATCATGTCCAAAATCCTTTGGTGTCATGTGACTACTGGGCACAGAGCCGTCGTACCCTGGTTCATGTGGGGTAGGAACAGCAATGAATATCCATTCACTTTCGTTTACTGTTTCTTTGATGCCGCAAACTTTTATCAGGTCACTGGTGCGTGGGTAGATGTCGTAACCCCGGACCGTAAACTTTTCTGCCATAACTTCTGCGCAGTCCAGTCCTAATTTTCCAATGCCAATAAAGCCTATATTTTTCATTTTATGGGTATCCCTTTAGATTGATTGATTATACTATTACATTCAGACTATTGCTGAACAAGTTTGTGGAGATAATGTATTAATTTATCGCTTTGCACAGTGCGGATCAAAAAATCTGTGAAATAAGTTAAATACTACATCAAGGAGCGGAACATGCGTAAATTAGTACTATTATGTATTCTTGCTGTTTCGTTGTCAGCATCGGCAGAACAGGTTAGATTGAACAAAGAAGTTGTTTGTGACGATGCAAGCAATATACTTCCTCGGCTTATGCAGTTGGGTGAGCAACCAATATTTGCTGGTACCTTAACAAAATCGTCTGTGGTCTTTATGGTCAACCCTGACACACAGTCATGGACCGTTGTGCAAACTGACGGCAACGTAGCATGTGTGATTGATATCGGCGAAGGATTTAAGTTCCAACTTCCCAAATCTAACCCTATAGAAAATTGACTGTTACGAACCGTTTGTTGCTATTAGCCAATAGAATAACCATCCTAACCAGCCAAAAAGCGCAATTGCCAATACAATAGCGGCTGTGTTGATGCAAAACCACATGAACTCTTTGCGGCGACGTGCTTGTTGATAAATCATTTTTTCACGTTGAGCTTTGATCTTTCTGCGTTCTCTGATAAATTCTTCGTATGAATCAGGCGGCCCATACCATTGAAACATTTCCCGTTTT
>Ga0206128_1001967_pt1 | contig 19210 bp, 22 predicted proteins | sample Helgoland_Spring_7_FD_148601 | JGI IMG/M metagenome (GOLD analysis project Ga0206128, IMG submission 148601) | Pelagic subsurface seawater microbial communities from Kabeltonne, Helgoland, North Sea - Helgoland_Spring_Bloom_20160426_1 | ecosystem: Environmental > Aquatic > Marine > Epipelagic ... | reverse complement strand
TATAGAAAATATTATAAAGCCTAATTTCAGGGATAACAATTACTACAATGGCTTAGACCAAACTACTTCCATTCTGATGGAGATTCTTGCCGGGACCTACCAAGGAATGCCAAAATCTAAGAAAGGCTTGCCTAAAGGTGCAGTCTTCTTTATTATATGTTTAATACTATTCATAATCTTTCTTTCTAAAAAAGGAGGCAAAGGAGGCGGTGGATATTACCGTGGAGGTAGATACAATGGTGGCGGATACATCGGCCCAATGGGTGGGGTGGATTTGGTGGTAGTAGAGGAGGAGGATTCGGTGGATTTGGCGGAGGAGGATTCGGTGGTGGTGGCGCTAGTGGAAGCTGGTAAACTTACTTCAAAATAACAATTCCAATTACCTTTGCCAAAGAGTTCTCTATGTCTTTCAATTCCTTAAGCTCTGTTAAAATTTCAATAGTTTGTTCTTCGGAAAGTTCAGGGTTTTTTAGTTGTTCTTGGATCTCCAATAAATGTTGGTGAATCTTCACCCGTTTTAAGTGAAGAAGAACAGAGTCCACATCAGACTTATAATTATCCAAAGGCTCCGTAACCTTTATTTCGTTCTTTTCCCATAAAGGACTTAACACAAATTTTTCTGAAAGACAATCTGCAGCAAAAGAACACACTTTTTGGTTGGGATTATGAAGAAACAATTTTTCTAGGCTTTTCTCTTGAATGACCCCTTCCTCAGTGACTTCAGAACCCTTGTTTGCCTCATATTCTTGAACTAACAAAAATATCTTCGCATAAAATTCGTTACTAAATTCAATTTCATCTTCCACAATTTCATTCAACAAGAATTCACATACACTCATACCATCTGTATATTCCTTCTCTCCAGATTGAACGAATAACCGAATGATGTTTTTCTCTTGGACCTCATCAAGAACAACAGGGCCTTGGCTTTCAATTTTTAGCTTCTCTATTTTTTCAAGCTCTTGCTCTGTTCTTCTCTTCTTTACTGGATCCTTTTTCCAAGTAATCTTGTTTAGCTCATGAAGCAGAATTTCTTCGTCTTGCTTTACAATCTTAGAAAGCTCTTGAACATATATAGAACGTTTCAAAGAGTCTGGTATTTTTGCAAGACTGTCCAATATCTCTCTAGTAGCAGCAACTAACTTAATAGGATCACCAACAGATTTCTCAACAAATAACTCTGCCATAAAGAAAATAAAGTCCTTCTTGTTTTCATCCAAGAATTTCTTAAACGCCTCACTCCCTAACTTTTTGCAATAGGAATCTGGATCCTCTCCTTCTGGGAAGGAAACAACCTTAACATTCAAGCCTCCTTCAAGAATAACATCGACACCTCTTTTTGCCGCTTTAATTCCTGCCTCATCCCCATCAAAAAGAACCGTAATGTTTTTTGTGAGCCTGGAAACAAGTCTAATCTGCCCAGGAGTTAATGCAGTACCCGACGAGGCTACAACATTTTCAATCCCGTTTTGATTCAATGTTATTACGTCCAGATAGCCTTCAGTAAGGAGGCATTCATCTTGCTTACTAATGGCTTTTTTCCCTTCGAATAGACCATACAAAATACTACTCTTATGGTAAACATCTGTCTCTGGAGAATTTAAGTATTTTGGTCCTTTATCGTCGCCTTTTAATGCTCTTGCTGCAAAGGCCACAACCTTTCCACTAATGTTTTTGATAGGAAAAATAACTCGCTCTCTGAAAAAGTCAAAAAATGTATCATCTTCCCTTCTTTTTATTAATCCAGCATCTTCAAGTACTGAGGCGTTATAGCCTTTTTTACTTGCTACTTGGTAAAGGTTGTCCCACCCTTTCTTACTGTATCCAAGTTCAAAAAAATCGATTGTCTGACTTAAAAGTCCTCTTTCTTTAAAATAACTTTGGCCTATTTGCTTCCCTTCTTCCCCACTCTTTAACTCGTTTCTATAAAATTCATTGGCAAAGTTTAAAGCAATAAATAAACTTTCTCTTTTCTTTTGAGTTATGTCATACTCTTCCTGATCTTGAGCAGATTCTTCTAATTCAATATTATAGCGTTTGGCTAATTCCCTTATGGCATCAAAAAGGGGAATGTTGCCACATTGCCTGCTTTACCGCAACTAAAACATTTATAAATCTTTTTTGAAGGAGATACAGAAAATGAAGGAGATTTGTCATCGTGAAATGGACACAAACCCGTTCTTGATGTACCAGCTCTTTTTAAAGTTACATATTCACCAATTATATCCTCAATTACGGCTACATCAAGTACCTCATCTATGGACCTTTGGCTTATCACTTACTGTATTACTTTATGATCTAAAATAGAAAACGTATCGTTTGATTCTGATAATATTCTTTGAATAATCCCCACACCTTTTGCAAAATAAACTTCCTTATGCAACTCCCCTGCTGCAGGAACAATATGCATCACTTCTTTATAGGTAACATTGTTAACCACATAATTATCTAGCAGGGTCACAGTAGATCCTACACGACCTCTAAACTCCAAACCTGTATTCCATAAAAATGGTGAAAAATTAACACCAGTATCGTTTGTATTTACAAATACAATTCTATCAACCCTATCTTTTGAACCAGCCTCTATCCTAACAGAAATATTGTCCCCATCGTCTGAAACCATATCGTAAAAGATAAATTCTGTTTGACTAGCGCCTTTGCTTGCTATTCCATTATGATAATTTTCGCTTTTAAAAACGATATCCATACCTGGCTTCCCGTTTATAATATACTTCCATGATGAGCTATCCTTATATCCAAAAAACTCTTTTGAGCTTTTGAATAAATAAACAGGGTCCCTCTTTTCTTCCTTGCAGTTAACAAAGATAAAAGAAGAAAGCATCGCTATAAAAAATATTTTTCTCATCAATAAATTTTGTGCAAATTTGATGAAAATTTAACTACAAACCATAGTTAGATGTAATTTTGATTCAAAAAATACAAAATATTGCTCAGAACAACCTCTCCAGTTTAATTAAATTTAGGAGAGAGATGCATCAAAACCCTGAAATTTCCTTTAAAGAATTCCATACATCAAAGGCTATTGAGGCATTTTTGGACAGAACTGGCATCCCTTACTCCAGACTTTCTGAAACTGGAACGATTGTTCACCTAGGTTCTAATAAGCACTTGAAAACTTTAGCTTTAAGAGGAGACATAGATGCACTTCCTATTCAGGAAATGGTAAATACTCCATTTAAATCAAAAGAAGAAGGGATAATGCATGCCTGTGGACACGACATACATACTACTTGTTTGCTTGGTGCACTTTCCATCTTAAAGGAATTAAACATCCGGAAAATAGGAAACATTAAAGGCATATTCCAAGCAGGAGAAGAAATGCTTCCTGGTGGCGCTAGTGTTCTAATTGAGAAAGGTGTTCTAGATGGGGTAGATGCTATAATAGGACAGCACGTAATGCCTGAAATGGAAGTTGGGTCATTTGGTTTCACCCTGGTAAATACATGGCATCAACGGATGAATTACACATTACCATACACGGTAAGGGAGGGCATGGAGCAATGCCAGAAAAGTGCATAGACCCTATTGAAATTAGTGCCAATATTATTAGTGGCTTGAGGCCAATGATAAAAGAAAATACCCCGAGCAATGTTCCTTCTGTAATTACAATTGGAAAGATTACTGGTAATGGTGCTACAAATGTTATTCCTTCACATGTCAATTTGGAAGGTACTTTTAGAACTATGAATGAGGAATGGCGTGCAAAGGCACATCTATTAATTAAAAACTACATAGAAAAAATTTGCAAAGAAAATGGGGCCACTGCAGAAATAGACATTCGCAAAGGTTATCCATTCCTTGAAAACAATGAAGAACTAACATTCAGCGCCACAGGATGGGCAAAGGAAATAAATCAGAGTGTACGCCAATTAGATATAAGAATGACTGCTGAGGACTTTAGTTTTTATTCTCAAGAAATTCCAGCCTGCTTTTACAGATTGGGTGTAGGAGTGCCTAATAGAGAGAACCCAGGAGTGCATAGTCCAAAGTTTGATCCAGATGAAAAATCTATTTTACATGGCTCTGTTATGATGGCTTGGTTGGCTTATAATTATTTAACCAAATGAGAGTAATAATTATTGGCCCAGCCTACCCCTATAGAGGAGGTATTGCAGACACGAATGAATCTCTATGCAGGGAACTTCAAAAGCAAGGGCATGATTCTGAGCTGTATACATTTAAGATGCAGTACCCTAATTTCTTATTCCCAGGAAAAACTCAATACTCCACTGACTCAAAACCTCAAGACCTTAAAATTATAAGAGTATTAAATTCTCTGAACCCTATAAATTGGATTAGGGTTGGACTGAGTTTAAGAAAGCAAAAACCGGAGATAGTAATTATTCGCTATTGGATTCCATTTCTTTCGCCTTGCCTAGGTACCATAGCAAAACTCCTTTCAAATAAGACTTCTGTAATTGGTTTATGCGATAATATCCTGCCACATGAGAAAAGAATAGGAGACAAATCACTTACGAAATATTTCACAAAACATTGTGACTCATTTATTGTGATGTCAAGAACTGTTCAGGAAGAATTAAAACAATTTAGCACGAAAGATTGTATTTACCTCCCTCATCCTATTAACGATGGTTTGGGAGACATTCTATCCAAAGAGAAGGCCAAGCAACACTTAAACCTCCCATTGGGCAAGAATCACCTTTTGTTCTTTGGGCTTATTAGAGATTATAAAGGATTAGATTTATTACTTAATGCAATGTCTTATCTTGAAAAAGATATTCATTTGATTGTTGCTGGTGAGTTTTATTCAAATCCTGAGAAGTATTATTCCCTAGTAAAGGAACTTGGTATTGAAGACAGAGTAAAGTTCACAAATCAATTTGTTGCCAAGGAAGACATCCCATTCTATTTTTGCGCCAGTGACATAGTCACACAAACCTATAAAACTGCTACACAAAGCGGTGTCACTCAAATTGCTTATCACTTCAACAAACCTATGTTAGTAACAAATGTAGGTGGCTTAAGTGAGATAGTACCTCATGGTAAAGTTGGGTATGTAACCAGTAAAGAACCTAAGGATATTGCTGAGAAAATCACCTCCTTTTACCAAGGTCAAAAAGAAGCTGAGTTTATTAAAAATATTATTCTTGAAAAGGAAAAATATTCATGGAGTAATTTTGTAAAAGAATTATTAACATTGCGAAATTAATTTTAAGCTTTTATGCTATTTATTGGTTCAGAAGAATACATCAACATCCCAGAACTTGGACTACGCCAACTGATTTCCAAAGTTGATACAGGAGCAGAAACTTGTGCCATTCATTGCCATGATCAGAAACGTATTAGAAAAAAGGGAGTAAAGTATTTAAAAGTAACTCTTAAGATTGGACGAAGGAAAGAAAAAATATACTTCTTTGAGAATTTCACTAAGGTAAATGTAACAAGTTCAAATGGACACAAAGCCAAAAGATACAAAGTTGAACTAAACATAAAAATAGGAACTCAAACGCATATAGTTAACTTTACACTTGCGAATAGAAAGGACATGAATTTCCCTGTATTATTGGGAAGGAATTTATTAGAGAACAACTACGTCGTAGATGTTTCACAAAAATTTATATTTAGCAAAAAAGAAAAATGAATATCGTAATACTATCTGCAAATCCTAACTTATACTCCACCGAAAGGCTATAGTAGAAGAATGCATTAAGCGAAAGCATACTGTAAGGGTAATAAACCATTCCACTTGTGACTTAGTTATCGAAAAAAAGAAACCTCAGGTATACTATAAAGGGGAGTTAATTAAAGATGTGGATGCTATTATCCCTAGAATTGGGGCTTCCGTAACCTTCTTTGGTACTGCTGTTGTAAGGCAATTTGAAATGCAAGGTGTTTTCTCAACTACAGAATCTCAAGCCTTGGTGCGTTCTAGAGATAAGCTTAGAAGTCTTCAAATCTTATCTAAGGTAGGTTTGGGAATACCAAAAACAGCTTTTACTAACTACTCAAAAAACGTAGACGATGTCATTAAAAATGTAGGTGGAGCACCACTTATCATTAAGTTACTCGAAGGAACACAAGGTTTAGGTGTAGTGCTTGCCGAAACAAAATCAGCGGCTTCTTCCGTAATTGAGGCTTTTAATGGTCTTCAAGCAAGAGTAATTGTACAAGAGTTTATAAAAGAAGCTAAAGGGGCAGACATACGAGCTCTAGTGGTTGATGGTCATGTTGTAGGTGCAATGAAAAGAACTGCAAAGGAAGGCGAGTTTAGATCCAACCTTCATAGAGGTGGATCCTCTCAAATTATTGAGCTAACGGATGAAGAAGAGATTACCGCCATAAAAGCAGCAAAGGCCATGGGACTAGGCGTTGCAGGTGTAGACATGTTACAAAGTGAAAGAGGCCCATTGATACTTGAGGTTAATTCATCCCCTGGATTGGAAGGTATTGAAGGTGCAACTGGTAATAACATAGCACAGACAATAATCAAATACATCGAAAGGAGTGTTTAAGTAATTTTGGTATAAGCCAATATGGTCAAGTCATCTTTTGCCTTTTCAATAAAAAAGGTAAAAGTATTTGACTGAAGTCCTTGTTTACATCAGCTTCTACAAAATCTATTTTATACATCCCACATTTGTTTTTTAACTCCTTGTAAAAAGCTTCCATTTTTTCTTTGTAGACCTTTTGTACTTCATTGGGATAAAGTTTTATTACTTCATTAGACTCTGTATCAACAAACTTTAGAGGTCTGTTGCTGTATTCAAAATTCCTTTCTTTTTCACCATCAAGTGTATGAAACAAGATAACTTCGTGCTTCTTGTGCTTCAAATGCTGCAAGGCATTAAACATAGGCTCCAGGTCCCTATCGGGTTCAAACATATCAGTGAACAATACTACCATGCTTCTCTTATGTATTTTACCTGCAATTAAATGCAAAGTGTCTGCAACATTTGTTTGAGCATTAACTGGCTTGGATTCTAACACTTTATCTAGTTCATGAAGAATAACATTAAAATGGGAGTTAGAAGATTTTACTTCACTGTGGTATTTTAATGTGTCGTTAAACAAGGATAGACCAAATGCATCTCTTTGTTTTTTAAGCAAATAAGCGAGTGAGGCCGCAGCAAAAGTGGCGAATTTAATTTTCTTATTTTCATTTTCAGGAAAGAACATGGACGACGAAGTATCCACTACAATGTGTGACATCTTAGATTCGTTTCTTCATCAAAACGCTTAACATACAGTTTGTTTGTTTTGGCGAACAGTCGCCAATCAATGTTTTTTGTACTTTCACCAACATTATAAGGTTTGTGCTCTGCAAATTCCACAGAAAAACCATGAAATGGACTTTTATGCATTCCAGTGATAAATCCCTCTACCACCTGTCTGGCAAGAAGATCTAACGATTTATACTTTCTTACTTCTTCTAAGTTCATTTCTTTCAAAAAAAAAACGGAGTAATGTGTGAAATATTACTCCGTTTTTATAAAAATTATTTGTGGATTTTATAAATGTTTCTCTATTGCCTCAGCAATAGTTGTTTTAGGTACTGCACCTACTAATTTATCAACTACTTCTCCATTCTTAAAAACAAGTATTGTAGGAATCGATCTTACTCCATAGTTATTAGATACTTGATTTTCATCTACATTTACTTTTCCAATTACTGCTTTATCAGCGTACTCCCCATGAAGTTCATCAATTACAGGTCCTATCATTTTACAAGGTCCGCACCATTCTGCCCAGAAATCTACTAATACCGGTTTGTCCGAACTAAGTACCATTTCTTGAAAATTGTCGTCTGTGAATTTTTCTGCCATTATGTTATATATTTATTAATAATATCTTTTCAATTTTAATACCAAAGAAAACTTCCTTGGTATCTGTTCAAATTTAACAATTTTCATGACACTTTTACATCATACTTGTGCCACAAATGTTCCACATTGTTTAAACTTTAAATAATCTAGTCATAATGACAATGTGAAAAATATATTTCACCTTTGCACAGTGCAAGAATTGAGCATATTTAAGCATAAAGACAGTATCTTAGAATACGAAGAATTATCCAATGGAAGCAAAAAAATGCTTTGTTTTAATGGATATGGCAAAGTCACTACAGACCTTTATGTATTCAAGGACTTCTTTGCTAAAGACATAAATGCCATCGCAATAAATTTGCCCTATCATGGCAATAGTATCTGGAATATCGGTACTGAAGGCATGAAGGAAATATTTTTAGCTTTTTTCAAACACCTAAAATGGGACGAAGAAGAAATCCATTTATTTGCTTACAGTATTGGTTCCAGATATACCTATGCACTAACACAACTTTTTCCAAATAAAATTAAATCTGTTTGCCTTTTAGCTCCAGACGGAATATATCCCAATACCCTTTCCCATTATGCTACTTTTAATTCCTTTGGCACAAAACTCATGAACCTGTTTATTAATAGAGCAGGCTTTATTATTTACATTCTTAAATCACTTAAATACTTTAAGGTACTAAGTGAAAGCGACTATGCTTTCTTCCTCCGCAAAATTCGCACTAAAGAAGACAGAGAAATCCCCTCCAAAAGGTTTGGAAGGAGATATACACTACTACCCCAGATTTCAAGAATTCATTGGCTAAGCCAATGAATAAGGACATACGATGGAATATCATTCTAGGAAAATCTGACAAAGTTTTTCCATATAAAAAAACAATGAAATTAATCCCAAAATCAGAAAAAATAACTGTGCATGTCTGGGACTCAGGTCATGCCATGCTAAAAGAAAGCATCGGATATAAACTAAGTTTACAAGAAGGAATTACTCCATAAGAATAATTTTCATTTTTATGTCTTCTACAGGCCTATCACCCCTTGCTGTTGGGACTACTGCGATTTTATCAATAATATCTAGCCCCTGTATAACTTCTCCAAATACAGTGTACTGCCCATCTAAGTGTGGTGTTCCACCGATGGTTGTATAAGAATTATATCTTGCCATGTCATCTTGACCAAATGAAGGAATTTTACTTGTCCCTGTACGATATAAAATTGACTTCCACTAGAATTCCTGTCTGGGTTCACTTGATCGCCCTGCCTTGCTGCACTAAGTGCTCCCTTTTTATGGAAAAATTTAGAGTTAAATTCTGCTGGAACCGTATACCCAGGCCCGCCATCCCCAAGTGGTAAACCCGCAGCTGCTCCCCTTGATTTTGGGTCACCCCCTTGAATCATAAAGTCCTTTATTACCCTATGAAACAATAAACCATTATAAAATCCATTCTTAACTAATTTAAGAAAATTGTCCCTGTGTTTGGGAGTCTCGTCATATAGAACTGCTATCATATCTCCATAACTCGTACTAATTTTTATTTTAGTTCCTTTAATCTCCTTAACATTCGTAGTAGCTATTTCCTCAGTCGTAAGATCTGTTTCTGGTTGCACCACTTTTACAGTTTCCTCGACGATTATTTCTGTGTTTTCACTCTTCTCATCCGATTCATTATATACTGTGCTTTTCCTTTTCCCAGGACCACAAGCTGCGATAAAAACCGATACTAAGGTTGCCAATACTAATCTTTTCATAATTCAATTATTTCTTCTTCTTCAAAATAGGCAATAATGTGATGCCTTAAAAATGTTTCTTGCTCAAAAATATTTAGAAATGGGACTTCTTTAATGTTTTTCCATAGAGGCCATCCATCTTTATCCAAACCATCCAATTGATAATAATCACTTTGACTTAGCAATTTACAAACTGCAATATGAAGCAGATTTACTTTTTCGTCTTTAGAGAAAACTCCCTATGGGCATGATCCCCTAATTCTCTTGTACCTATGATGTACAACATTGCTTCCATGTCAGGCTTTTTCCCAAAAGTCTTTGTCATGAATTCCATGATGGTTCCCCACTTATCTTTTACACTTAGTTCCAAGATTGCAAATTTATGTTAGTTGCCTTAACTACCAAAATTAATTTCCGTACTATCCCCTAAGTTTAAGCTTTGGATTGTACCTTTTAGATGCGCATCATTTCCTATCAAGGAATTCTTTAGTACTACATTTTCTAAATGGGAATAAGGACCAATAATAGTATTTTCCAGAATACTTCTTTCTACAATGGCGTTATCACCTACAGAGACATTTGGTCCTACAACAGAATCCTTAACTACTGCCGATTTAGAAATGTTTACGGGTGGGATGATTATGACATTCTCGTAGTCCCCAGTTTTAACATTGCTGGCATTTCCATGCTCTAAAAGCAATTGGTTCGTTTGTAAAATAATGTCCTTCTTACCGCAATCAAACCAATTCTCCACATCAAAAGTAGTCATTTTAATACCTTTATCTATCATCATCATTAGGGCATCTGTAAGATGAAACTCTTCCTGTGTTTTTATGTTATTTGCTATGTTGTATTCCAAGCATTCAAATAATTCTTGTGACTCTTTTATTTTGTAAAGCCCAACCAACGCAAGGTTCGAAATAGGTATGGGGAGGGTTTTTCAACCAATTTTACAATAAATCCATTTTCTCCCACTTCTGCTACCCCAAATTGCCTTGGATCATCCACTTTCTTTACACCTAAAGAAGAATATTCTGCATTTAAAACTGCTTTAAGATCCGTTTCGAAAATAGTATCTCCAAGCACAATGAACAGTTCTTCCTCTCCTACTAAATCCTTTGCTAGCCATATGGCATGGCCTATTCCTTTGCCAGTGGTTTGGATTACAAATTCAGCTTTTACATTTGGGTAAGTAGTACTAATAAATTGCTCTACCTTATCTCCTAGGTATCCTATTACAAATACCATTTCCTCAATTCCAGCTTGAATTAATTGATCGAGGATGTGTCCTAAAATTGGCTTCCCAGCAACAGGAATTAAAGATTTAGGCTGTGTATGAGTATGAGGTCTAAGTCTAGAACCTATACCAGCTACGGGGATGATTGCTTTCATTACTGCAAAGTAAGGAAAAGAACACTAGTATTCTACAGCTATTAATGGAATATTTTAGTGTTAATATTCCAAAAGAAAAATACTATAAATTACCAAAGTGGCTCACACATATCCCATCTTTCAACTCTAAACTATTCCCAGAATCATCGTAAATAATACAATTAAACTTAGCTTTAAACTTCATGTATTGAGCTCCTTGTAAAGACTCTTCTTTTAACTCTTCATATTTCAAAAACACTCCCAGTTTGGTCTCCTGTTCCAAAAGAAGTACTCCATGTGACTTCGTTTTCATCTTGGTAACTAAGGTCTATTCCATCAGCAGCTTTCTTTGAATAAATGAGAGATCCAAGCACAAAGAAACCCGTAAATTCTGCGGCACCAGCTCTACCACTACCTCCTGGATACAACAAAGTACCTTTAGAAATAGATGCTGAAGAAGAAACTATGGACTTTAAAGGGGGAATCTATAGTCGCATTAGCACCACCAGAGCCACCTGAACCTCCGCCTCCAGAACCTCCAGATCCACCTGTACCAGTAGTTGTCCCACCTGATTTACCAGAGAAGGTCCTACCTTTGCTGTTCTCATCTGCACAGGAAAAGGTAAACAATACTGCACTTAAAACTATCGATAAAACTATACTTAAATTCTTCATTTCTATTAATTTATAAGCTTGAACCTCAAACCAAAGGTATTTCTTTTGTCTTTAAAAAAAAAGAAATTTTGAACTTTGAACTCACTGATTTACCTTCGATGAAAGTTTAGGCTTTATGAAATTAGAACACATTGGGATTGCAATAAAGAATTTAGAGGAGAGCAGGGGGAATTGTTTACTGAGTTGTTTAACAAAAAGCCCTACAAAGATGAAGGTGTTGAAAGTGAAGGGGTGCTTACCACTTTTTTCCAGACTGGAGACAGCAAAATTGAGTTGTTGTCTGCGACATCGGAGGATAGTCCCATTGCAAAATTTATAGAGAAAAAAGGAGAAGGAATCCATCACCTTGCATTTGAAGTAGAGGACATAGAGAAAGAAATAATAAGGCTTTCCGGATTAGGGTATAAAGTTATAAACGAGACACCTAAGCTAGGGGCTGATAATAAAAGAATTGCCTTCTTACACCCAAAAAGCACCAATGGTGTACTTATAGAACTTTGTGAAGAAATTAAGAAATGAACAGTAAAATAGGAAAATGGATCTTAATTGCAGTAGGAGTTATCGTTTTGATTTGGGCACTCTATACTTTTAAGTCAATCGTAATATATTTTATTATTTCCCTAATGGTTTCTTTTATAGGAAGACCACTAGTGAAATTATTTGAAAAAATCAAATTCGGCAAATGGAAATGCCCTCGATTTTTGGCAGCGATTCTCTCTATGTTAACGTTTTCCTTCGCAGTAATAGCTTTTATTGCCCTTATAGTTCCTCAATTAGTATCCCAAGTAGAAATGCTAGCGAATATTGACCAGAGTGAAATCGAGAACAAACTAGCCGAACCATTGGAAAAGGTGCAAGCTTTTGCCTATAAATATGGATTAATGTCTGCCGAGATAGAGAATGACTTTATTTCTAACCTCATTGATACAATTGAGTTCAAAAGTATTTCCTCATCAGTAGAAAATTTCATTGCAACATTAGGAACTCTAGTAATAGGAATCTTTTCACAGTATTCTTTATAAGTTTCTTTTTTCTTAAAGACAGTTACCTTTTTGATAAAATGGTTTTCGCCAGCACTCCTGATAAGCATTATGAAAAAGTAGATAAGGCTATAAAAAGCACAAGTAATTTACTGACTAGGTATTTTATTGGAATTGTATTTCAAATCTCCTTAATAATGGTGCTCTTGTTTTTAGGTCTAAGTATACTAGGTGTTGAAAATGCCTTACTCATCGCCTTTCTTGCAGGGTTATTCAATGTAATTCCATATGTAGGACCACTTATTGGAATATCAATAGGCCTATTACTAGGCATTACAGGTTCTATGCAACTTGATTTTTATTCTCAAACAGTCCCCTTATTAGCAGGAATGCTTATCGTATTTGCAATTGTACAATTACTAGATAATTTTGTATTTCAACCCTTAATATTCTCTAATAGCGTGAAGGCACATCCATTAGAAATCTTTGTAGTTATACTAATGAGCGCAACACTTGGTGGGATTTTAGGAATGGTGCTTGCGATACCAGTTTATACAATCCTAAGAGTTTTTGCAAAAGAATTCCTTACCCGATTTAAGGTGGTAAGGAGTCTAACAAAAAACATTTAAGGAGAATTACTTTCCTTAATCCTTTCAGAAATTTTTTTATTTAGATACTCCTCCGCTGTAAGTCCTGAATTTAAAAACTCTAAATTGGCTTTTGCATTCTTAGCTTCTTCAGAATCTGGATATTCTTTTATTAACCTATTGAAAAGCTTTTTTGAATGAACAAGATCATTAATAGAAGATTGATAAATAAGTGCTGCTCTAAGAAGCGCAGCTGGAGCTAACTCATCCTCAGGGTATCTTTTTTGAAGTAATTTAAAAGTTTCAGCACCTCCTAATACATCGTCTTTGCTATTCTTGTATTCTGCTAGTTTCATAAGGTACGCTGGTGACTTTGGGTGATCAACATTCAGCTCTACAAAAGAATCTATAAGGTGATATAGGGAGTCTGTAACATTTCTATAAGCAGGACTCTTTAGGCTGGGCAGGGCCTTTTGCCTTTTCCCCATAGCAACGATCTGTTCCTCTAAGCTAACTTGCTTATTACAAGACAATAGCCCGATTGCAACTACGAACAGAAACAAGAAAGTAGAATTAATTTTATTCATGGGGCAAAGTTGCTATTATTTTACCAATCTTCAAATCTATAATTTATAAAAGGCAAAATGATTTTGTAGTCTTGTAAACTAAGTTTACCTTTGGCCTTCAGTATGACCGTCTTGCATCCTGAATTCCTATGGGGTTTCCTTGCACTACTTATCCCAATAATAGTGCACCTTTTCCATTTCAGAAGGTTCAAAAAAGTAGATTTTTCAAACGTACGCTTCCTTAAAAACATAGAGAAGCAACAAGAAAACAAAAGAAAATTAAAGTACTATCTCATACTTGCAAGCAGACTACTCGCAATAACTTTCCTTGTTCTCGCTTTTGCAATACCTCTAAAGAAAAAGGATGCAAAATCTGGCGAAAAAGAGACCAAACACATTAGTGTCTTTATTGACAACTCACTAAGTATGGCAAGCACAAGTTGCTGATGGCATCCATCTTGAAGTAGCAAAAAATAGAGCAAGAGACATCATAAATAATTTTTCTATAACAGATAAATTTCAAGTAATCTCCAATGACTTTAACGTTGGCTCTTCCAGGTATTACGGACCAGATAAGGCAATTGAAAAAATAGATGAAATAGAAGTATCTGCTGCAAGCAAAGCATTACAACAAGTTCTTAACTGGCAAAAAAGCAACTCACCAAACACTAATTTAGAACGTTTTATCCTTTCAGATTTTCAAAAAACAATAGCGGATTTCTTACCAGATTCAAAATTAGACAACAACACCTACTTGGTTCCTTTGCCTCTAAACTTGGAGGAGAACCTATCGATTGACTCTTGTTGGTTTAGTTCCCCAACACTTGCAACAAAGGAAAAAATTACTCTTAATGCGATAATCAAAAACTACAGCAAAGAGGCAGCTGCAGAAAACGTATTAACGCTTTATGTTAATGACAAGGTCAAATCAACTTCTTCTTTTGAAATAGCACCCCTTAGCAGCAAAGAAATAGAACTTAGTTTCAAATTAGATAAAGAAGGATACTCAAGCGGATATTTATCCATTTCACAAGACATAAGAACATTTGACGACAAGCTTTATTTTACATTTAACACTGCAAATAGATCAAAGGTTTTAACAATTAATGGAAATACGGGCAATAAATTCATCAAAACGCTTTATTCCTCCAATGAACAAATAGAATACAAAGAAGTTTCAATGAATGGAGTAGATTATTCTAAAATCAAGACCTACGATTTAGTTGTACTTAACGAATGCTCCAATGTTTCAAATGCTCTATTATCAGCTTGCAACGAACTGACTGAAGAAGGTGGTAACATCTTGCTTATTCCCTCTCAAGATGGCAGCAATAAAGCCTTTACTAACTTTGGATTTTCTTTAAAAGAGAAAAACAATGGCAAAGTAAGGTTTGGTGATGTTGCTCTAAAGACCCCTTTCTTTGCTGGTGTTTTTGAACAATTTAAGAAACAAAACTACGATGCGTTTACAACGCAATACTTCAATCTGAGTGGAGGAAATTCCCTTTTTGGCTTAGCCAATGGAAAACAATATGTAAATATGAAAACTAGTAATAAAGGCTTTGCTTTTGCTACAGCTGCACCTTTTCAGATGACCTGGACAGATTTCCCAACTTTTGATTTCTTCGTACCATTTATGTTAAGAGCTACTAACTACGGAAAGAATAGTGAACAATTGTTTCAGACAATAGGTACCAATTCCTTTTTCAAAGTTAAACTCCCAAATACTGATTTTGAAAGACTTATACTTAAAAACAAAAACCAAGAATTTATTCCAGAAACAAAATTCAGTAGAGAGGGACTATTATTAAGAGCAAATGAAAACATAAAATCCGATGGTATCTTCCAAATGAAGAAAGCAGGAGAAGAAACAACCCTAGCTCAAATAGCCTTCAATTACAATCGAATGGAATCAGAAATAGAAGGGATTAGCCCTGATGCGTTAAAAGAAATGGGTTTTCAAAATGTACTTTCCGCCAATCCGGAAAAATTTGAATCCACACTCAAACAAAATTCTAAAGGAAAGCCCTATTGGAAGTATTGCATATTGCTTACCTTGCTGTTTTTAGGCTTCGAAATTTTAATTATAAAACTAATGAAAACATAAAATGGATGGACTAGTTATAAAAAATGTTAAGATAATAGACAAGAGCTCCAGCCATCATGGTAAAGTAGTGGATGTTCTTATAGAAAAAGGGAAATATTCCAAAATTGGGAAAAACCTTAGTCACAAAAACAAACTAGATGCTAAAAACTGTATTCTTACCCAAGGTTTAATTGACTTAAGAGCATTTGTACAAGATCCTGGTGAAGAATACAAGGAGGATTTTAATTCCATGAATAATCTAGCACTTGCAGGAGGTTTTACAACAATATGCATCCATCCGGATGGGTCAAACTCCCTTCAGAAAAAACAAGACATTGAATACTTAAATACTATAAACAAAAAAAACACTGTTACTTTTATTCCTATTGCGGCATGCACAAATTCCCTAGAAGGAAAAGAGGTAAGCGAAATGTTTGACATGAAATCTTGCGGAGCAAAAGGTTTCTCGAATGGAAACAATCCAATAGCTCATGCAGGTGTAATGAATCGGATTCTACAATATGCCTCAAACATTGACACCACTCTTTTTGTCCATGCTCAATTGGACTATTTGGCTCCAAATTGGCAAGTGTTTAAACGAAGGGCTTAACAACATTAAGACAGGACTAAAAGGATTACCTAATATTGCAGAAAGTATTATTATTAATAGAGATTTAGCATTAGCTAAGTACAATAAAACAAGAATCCATTTTTCACATGTCTCAACAGCCGAGTCTGTTTCGTTAATTAAAAAAGCAAAGAAGGAAGGCATAAAAGTAACAGCAGATGCAAGTATTATGCATCTATTGTTTAATGATGAAAAGATCCTAGAGTTTGACTCTAGTTTCAAGTGCAATCCCCCATTAAGAAGCAAAAAGGACCAAGAAGCATTAATAAGTGGTTTAAAGGATGGAACAATAGACGCTATCTGCACTGACCATTATGCCCAAGACTCCGAATCCAAAATTGTAGAATTTGACCAAGCAGAATATGGAATCTCTACTGCACAATGGACATTCGCAAAGGCATATGAAAAATTAGCACAACTAATAGGCCTTGAGACACTTACTGAAGCCTTTACTAGTTCCCCAAGAGCAATACTTGAAATTGAAAAAAATGAAATTGAAGTAGGTAATTCAGCTAACTTCATGGTGTTTTCTGAAGATCAAACATGGAATCTAGATTCAAAATCAAATAAATCTAAATCCGTCAACTCTCCATTCTTTAATACAGAAATAAAAGGGAAGGTAATTGCATGTGGAGTTAATAAAGATATTACCCTTTACTAGAAAAGAAATAAAACTATAATGCGTATTATTGTATTAAAATAGAATCATTGATAGACGAAATTTTAGAAGATAGAGAGCACCAATTGCTTAATAATAACAACAAACCTTCTCCTTGGAAAACAGGGATAAAATGGGGAATCATTGGTGGATTAGGACTCATAGTATATAGTCTAATGAGCTACGTCCTAAAAGAAAACGTATTTAAGGCTGGACTAATTGATTTTCTTATTCTTTTTATTTTATTAGTTACTCCCATTGTACTTTCTCAGAAGGAACATAAGGTTAAAGAGCTTTATAATGAAATGTCCTATGGGAGAGCATTGGGTATAGGTACTATTGTAGCTCTTATTGCTGGCATTCTACTTGCGCTATGGAATGTGGTACTGTATCACTTTATTATCTCACCTGAGGAGTTGGAACAAGGAGTTCAATTTACAGTCGAAACAACTATTGAAATGATGGAAAAAATTGGTGCTGAAATGACTGATGAAATGGTAGAATTACAAGAATCAGAAACAAGAAAAGGCTTCAGACCAACTAGCCAAATTATCAGCGGAACCTTAATGAAAACATTCATTGGGTTTATTATTTCCCTTATCACAAGTATCTTTACAAAGCAAAACTAAGTTTGAATATTTCTATTGTTATACCGCTACTAAACGAAGACGAATCCTTACCAGAATTAGCTGCATGGATAAAGAAGGTTATGGAAGAAAATAGCTTCTCTTATGAAGTCATTTTTATTGACGATGGTAGCAAGGACAATTCTTGGAACGTAATCAAGAATTTAGCAAAAGACAATTCCAATATCAGAGGAATTAAATTCAGAAGAAATTACGGTAAATCTGCTGCACTAAATACTGCTTTCGCAGAGGCACAAGGCGACGTTGTGATAACCATGGATGCAGACTTACAAGATAGCCCAGATGAGATCCCTGCCCTCTACAAAATGATAATGGAGGATGAGTTTCATTTGGTTTCTGGATGGAAAAAGAAAAGATACGACCCAATTACAAAGACTCTACCAACTAAATTATTCAATGCTGCAACAAGAAAGATGAGTAGTATTAAATTAAACGATTTTAATTGCGGTTTAAAGGCTTATAAAAAAGAAGTGGTAAAAGCACTTGAAGTCCATGGTGAAATGCACAGATACATCCCGGTTCTTGCCAAATGGCAGGGTTTTGATAAGATCGGTGAAAAAGTAGTAGAACATAGAGCCAGGAAATATGGTAATACTAAATTTGGTATTGAGCGTTTCATAAATGGATTCTTAGATCTAGCAACAATTTTCTTCATGTCAAGGTTTGGCAAAAGGCCCATGCATTTCTTTGGGTTATTTGGAACATTAAATTTTCTCATAGGATTCTTAATTGCCTCCTACCTTGGCATTAAAAAGCTTGTAGTTCTTTCTCAAGGTGGTAAAGCACCATTAGTAACGAACGACCCATGGTTCTATATCGCACTTGCAATAATGATTATTGGAACTCAATTATTCTTAGCAGGGTTCTTAGGTGAACTCATTTCCAAAAATGATGTGAATAGAGGGAACTATAGCATCGATGAGAAATTCTAAACACCAAGTATCAATAAATAAAAAATCGCCCAAAGCAAAAGGAGAGATTTTTGATGACTACTAAACACTGATTTGTAAAAAGAATTAATATCTATTATGTGCGGAATAAGCCACGCAATATCTTTCATAGCCATGTCCCTAATAGAACAATTTGATACTCAAATATGAGGAGAATTAAAGCTCAATACAAGAACCAAACCCTGTAAGGCATGTTTCCATTCTTAAACGGTAAATCTAAAAAAATCCATTTTCTTAATGGCATTTTCAATATCCTTCTTGTTGATGGAAATTGTTTTGCTTTTATTTGATGGTGCATCAAACATATAATCGAGCATAATACTTTCACAAATACTTCTAAGACCTCTAGCTCCCAAATCCATTTCAATTGCCTTATCTACAATAAAATCAATTACTTCATCCGAAAACTTCAATTCAATATTTTCTAATTCAAACAATTTTTTATATTGCTTGATAATGGCATTCTTTGGGTCTGTTAAAATACTTCTTAGTGTTTTCTTATCTAGTGGATCTATGTGTGTAT
>Ga0206128_1001964_pt1 | contig 19215 bp, 14 predicted proteins | sample Helgoland_Spring_7_FD_148601 | JGI IMG/M metagenome (GOLD analysis project Ga0206128, IMG submission 148601) | Pelagic subsurface seawater microbial communities from Kabeltonne, Helgoland, North Sea - Helgoland_Spring_Bloom_20160426_1 | ecosystem: Environmental > Aquatic > Marine > Epipelagic ... | reverse complement strand
TATTAAAAACTACGGGCGAGCATATTCCTCTTTGGAACATTGCGGCTTCAGCCAATCTAATTGTACGAAAATCCTTTCCAGTAGAGGAACCAATAGTATAAGTACCCCCCATTGCTGGACCAAATCCGTTTCTGACAATAGTATCATTACTTGCAGAACTATCTGTAACACCGTTTGGTGAAGAAGTCCAGAACTTCATATTATAAGTTCTTCCAGTTTGAAAGTTGTAGGTGGTAACTGTATATACTGAATCTTGCAGCCTTGTTTTAGCCAATCCCGTAAGTTTGGTAGGACCATAATTAGTGGTAGCTCCACCCACTTGAGTAATGAAACCGCTAACCGTAACTGTATCCAGTCTAGACTGACCGAAATTCCTAACCCTTAACTTAACGACATTGTTACCTGCACAAGCAGCCGCTGGTAAAAGTTCAGCAATTCCCGCATCGTTGTTGATAGGCTCTGGTATCCAAATTCTGTAGTCTTCAACCTCTCCTGTATAAGAACTATACCCACAAGGCTGCATCTGGAAATAATAACCACACATTACACGCATTCTCAATTGACCGTATGCAGCTGTACTTGGGACAGTAATCCTAACATTAGTCGTTATTGTACTACCTTGAGAAGTAGTAGGAGCTGTAATTGTCTCTCCAGCATCAGTGAAGTCACCATCGTCATTCCAATCCACATATACTGCCAAGGCTCGATAATGGGTAACAGTCAAGTTAAATGACTGACCATAATTTGTAGATATACTATCAGAAGCCGTATAATTATTAACTGCAGCTTGATTTGCACTAAACCTACTAATATTAACTGCTCCACCTGTGGTGGTCACTCTAGTAATTCCATCCCAAGAACCACTAACACGCGGCGAACAATACTGTGCCAGCGCGTCGCTACTTACGAACAATACCCCTACTAAGAGCATCGCTAAACTGTAAATTTTCTTCATACTTTTCATTTTAATATTTAAATTAACACTACGACTAAGCTTAAGCGGCCAAATATATATGAAATATATTTAGTCGCCAATTATTATTAAATTTTACCATCTCAAAGCACAATCTTCGTCAACATTCTAATTTTGCAGTAATCCTAATCGTTAAAAATGAAACAAACAATCCTTTTGGTGGAAGACGAAGAAGCATTAGCTAACGCTATACTACTCAATCTAAAACTTGAAGGATTCGAAGTTCAATGGATTAAGAATGGAAAAACTGCAGAAACTACGCTGCTTCAGAGTCCAGACTTATTCGACCTTGTAATATTAGACGTAATGATTCCCGAAAAGGATGGGTTAGAGGTGTGTTTATTTATCAGAAAAGCGGGTTTACAAGTTCCTATTCTTATTTTATCTGCTCGAAACTCTACCAGTGACAAGATACTTGGGTTAAAAAACGGGGCTAACGATTACCTCGGCAAACCCTTTCATTTAGAGGAATTTTTATTGCGGGTGAAAAATCTGACCGCTTCGAAAAGGGAGGTTGTGCATGTTCCTTCTTTTTCTTTTGAAGGAAACACCATTTCTTTTGAGAGTTTTTCTGCAAAAACTTTTTCCAATAAAAAAATAACCTTCAGCAAACGGGAAATTTCGTTTTTACAATTTTTTATTGAACACCCCAATCAGGTTATTTCTAGAGAAGACCTTGCCGAAACGATCCCAGATAGTGATCAACTCAATTTTAGAGTCATTGATAATGCCATAGTGAAATTTAGAAAAAGCTTTGAAATTGACATCAAACATCCAAAACACTTTATATCTGTTCGTGGAGTTGGTTACCTATTTAAACCATAAGGTCGTTAAACTTAGAAATGAACTCATTTGACTCTTCAAACTCGAAATCGGAGGTTAGCATCGAGGCCAACTTCATTTTAAGAGCTTGCTCATAACTCAAGAAGTCTTCGTTAGTTAACAACGTATTTTTTTGAATCGTTAAAGGCAAAATTCCAGACAAATTATTTCTACAAGAGTATATTGCCGACTCTATTTTGACGCATTTATTTAGGCGACTAAATAACAATGAGTAAAACAACAGTTGATTTGATTTGGAAAAATCTGGGTTTTCTAACGCATCCGATATATTATCCAATCGTAGATCCTTTTGCTCTACCTTTCCTGTTTTGTAATCAATAAGCCGAATTACACCATTTTCTTCCTCTACCCTATCAATTGAACCTACCAATTTAATGGCAGTGGGTTGCTCATTAACTGAAATTGAAAAATCGATTTCACATCGTTGCTCTAATTCTTTTAACGTAATGTCTCTTCCTGATTTTATGCGCGACTCATCGTATGCCAAAAATTTATCCAACCACACCAGGCATATGTTTTTGTACAAATCCAACACCCCTTTGGTGGGGGTTAATTTTACTTCTAATTCTTTAATTCGTTTTTCAAAAACAGCTTTACGACTTTTTTCAATCTGCTTAAAAGTATCCAAAACTAATTTTGAGCCTACAAATGGTTTGTACACATCTTCAACAATATTGTGAAATAAGGTCCCTAATTCGGCATGTGATACTTCATTAATGGCGGCAGTTGGTTCTTTAAGCCCTAACACATATTGATTGTAAAAATCGAGTGGATTTCGAATAAGAAGATTAAGTGCAGAGACCGAGCAGCCTCTTTGAGAAAGGTAATTTATAATTTTGGCTTTAATCTTTTCATTTTGAGGAATTACAATTGAACCATTAGCTGATTCTTCATATTCAGAAAATTCAGTTTTATGTTGCGAAAAGTTTTTCTCAAAACCTGGAAAACTATTCCTAAGCTGTTTTAAATACCTAGAAGGTTCAGATGACGTGAATCCAGCATCACTTTGAACCGACAATAGGCTAATTTTTTTTGCGCGCTGAATGCTTTGGTAGAAATAATAGGCCAATAATCCTTCCGAGTCATTTGGCATTTGAAGTCCAAACCTATTTCTAACGTCGTTTGGAATTATACTGTTTGAAATAATATTTCCAGGAAAAACAGCATCATTAAAAGAAACCATAATGACGTAATCAACATCAATATTTCTAGTCTCCAATAATCCCAAGAATTGGATATTTGACGACCGTTCACTTATTGAATCAATGGTGGAAGTTTTTAGCTCATTCAAAAAAGATTTTTTTATAAATTCTTCTGGAATTTTTTGAAACTTTTCCTGTTCGTTTGCATATCGATTTAACAAATTAATACTTGCCGAAATTACGCTTGCTGAAAACTGATTTTTTAGGGAATTCGAATTGTCAAATTTAAGCTGCGACAAAAAAGAATTTAGTGCTACAAATTCGCTCCAAATTGTTGCAGATTTCGGTCTTTCTTTTAGCGTTTTTTGCAGCGACTTAATATTACTCAAAGCAAGCTGATTCAAGACTTCAAAAAGACCCGGAAAATTTCCGTCTAAAAAATTTAATATCAAGGAATACCCCAGCGAATATTGCAGCTGAATTCCGGCGCCCACGTTTACTTTTCTTAATTCTTGGGGCAAGCTAAATATGGCGGTTTGAAGCAAGCTTTGATCCAAAAAAACCACCGCTGTTTTTTGCTGATCTCCCACCCTCTTCAACTCTTCAAATACGGTCGTTAACATAGCAATATTTCCATCGGAAACAGTATGCGAAAATTGCTGATTTTGACTTTGCCATTCGGCGTGTAAAAAGGTCTTTTTAAACTCTATTTTTTGACTTGATTTTCTCAAAAATTTACCAGCAACATCTAAGTCATTTTTCAGGTAATAATTATCCACATCAAATACAGATTCTACCGCATTATTTTTGCCCAATTCATCGATGAAATGAAGTTCAGATGCATTAAAATTATTAAAGCCTACGAACCAAAATTTAGACGTTGATTTTGCGAGGTTTTTAAACGCAGAAAGCTCATTTATTTTGCCTAATAACTGAGGTTGTGTTTGAAGGTTTAAACGCTCAAGGTTTTCTTGATATTTTAAAAATATATCCACTAATTTCTCCCAGAACAGCAGGTTACTTTTACCTAAAACTCCTAGCTGTCCAGCATCCAGCTCCCATTTTTCGAGCAGTTTTATATAGGAAACCTTTGAGAAAATATCAACAGGATTAATTTTCTCTCGCTGTACTTCTTCAAAATCTTCAATAAGCTTAACCACGAAGTCGTAGTTGTTTAACTCGCTGTTCTTTCTGTTCAATGCAATGGATAAAGCTTCACTTAAGGCCAAAACTTTATCTAAAAACACTGGTGCATTGGCTGGCATTTCGCGACTCAATACATCACTCAAGGTAATTATCTCTGGAAACCACGAGTTCTTTGGCGCAGTCTGCTGGAATAGATTGCGAAACTCAAGAATAGGCCGATTGTTTGGAAATATAATTACATCATTTTCGCTTTGGTTTTTTGAATAATGCGCCAGAAATTGCTCGAGAAATGTCATTGGTCTACTTGCTTAGTTTGAATCCATTTTTTACAAATTGCATAAATTCTTTGAAAAATTTACCATTGGTAACGTTCTTTGATAAATAACCGAATAGCGTATCATCGATAACTTCATCTGTCTCAATAAAGTTAGGTTTAGGAATCGTTCTTTTTACCGATTCCTTTTCATCTGCCAATTCATCTGCTTTACTGAAATGGGTTTTTGCGTTTTCTGAATACCCTTTTGCCTCCATGGCTAAGCCCAAATTATTATAGGCAATTGCATCTTCTGGATCTAGATGAACGGCTTTTTGATAATCTTCGATAGCTCCATCAAAATCACCAATTTTATTTTTCACATATGCCCTTGATGAATAGCGGTAGGGGTTATTGGGCTGAAGGTTTTGGGCAGCATTCATGTCTGCTAAGCAGTTCTCATAATCCCCTAAATGGTAGTATGACATTGCGCGATACTCAAACGAATAAGGGTCATCAGTAAAGTCGACAATTCTTTTAGATAACATTTTAATAGACAATTCAGGCTTATCCTTATCGTATAACTTTAATGCTATAGAGTGATCATATTTCATTTTCGAAGATTGAATATTTACGAAATTTCTTTTTAAACTTAGTCTAATATTGCAAGGATAAAGACAGAAAACAATATTCGGCGAAATTTTAAAATATTAAATGGATTTTAATCTTTTATATGAGTTTGGTTTAGCGGGAATATATTTCGTCCTAATTTCTCTATTTGTCCTTTTTTACACCAGTGGTAAAAAAGGAATAGAATACAAATATTTAAGATTAGGACTTACAGCTAAAATCATAGGCGGAATAAGCTTTGGGCTTATTTACATGTTTTACTATGGTTATGGTGATACATTCACCTATTTCGAGAGCGCGAAAATACTGGGTGATGTTTTCATTGAGGACCCTGTCTATGGGTTACAATTAATATTCGAAGTGACTGACTATGTAAGAGTTGAAGATTATTTATATAATCAATTCTTGGTTAACTATTACCGAGGCGATGACACTTTTACAGTTATTAAAATAGCAGGACTTCTTTCTGCCTTAGCTTTTGGCGGGTACTTTTCTACTACAATTCTATTTTCTTGTTTTGCATTTTTCGGACAATGGAAACTGTATCAAACATTTATCGATCGATATCCAAATATAAAGTTTGAACTAGCGGTTGCACACTTTTTTATTCCATCAGTTGTTTTTTGGGGCTCTGGAATCATGAAAGATTCTCTTGTAATCGGATTTTTGGGACTTCTCATCTACTCAATTGACCAAGCCTTTTTTCAAGGCAAGAAAAAAGTAAAATCAATTATTACAATTCTAATATCCACCTATTTTATATACACTATAAAAAGTTACGTTCTTTTAGCCTTGGCTCCTGCAATAATATTTTGGGTGTTTTTTACCTTTAGTTCAAAAATCAAAAACGTAGTTGTCAAATTCGTTGTTTTCCCATTGGTTTTTGTACTTGTTAGTTTATTAAGTGTTTATGGTTATTTGCTCGTTGAATCAATTGACAAGAAATTTGATTCAGACCGACTTATGGAGCAAGCCTATATTTATCAAATAAACCATTATACGGAAATAGAAAAAGAAGGCACCCGTTCTGGATACACCTTAGGTGAGTTTGATAAATCATTTGGCGGAATGGTACAGAAGGTATTCCCAGCCATTGGAACAACACTTTTCCGCCCATTTCCATGGGAAATAAAAAACTTTGTTATGGCCCTCAGTGGATTAGAAAGTTTTGCTTTAACAATTTTCACATTGTTTGTTTTTTATAAGGTCAAAATCAGAAATTTACTATCGTATTTAGGTTCAGATGGGTTCATTGTTTTAGTCATTGTCTTCACGCTCTTTTTCGCATTTATAGTTGGGTTCTCTTCGTACAATTTTGGCGCATTGGCACGTTATAAAATTCCGTGTATGCCTTTCTATTTGAGTGTGCTTTTTCTTCTTATAAATTCACCAAAGACTATAAAAAAACAAGGCTTCAATTAATTCTACAAATTCGATTTTAGATTTTCAATTGCATTTTTTGATTGGTGGCGATTTGCCAATAATCTTGTTCTCTCTAAAACATTAATTGACCGCCTTTCTTGGTTTATTTCATTCAATATTTCCAATAAAGCTTTTTTATCATCTACCGCAAAAAGGTATCCTAAGTCCAGTTTTTCCCAACCTTCGGTTAAAATAGCTGCTGAATTTTCATTATCCGATAATATTTCTCTTGGTCCAGAAAAACAGTCGGAAACAACCACTTCTATTTGAGAAAAAACAGCCTCTAATACTACATTTGGATAACCTTCATGCCTAGAGCACAAAATCATTACATCACTCTGATGCAAAAAAGGAATTACATCATTTACAAATCCCAATAAAGTAATTTTATCCTGTAGGTTATAAAATTTTATTTTCTCATCGAGCTGCTTTTTCAAAGGTCCATCTCCAACAATAATCAATTCAAAATCGAACTCAACGATAGACAACACATCAATGAGCATACCCACATTTTTATTACTATCTAAGCGGCCTATACTTACTAATTTTAATACACCGCTACTTTTCTGTGCATTTTGATTTTCGTAACTATCCGAAATGATAGAATTGTACACCGTTTTAATTTTTTTGGCATCTACTCCAAACTTATTTACCAAAGAATGAGACGTCGTTTTTGAATTGGCTATAACTAAATCCGCTTTTGGGTAGAGTAACTTAATTAAAAGTCTTGATGTAATGTTCTGCCATCCTTTATTTGGAAATTCTAAATCGGTATAAGTTCGTTCAGAGATTATTGTTTTTATCTGTTTAAAAAACAAATGTGCAATCACGTTAATATAATTTGGACGATTTAGGAAAGAAATCACTTTTTTCACCTTTAAACGGCGCATCATAAACGCTAACCGCAAACTAAGAAAAGGCAAAGTCAGGATTTTCATTAAAGCATTTTCAATCTCAAATTTTGATAATTTAAACACTTTAATTTCATTGGGGACATTAAACTGAACATTTGGGTTCAGCAGAACAATATTCACTTGGTAATCTTTTGCCAATTCTAATGCGGCGTAAAACGCCACTTTTTCTGCTCCACCACCATGTAGAGATATCGTAAAAATAGCAATCGCTTCTTTTTTCTTTTCATCCGAAAAGGGCTTTTCAGTCACCGAATGTTCGTTATAAAACTTAACCGTATCCTCAATGCATTTACTCAACGAAAAGGTACCTTTCAACTTACTGAGTCCGTTCGCTCCCATTGACGCTGCCAATTCTGGATTGGTCAACATTTTCTTTAGCGCATCACTCAATAGGTCAATATCAAAAGCGGGCACTAAAATACCATCAACATTGTGATCGATAATTTCATTAAAAGCTGGTACATCAAAAGCAACTACAGGTTTAGAAAACGCAAAGGCTTCAATATTAACAAGACCAAAACCCTCCCCTATTGATGGCGACACTAGAAACAAACAATTTGCCAATTGCTCATCAACAACATTTCGATGACCTAAGAATTCTATTTGCGCTTCAATACCTATTTCTTTTGTGTACTTTTGAAGTGCTTTTAATTCTCCACCTCCGCCAACCACACGAATACTGACTTCGGGGAATTGTGTTGCTATTTTGGAAAATGCATCAAAAAGCAATTTATGCCCTTTCCATGTTGCTAATCGTCCCAGTACTAAAATATAAGGTCTTTCTTTATGTTCATCTTGCAAAACCCCTGGTTCTTCACCAGTTTCAATTCCATGCCAAATTACTTTTGGGTAGTAATTGGTGATGCCCAAATTGAAATAGAGTTTTGATAATCCGTGAGAAACCGTAAAAGAAGCGTCTATGAATAATTCGGCAAAATAGGCAACAAAATAGTACACATTAAACAGCTTTTTATCCAGAAATAATCCGTGCTTTTTTATGAATTCTTCGTCGTATCCGTGTTTGGTGCTTATCAATTTAAATTTACACCCAATTACTTTTGCAATCGCTAATAAGGCATCTGCATGAATAAGATGGCTATGAACCATATCGTAACTTCCACCTCGAACTACGTTGGTAATTTGAAATATGGAGAAAAAAATGTGGTAACTGGAAATTTGGATTTTATGAATTTTTACATCAAAAGATCGCATGAATTGTTCAAATTCTACCGTTTGCTCGACATCGGAATAAAGTATCAAAAACTCAATATCTATTTCACGTTTTTGCAACTTAGGAATTACGTTGATAAAATACCGCTCAGAACCAGATATTCCGCTTATTTTTTGAACAAAAAGTACCTTCACAATTACTGAATTATCGCTTTATATTTTTCAAACATCTTTTTCGAATCGTAATTAACAGAAGCATATTCTTTTGCATTCTTCCCGCAAAATGCTCTCAGTTTAGCGTCATTCATAAAACCCGATATTCCATTTACAACTGCCTCTACATTCTTTGTTGGTATCAACACACCGGTTTTGTTTTGTTGAATCATATTATTTACTCCGAGAACATCTGAGCTTAAAATAGGCAGTCCAGCACTCATAGCTTGCATTAAACTTGTACTCATGGTTTCACCAAAAGTAAGGTGTACATAAATATCAGTTTGTTTCAATAACTCCACAATTCCATTCTCATCAATTTCACCTACAAATTCAATATTACTCAGACCCAGCTGTTGTGTTTTTTCTTTAAGCATTTGTTCTGTTGAACCGGCACCAGCAATTTTCAAAATTAGATTTCCATGACTATCCTTCAGTTTAACCATAGCTTCAATTAAGGTTTCGTGGTCTTTAATTGGAACTAATCGACTTATCATTGACAAAACCACAGGGCTTTTGGCGTAATCTCTATTAGAAGCAAAGGCACTGGTATTTAATCCGTTAGGAATAATTATAAAGTTCTTTTTATCTGGGTTTAACTTATAACGCTGACAAACTTGGTCTTTAAATTCTTTGGTAAGAAAAACCAAATAATCGCTTAATACAATTGCCCATTTTAGCATTATAAAATCCACTTTAGATTTCAAATGATTAGCTTGAGTTTCCCTTACTATAACCTTAGCACCGTATATTTTTTTGTACAACCAAACTGGCCAAATTAAATAACTGCCATGCAAGAAAACTGTAGCAGGTCTGAATTTAAGAAGGGCAAAAAATATGCTAATAAAAAAAAGAATATCTACGCCTTGTCGCTTGCGAATGTACTTGTATTCAATCTTGTTGTTTTGACAAAAAGTTTTGTACGAATCACGTAAAGGTTCAATCCCATAATACAGTGCCTGATACTCAAAAGCATTTTGAACGTCTGCATTTACAAGGTTTGAGAACACATTGCCATGCCCTCCGATACCTGAATACAGGATGTGTAAAACTTTGGCACTCATAAATTGGCGTCAATTGAACTGTTTTCGGTTTTTAAATAACCACCAAAACACAATTAAAAGCAATAAAGGGGTACACAAAAACCAGATATATATAGCTGTTTTATTAAAAACAGCAATTTTCCAAAATAAATCATAATTTACAGGATAATAATAAAATTCCCCATAATTTGAAATTGTAGAAGAATTGACTAATCTACCTAAACGCAATAAATTATGATTAAAATATAATTCACTGTCAAGATCATTATCAATAGGCTTAATTTTTATTATGTTGGTTGGGTCAAAAAAATACCAATTTCCATTAGAACTTTTTACTTCTACGGTAACATGATTTATATAGTGAAAAATGTAGCGATAATCCAGCCCTAGACTTTCAGCCATTTGCGCTACAAATTGACTTTGCTGACCACAAAAACCTTCATTTTTATACTCATATAAATAAACAGGATTAGCTATTTGACTAACACCTGGTTTTACAGAATTTACCAGATAAGAGATTGGACTTTCCAAAAAGCTATACGCTTTATATTTAAACTCAAATGCATTGTTAATTGTCGAATCAATAAATGCAATTTTATTAGAGGGTTCATTTAAAAACAACTGATCATAATCTCTCAATTTATCTTGAGTAAAAAAATTCAAAACAGTAATTGAATATATAACTAAAAGAAAAAATGCAGAAAATGGCACGAGAAAACGTAACCGATAAAGTATACCGTATTTAAAAAGCCTCAAACTATTCACACTCAGTAAACTTGAGATTGAATTTAGTGATTTAAAATACCACTGATAACCTTTCGAATAATTTTTGCAAATTAGGAACTTAATGGCCACCATTTGAATGAAATTAGACTGCAATTGTTGCATCTCCTTTTCATCTGATAAAATTAAGGCTTCACCAGTTGTTGGGCATTTCAGGTAATTCAGCAGTTCAGGTTTCATTATTTAAGCAATTTGTATGAATATTTCAGCGCATCGAATATTTTACCTGACCTCAAGTAAGATTTTACAAGAGAAGTGTAAAACTTTCGCTTTACAATTTTTAAATCAAGCTCTAATTTATACTTCTCAAAAACCAACTCCATATCGTGCAATTGCAATTCCAAATTAGAAAACATATTTGTTCCATGTTGCCTATATTTAACTGCCATGGTATCAACTCTAACCACATTATATTTCATTGCAATTCTAAGCCACATATCATAATCTGCACTTGTACTCAAATTGGTATCAAATAAACCACAGCGCTCAATAGCCCACCTTGCAATAAGCGCATTAGAAGGACATGGAATTGCAGGCGGAGAATAATTAAGTAAAGCTTTTAATGTATCTTCCCTTGCCCCCAACAAGGTTGCGCCAGTTGGAGTTAACGTTTCATCTGTCACAATTACCTGACCATGTGCAATAGCGGCTTTTGAAGAGAGTAAAGCATTTAGTTTATCATAAATTGTAGTTGGATATAACCAATCATCTGCATCCAGAAAACACACATAACTACCTTTAGAATGATTGAATCCATTATTTCTTGCTGATGCAACTCCAGCATTATTTTGAGACAGTACAATGACATCGCTAAATGAAGATGCTATTTTAAAAGAATTATCTGTTGAACCATCATCAACGACTATAATCTCAATATTTGGATACGTTTGATCCAAAGTAGACTGGATAGTTTCTGCAATAAATTTTTCAGCATTGAAACAAGGAATAATAACTGAGACAAGGTCGTTATTTGTTTTCATCTACCTTTTTTTAAGGATATAATACTGTACATGAGCGCGATCAATATCTTCTTCTAAAAAAGTATAATCTTCTACCGCTGGGTAAAAGTTATGCCCCCTCCATGCTTTAAAGATAGCATTGCGAGCACCATTTGGAAAGCGCAATAAAACACTCCATAAAGTAGCGTATAATTTCTCACTTACAGACATTAATTCTTTTGAAAAAGAAGGCAAAAATGGAGCTGGGCCATAACTAGAAACAACGTGTTGACCTAAAGCTTTTTCAATTGAAAAAAATCTATTTAATTTTAATTGAAAATCTTTGGGAAAATCCTCACGGACATGGAATTTATTTTCAGGTATTCCTTGACTGGGATTGGTAACTAAACCATTTGGTGTAGATAGAATCAAAGTTCCACCAGGAGCTAAAATCCTATTCATTTCCTTTAAAAAATCTAAATCCTTATCAATGTGTTCAATAGTTTCAATACTGATAATTGTATCAAAGCTATTGTCTTCAAAAGACGTTTTTGTTCCATCTTGAAAACCCACCTCAACATTAATTGAAGCAGCACTTAATTTCAATTTTGTAGCAGTAATTGCATCTTCCGAAACATCAGCACAATATAAAAAGGCAGGGTTTTGTTTTGAAATATAAAGAGAACCAAACCCAGTTCCACAAGCAATGTCTAATACTCTGTTATTTTTAAAAAAATCAGTTGCATAAACGTATCTACTTAAATGTTCTTCATGCCAAGGTGAACCCGACTCTTCAACATCAACTCTTTCTACTGCCATATTTTAATTCTTGGTAAAGTTTAGAGTATTTATCAGCCATTTGCTTTATGCTGTATAACTCTATAAAAGTCTCTTTAGCCTTTTCTGCTAGTTTTTCTCTGTGATTTGGATTTTCAAGCAAATTTATAATTGCTCGATAAAAACCATCAAAATCATTTGGTTTTACTAAAACCCCATTAACATTATCTTGAATTATCTCCTTTAAACCACCTACACGGCTTGCAATCACTGCCGCACCAGTCCCCATCCCCTCAATAGCGACTAACCCAAAGGGTTCGCTAAAACTGGGCACAACAAGTATTTTTGAGGTGCATAAATAAGGCAATGGATTATAAACATGTCCTTGCATTTTTATGTTATCACTTAATCCGAGCTCTTCAATTTTAGTTTTCAGTAGTTGTTCCTGAGGCCCTGACCCATACAACCTCACCTTTAAAGCTTTATGTTTCCTTATTACTTTATGCAATACATCAAGAATAAAGACGAACCCTTTTTCAGGTCTCAATCTTCCAATTAGACAAATATCAAAAGCTGTTTTATTGCCCAATTCACAACTAGCCACATCCATTCCGTTGTAAATTACACTAAATTTTATTACTTTAGCTTTAAAACGACTTTCATTTAACTTCTTCATGCTTTTAGAAACAAAAACAACTCTATCTGCTAAATTTACAGCACATTTATCCATAATATACTGTTTCCAACCTATAGATTTAGCATGATGCCAATGAAAAATGAATTTCGGATGTTTTTTTAATAATCTTATCGCGATAGAAGTGTAAAAAGAAGGGATTGATTCATGTGCATGAATAATATCGAATTTCTTACAGATCGAGTTGAGATTAAAAATGGAAAAATAGTAGCGTGAAGATTTGTTTAGTATCGTCCTTTCCCCTAATATATCAGGATTAAACTTAAAATTGGCAAGATTATAAAACCAAACTTCAATGTTCTGAGATTCTAGATGACCGAACAAATCAGAATAATATCGCGAATCCTCCAGTTGCTCAACTACAAACAATACTTTTGTTTTCAATTATTAAACAATGTTTAGGTACTTATTAAAATCAGGTGTTTCGTACACCATTCTTTCTTTTTTGCAACCAGTTTTAGGCTTTCTATTGCTGCCATTTATAACGCAAAATTACTCGAAAGAATCATATGGGATTTATGTATTGCTCCTAGTTTTTTCTGTTTTTTTTACACTCATCAGTGGCCTTCGTATTAGTCTTGCTATGAGTAATTATCATTTCAATTATATATCAGATTTAAAGTCTTCTAAAGATTTCTTGAAGTCTGTATTTCATTACGCAACTGCTTTCAATATCGTGATTTTCGTAGTTGGAGGGGTTCTTATTGTCACATTTCACACCAACCCATTTCTCACTAACACCTCCATTATTCTTGCAATTTTATGCGGTCTTAGCGAAGTTTATTCAAATTCTTCTTTGGTCTACTTCAAGAACCTTAAAAAAATTAGAGCCGCATCCATTTGCAGTTTGGTTTCCATTTTCGCCAATTTAATTTTCAGCCTCGCTATCATCTTTAATAAACTTGACCTTTCATTTCTTTTTTTGGCCAAGTTTATAACCAATATTCTAATTCTAATTCTGGTTTATTTTATTGAAAAACTTTGGCAAGCAAAGGCTCGATTCAAATTAATAAAGGCAGGACTTACTTATTCTATAAAACTTATCCCTTGGCTAATATTCGGTTGGTTTCTTTACTATATAGATCGTTTTATTATTGAAGATAAAATTGATTTTGAAACGTTAGGGACATTTGGAATAATTATAACCATTTCAGGTGCAATACAAATATTCTATACAGGAGCAACAGGTGCAATACAACCTTTGTTTATGGAAGCTTTTTTGAAAAAAGACAAAAAAAAGGAAGTAGAATTCCTATCTTGGTTTATTCATATTGCTGGAATTGGGTTTCTAGGTCTAATTAGTTTAATAGGGTTTATTGAGGTTGTCCTTGGAGATCAGTATTTAGGAATTGGAAAAAACATTTTCATAGCCTCATTTGCTTTCTTTTTCACAATTCTACACTACGTGGTAAATTTTGAATTAATTGCTCAAAAACAGTCACAACTCGTTGGCATTTTCAATTCCATCTCTGGCATAGTCTATTTGGTGATTATATATTTCGACAAATCATTAACTCTTTCTGAGGTGATTATTTATTTTCTATATTCAAAAATGATAGGTTCAACTCTAATTCTAGCAATTTTCGGGATTATGAATAAACAATTATCTTTTGTACTATCGATAATCCAGAATTTCATCCTTTATGTGATTCTATTTTTCGCAGCGCTTTTACTTTCAGCTTACATGCACTATCAATGGGCGTATTGTATTGTAGGAGTAATCGGTATAATATTAAGCATACGTATTAAAGCAAAACACGTTTGGCGATTTATAAATGCAAATTAGATATATCATTCTTTGTGACAAGCCAGGCAGGTTAGGCAATCGGTTTTTATGGCACGCTCATATTATTTCGTAATTTGGGGAAGATGGAATAATTCAGAGAATCTTTGAAAGATTGCCAAAAAATGAAAATATTGGTGTGTAGAATGTAGTGCTTGGGATGGTAAACATTTGAGCAATACATGCGAGTTAATAAAAAACAAGCATTGGAATAGAGTTCTTATTGAAGTAAACTCTAAAAAATTTCGAGATTTAAAAAGAACTTTTGGCAAAAAAAATAATGCAATCTTAATAAACGTGTTTGTTGCTTTTGAAGGTAACCATACATTTGATAATATCATCGTAAAGGAAAATATCCCTGTAAATTTCGACCTATTATCTATTGACATTGATGGTAACGACTACCATGTGTGGGAATCCTTAAAAAAACACCAACCTCGAGTAGTTGTAATAGAATTCAATCCAACAATTCCGAGTGACATAGAATTTGTTCAAGAAAAGAAAGAATCGTTAAACCATGGGAACAGCCTACTTTCCTTAATTAAGCTGGGTAAAACTAAAGGTTATGAACTCATTGCCACCACCACCTGCAATGGTATTTTTGTCAGAAAAGACTTATTTGACTTATTCGAAATAACAGATAACAGCATAAATTCCATGTGGGAAAATTATGATGCTCCAAGAATCTTTCAATTGTATGATGGCACTTTAGCTTTAACAGATGAATTTAAGTTGTTATGGCATAATAAACCTGTCAATAAATTTGACTTGCAGGCTGTACCGATGTCACTAAGATATTTTGGAGACTCTAGTAGTACAGGATTTTTTAAAAAGGTTCTAAGAAAAATATATTACATAATGAATCCAGCATAGAATAACTCACATTAATTAGTGGATTATTTATATAGTGATCAGGCATTCCATCAATAGAGCTTCGTTGACAAATTACTTATTCATAATATGCCCATACTTTGATCCAAGCCTACAAAATTTGTAATAATCATGTTAAAAGTATACTGCATACTTTGGTAGTTCCCGCTGAATGGTCTCTATTCGAAACACAAATATCAGCGAGTGATCTCAAGATCACCATGAAAAGAATCAAAGGGTTTATAGCAATTTTCTTACTTGGACTAACTCCTAAATCCGATATTGCACTTATGTTTACGTTCAATCAAACTCCTTAGGTTAATTAATATTCTTAACCCAAATTAACTAGTCGATTAACTGAACTTTAGTCGCCTGATTTTTCTGAATTAACAATATATTATGCTTAGAGCTTTTTGCCATTTTATCCAATCTAACAGGTCCATTAATTTCATCAAAATCAAAAATTAAATAATCTAAATTTTTTACAATTTGCTCAATTTTTACAGCTATATCATCATTCCATACCTCAAGCAATATAGTCGGCTTAAACAATGCAATATGATCCGACATTCCTTCTAATACTTCAGGCTCGTGTGATTCTACATCAATTTTAATAAGATCAATTTTTCCAATTTCTTCAGCAACTATAAAATCTGACAACTTAATTAAGTCTATTTCTACAGGGACTGCATTTAACTTTTTGTCATGTAAATTTGAATTTACAGTAACCGAATAAATATTTTCTATTGGTAAATCATATATTTTTCCTGTTCCATTATAATTCGATGCGGCTTTTTCAATTGGTATTATTTGGTCTTCTAAACCATTCAGTTTTATATTTTTTACTAGCTTTTTATAGGTTCGTTTCACAGGATCAAAAGCATATACTTTTGCTTTTTTATTAGACTTTGCCGCAACCAAAGCATAGACACCAGTATTTGCTCCAATATCAAATATGTTACTGGAATTTTCACTCAACTTTTCCCAAATTCTTAATGAGTCTTTTTCATCAAAACCATTTATTCCTTCCCAAAACAAACACGATTCTGCAATGTGAGTATAACCTCCAAAATGAAAAAGCTTGATTTCTTTTCCGTAATAAGTCTGTACTTTAAACGTACCTTTAAAATGAAAATGTTGATAGGTCTCAAATTTAAAGGAGAATACCTTTTTCAAAATGGTGAATACAAAGTACTTTCCAGGAATGGCTAAGTATATTTTTTTTATTAAATCTTTAATCATAACAATCATTAATTTTTTAAACTGGTGACAACAACTATCTCCCTTAAGCCATTTAACGTTTTAATAAATCCCATTCTTTCTTTGCGTTGCTATTTCCTTCCCAATGACTTTTCTGCCAAAATTCATTAGCGTTTGCCATAAATTTCCAAGGATTTATCTGATGACCCAGAAGAACTACTTTATCCTCTATTCCTTTCTTAGAAATTAAAGCTTCTAAGTTATTTCTTTCTTCACCTTCTCCTACTATCCAGTATTTATTATTGGAGGAACTTAAAGTAGCTTCTTCAATTAGCAAACTGTAATTCTTTACTTTCTTTAAGGAACCTACAGCCAATATATTGTGTGCTTCTTTGTTCATTTCCAAACACTCTTCTTTCGACTTTCGTTGAATATACTCTGCATCTAAAGGGTTATCAATAACAACCATTTGGCTTTTTGGTATTCCATATTCACCGTTTAAATCTTCCAACATTTCGGTAGACTGGCAAACAATTGTATTAAAACGTTTTATGAAACGTCTATAAATAAAATCATGCAATTTACTTTTCGAATCTGCCTTATTTCTTAGAGATGGAACGCTTGACTCTCGAGCTATGAAATGAATCTTTTTTGGTAAAATGGGTAAAACAACACTTAGTATTTCATTCAAATAGCCTAAAGTTGAAATTACCGTATCGGGGTCTGCTTTTTTTATAGCGGATATCAAAGTCAGGGGCGCATAACGAGCTCTTTTTACCTTTAAGTCTATGACATCAACCTTGCAGCCTATATCCTCTAAATCAAGCACGTTTTTGCCTTGATTGAGCACCATAAGTGTAGGAGAAAACAGTTCTCTATTCAAGTGTTTGATTATTGTAACCATTACACGTTCAGCTCCACCTGTAGAAAGTGCTGGCATAATGAACAGGACCTTACGTCCCTTGAACAATTTTTCGTATTGCTTTATTTCATCCATTGTTGGTGCCATTGATGAAATATAAATAGAAACCAAACGGGATTAAAGTCTTGGTTTTTACCCGCTAAATAATTATTCTTGAGACGTTCAACTTCATTATAATTGAAAATACCTGCAGATTTCACACGTTCTTCACTCAACTCAGATTCAAGCAATTCACGAAGCTCATTTTTCATCCATTTGATTACCGGAATTGCAAAACCCATTTTTGGTCGATCCATTATTTCTTTAGGAACATACTTGTGCAAAATTTCTTTCAGTAAATATTTCGGAATTCCATTTTTGGTTTTCAATGCATAAGGAACACTTGCAAGATATTCAGCCAAACGATAATCCAATAGAGGCTCTCTCCCCTCAAGGCCTACCGACATGGCGGCTCTATCTACCTTCGTTAATATATCATCAACCATATAGGTTTTGTAATCACCAATTAGCATGGCATTGAATGGGTCTCCAGAACTATAATCGTCAAGAACTTTTTCGAAATTACAGAACGGAATTTCAATCTCAGCAACAAACAGTTTATTGAGTTCTTTCGACATCAAATTTTGACTACTCAACTGCATGGATTTTAGCGGGCTCACGCCAGCACTAATCAATTCTTTTACTCTAGAATATCTTCGATCAAAATTGAACCCCATTTTACTTTTTGGTAGCAGTGGATCCATAATATTCAATAGGTTTTCAATTGGCTTGGAACCTGAAAATTTAGACAGTTGTTCAACATATTTTTTAGTAGTCAAGTACTTTCCGTATCCAGAAAACAATTCATCACCACCGTCTGAACTCAAAGCTACCTTAACTTCTTTTACTGCTATTTCACTTACAAGAGTTGTTGGAATGGCGGAACTATCGGCAAAAGGCTCATCATAAATCTTTGGTAACTTGGGAATAATCGCCATAGCATCTTTAAACGAACAATAGCTTTCGGTATGATTAGTTCCTAAGTATTCCGCAACTTTTTTAGCGTGATGGGCCTCATTATATGCGGCTTCTTCAAAACCAATCGTATAGGTGTTAATCGTTTGATTTGTAGATTCTTGAAGCAAAGCGGTAACAGCAGTGCTATCGTAACCACCACTTAAAAATACACCAACAGGAACATCCGAAACCATGCGATACTCAAAAGAACTTTTCATCAAAGCTTCTAATTCATTAAGGATTTCATTTTCACTTTTGTTGCTGTTTTCATTCGAATGAAATTTTTCTGTTAAACTCCAATATTCGTTTAAAGTTGATTGCTGGTTTTTAAGATCAATTTCTAGTGTATGCGCTGCCTTTAGTTTAGTACAGTTTTTAAATACCGTATATGGTTCAGGGTAGTAGCCATATTGCATAAACAAAGCTGTAGCATCAATATCTATTACTTTTTCAAATTTCGGGTGAACCATCAAGGACTTTAATTCGGAGCCAAATATAATTTT
>Ga0206128_1001961_pt1 | contig 19258 bp, 24 predicted proteins | sample Helgoland_Spring_7_FD_148601 | JGI IMG/M metagenome (GOLD analysis project Ga0206128, IMG submission 148601) | Pelagic subsurface seawater microbial communities from Kabeltonne, Helgoland, North Sea - Helgoland_Spring_Bloom_20160426_1 | ecosystem: Environmental > Aquatic > Marine > Epipelagic ... | reverse complement strand
TAAATTATAAATATTTTTTTTATTAATTATTTTTTAAATAATTTTTATATTTTTTTTATTTAATTTTTAAATAAATAAAAAAAGGGGGGGGGGGGGGAGCTTTTGGTTTCATAATTCATTTGAAAATTTTTTCAAAATTTTTTTTTGAGTCTGACAAAAAAGACCCTTTTTTTGCACTTTTTTGACCACTATTAATAACTTATTGACTATTTATTAACAACTTGGCGTAAAACCGTTTTTTCAAAAATATGTCAGTTTTGATCATTTTTTGTTTTTTTTCAAATTTTGTTAATCTGAAATATAACAATTTTATCTGACCTCTATAAGGAAACCTTTTCTAAATTAACTTTTTTCAAGTTTTTTCTAAAGAATAAAATAGACTACTTCCAGTAACTCTTTAGACTCGCATTAATTAATGACTTTTAGATAATTTATTATGATACGGATTGACTATGATCATAAAAATGGTCAAAAATGAGATAAATTTGTAGGTTTAAAATATCTAGTAAAAATGTTGACTCGTTCTGCTAAAAAGTTAGACTCATATTTAATTAACGATGATCGGATAATTTCTTAAGAGTGTTTTGACTATGTTCATAAAAAAGGTCAAAAAAATGAGAAATTCGAAAATTTTATTTTTTTTGAAGATAATTTTTGAGGAATTTTGATTTTACAGCATAATATGTATTATCATAAGAAAATCAGATATAAATGATATTATATTGGGTTTTTGAAGAAATTTTGATTATGAATTTGAAATGTGCTATATAGTCTGTATTTTTATAATACTTACAGATTAAAGTGATTTATTGATCTATATTTTAGAATTTATGAATATAAATTTGATTTTAATAACTAAAAAGAAAAAAAAATGTATTATATCAATTATTGATTTTATGTAATTCTAGGTTTTTTTTCAGGGGTGCATGGTGTAGGTTCTCCTATAACTTCTACTATATCATCATCTTTATATTCTACAATTCCTTTCATTCTGTCTACGGTTGTCATTTCGAACAGACCGTGTTTGTGACCGTGTTCATTAATAACTCCTGTATGTGGTGTTCCCTCATTATCTTTAAGTGCATCAATGGGTGTTCCATCCCATATAATACGAGTTTGTGTATCAGTAATTCTGACTGGGCAATTTATATAGTTTGGTAGAGCATAAGTGCCTTGCGGATGGAAATCACCCTCATAAACCATATGTCCTATGGTCAATGTTCCTAATCCAGTAGGGTTGTCGAATAGCCAAACTCCTTTAAAACTATTTCCATTATGAAGTGTAAGAGTTCCATTACCGTGTTTTATATCATTTCTCCATTGACCTTCAAACGTAACTCCATTATGAAGTGTAAGAGTTCCACTACCGTGTCTTAGGTTATTAAGCCATTGACCATAATATTGATCTCCATTATGAAGTGTCATCCTTCCCGTGCCGTGTTTTTGGTTATTATGCCAGTTGCCGGCGTAATAGTCACCATTATGATATTTTAATCCTCCGTGTCCGTGTTTTATGTATTGGTTTTGTGTGGGATCTGTAGGATGAGCGAGTTGAAGTGCTTTCCCACTATATACTCCTTCTGGAGTTCTTAACCATAAAACATTGAATATGGGTCGATTCTGTGAATCATTCTTGATGAAGTGAACTTGTGGTGTATCGGCTCCACCTAATATATTTTTTGTATTTAAATATTTAAGTTTATATTTAAGATATTTTTTTTTATAGTCCATAATATATATTAAATAAATTAATTTTATGAATTTATGTTAGATTTACCTATTTTTTAGGAGTGCGAGACCAGCTTCTTATGGAGGGTTGTTCTATTCCATTAATATATTCTACGATGCTATATAAGTCTGGTGTTGTTTTTTTGAACCAACCATCACGGAGACCGTTTGACAGGATGACCCCTTGACGATGCGAACCTTCTTCCTTAAGTTCATCTGTAGGGCTACCATCCCATGTAGTGTCTCCTTCTTTAATTACGATAGGGTTATTATAATATTTGTTAGGGGGTGCCCATTCGCCTTGGTAAGTTAGATTTTCTGCGATTAGAGTCCCTTTTCCGTGCTTTTCATCATTTTTCCACATACCATTATAAATAAGACAATTAGTATATTTAAATGTTCCTTCTCCATGCATCATATCATCATTCCATTGACCGTCATAAGTGCCTAGTTCATTTTTCATTTTTCCTGATCCATGTCTTTTACCATTTACCCAGTCACCATCATAAAAGTGTTTATCCTTAGTTGTCATTTTTCCTTTACCGTGAATTTTATAATAAGCAAATTGACCTTCATAAACGCGTTTTCTTTCAGGAAAAATCAAAACACCATCCCCATGAAGTTGGTTATTTTCCCATTGACCCCTGTATTCTGAACCATTTTCATATATTTGTGTCCCTTCGCCGTGTCTCTCTTTGTGAGTATTAATATGACCTGTATAGCCATTGAGATTTCTTACAAAGCTAGTAAGACAGCCTGTTAGCAGAGGAGGGGGACTATTCATTCCACCTAATATTTTGTGGGCATTCAAATATTTAAGTTTATATTTAAGATATTTTTTTTTATAATCCATTATATATATATATATATTAGAAATTATTTGATTCATAATTATTTAACCAATCATTAATTTTTTCAATTTTATGACATTCTTTTATATAAAAAAAATTAGATAATTTTATTCGGGTATACATCATATTTTCAGGAGTATCTATTATAAGAACACCTACAGTGTTACCTATATACCAGTCTATAATTGTAATAAAATGGTCATTAAATTCTTCCATAATTTTTGTAGTAGAATTATATTTATTTCCTTCACAACTATATGTTAAGAAAAATCTATTCATATAATAAATATATAAATTAAAAACTTTATATATTATAATAAGTAGTAAAAAAAATAAAAAAAAAAAAGATTAATAATAATAATAATAATCTAAAATACATCAGTGTAATGATCTTTAGAATGTTTATATGTGATGGGTTTTTTAAGTCGATATGTGATAGTATCAACTAATTTTTTATGATAAAATTGTGAATATGTTCGTTGTGAAATTTTATTATAATTGTTTGCTTCAAGTATATCTTGGATAATATAATTTAGTTTATCTTGATTATTTTCATCTTTAAACTCATTTAATAGAAATAATTTAATATCATTATTGGTATATGATGTTTGTTCATATTGAGCCATTTTACTTTTTAAATAAAAAAAAATCAATTTTAAATTAAAAAACAGTTAAATTTAAAAGTTTTGAAGTCGTTTTTTCATATTGAAAGTCTAATAAAACAGTATAAATATCTTTATACTGTATAGAATGGTCGTTTATTTTAGTAATAGTATGCCCTATTCTAAGTCCATTTTTATATGCTTCAGAATCCGGATTGATATAACATACAATAGGATATTTTTGTTTATTTATATTGGAATCATCAGAAAAAAAATCAAAATTAAATATAGATTTTTTTTTAGTAGTATATGTTGTTTTTAAATTAATACCTAATCGTTGTTTGGATTGTATGGTAATAATTTTATATTCAGTTGTATTAGGAAGCATTATATAAATATAAATATATATATAAAATTATGTTTCTAAATATTTTGTTATATAATTTATTATATTTGTTGTATTAATTCTTTAATATCTAAGATACTTTTTTTTTGATTAATGAGTTGTTTTCTTTTTTCTGCAATTAGATGATTTTCAGATAATAAATCAATAATGGATTCATTTTCAATATTTTGATTTATAGTATAAGATAAATTAGTGATTACATTTTTAATCATATGAAGCATAATAAGTTTAGGAATATAATTTTGGAAATTTTCTATAATAGTTTTAAAGTAAATATTGATTACATTTTTGATTTTATTTAAATCACAATCTTCAATATTTTGTATTTCTTTAAATTTTTCTCTAAATGAGTCTGAATTAGTCCATATATATGCTTCTTCAATATTAATAATCCCATCTAATTTAAGATGACACATGGTTTTATAATTAGTAATGAGTGTATTTGATTTTTGTATAATAAGTTTTACAAGTTCAGGATATTTATTATATTGGTATTCAAGTACAATTTTATGTAATATAGATACTAATAATATATGTACGTCTTCAATACATTGATATGAAGGAGTTTTTAACTTGTGTATTGATTTAATATTTTTATTTACAATACAATTTTCAAGAATTTCAATCATACTTTTTTGGAAAAATAATTTGTTTCCTTCTGATTCTTCAATAATACTAGTTAAAATAGAATCATTAACAGATGATAAAGGATTAACATTATATAGATTAGTTCTATATTTAACAAATATATTTTTAAGTTCTTTTCCATAATTATTGGTAGAACTATTATTTTCTAATGCATCTTTGAAATCATTACAAAAATTACTGATAACTAAATTAAGTATAAAGTTTTTATTATTATCATCAATTTCTATAAATTGACCGAGTTGATTTAAATCAGAAACAATAGTTTTAAGTTTATCATTTAAATCATTTTCAAGTGTAGGAATGAGCGATTTAATTTTTTCAAGTAAAATATTTGATAGAAATCCTATAAGATTATTAATACCCAATCTAGATTTATCTGATAATTTAGAATAATCCGAATGTTGATTAAAATAGTTTTGTTCTAACGTTTTATTTTGATTTAAATCAACATTTGGTGTAAATTTGATTCCAAAATAACCATATTGAAGTTGTAGTGATTTCGATATATTATTTGAGAGATAATCAGAAATGTGTGATTTCTGATTCATTAAATCAACTTTAGTTAATATTCCCACTGTTCTTTTAAAATCACAATCATACTGTTTTATAAATGCTAAAGAATTATCTGTTTCTAAATCAACTCTAGCAGGCATAATAGCTAAAATAATCGTATTTTCTTGAGTAATATATGTTTTTATCAGGTTTTTAATATCTTCTACAATTGTAGCGGATTGTCCTTTATCTTCTTGTGTTAGACTAATCATACCAGGTAAATCAATAATAGTAAGATTAGGCATTTGATTACTTGATATACGAATAACGATTTCTTTATTTGATATATTTAATGAATCACCCGCATATTGATTTTGAAATTCTAATATAGTATTTTTGATGATATTTTGATTATCTTCAGTAATTGATTCTAAATCAAAATTTTTAAAAGATTGAAATAGTGAATATTTATATGAACCTATATGAATAAGGATACTAGTAGAATCATGATATGTTAATTCTAATTTAACAGGACATCTCGAACACATTTTTGAATCAGTCGGAAGTATATCTAAACATAATATAGAATTAATTACACTACTTTTCCCAGCTGATTGTGACCCACATGTAACTAATTGTGGAATACTTATAGAATTAAAATTGAGTTGTGATAATTTATTAGAAATAGAAATAAGATTTTTATTTTGGAGTTGATTTAAATTATTTACTGATAAATAATCATTTATACTGGAATATAACTTATCAAGCATATATATATATTTATATATATATTATTTTTTTTTCTAATATATATATAATGGACTATAAAAGAATATAAGTATGATTAAATAGTCATTTTTTTAAATGTTTTAGTAAATATATGAGAGAAGAGATAAATAATGGAATAAATTATATATTAGATAATATAATTTATCCAATATATGATTATACGACTGGTTTATTTAGGGTATGTTGATTTAAATAAATCAAAAAAAATTGATTTAAAATTTAATGTAGGTAAATAAATGGGTGAACTACAAAATATTTGGTATATTAAAATTTATAGAAATAATAAAGATTTTCCGATAATGGAACAAAAAACATTAGATAAAGGTTCTATAGGAATTAGTTATAATATTCGAATTGATATGAAAGAATCGTCGATAGGTGGTAAAGAAGCTTATATGAGTTTATTAAATAAAACAGAAAGACAAAAAAAATTTATTACTAATGTTTTTAATAAATTTATAGAAGAGATGAAGATAGGAGATACTGTTTATTTATGTAAAGGAGAATATGATATTTTATATAAAGCAGTTATTTATAGTGATTATTATTTTGATTCAGAAGGTGAATTAGATAGGTTTTGGTATCATAGGAGAGATATAAGAAATATTGAAGAATGTAATATAAAATCAAATAAGCGTCGTATTAAAACGCTTTATAAAGAACATAGTGTATAGTCAAGTATTTTAATTATAATAAAATATATAATAGTAGTAATAATGAAGTTTAGTATAATAAATATAAAAATAGAAAAATTAATGCCTCCACAATCATCACATATATTTTGATAATAACAGTTATGAAATTCATCACATATATATTTATGATAACAAGTTGAATTAAATGTATTACACGTATCTATAAGTGGTGTTTTAACAAAAAAAGAGAAAGCGATTGTATTAACTATTATAAATATTATAAAAAATAAACAATTTTGTGGTTTTTTACTACACATTTTTTTTTTAAATATAGATTGTTCTAAAAATAGGTTGGCTTCTGTATTATCATAAGGGGGGAGTTCAGGTAAACTTTTATTATCAATTTGATTTTCATCATAAGACTCAGTATCTGTTAAATTTTGATTTTCATCACAAGTTACATTCTGATTATGATAAGAGGGTGGGTCTTCTTGTAAATATGTAATATTTGTCATATAATATTTAATAAGTATAATATTTAAATGTATTATAAATATAATGTGTAAAAATATGATTAAGTTTATTAAAATGATATAAATATTTAGTTTCTTTGGTTTATATTTCTAAATAATTCATTAGAATTGTTATGGGGACTTATTTAGAAACAAAAAGTTTAGTGATATTTGATTATATTAATACACCTACAATGATTATATCTAAAGGATTACATATATTGTAGTGTATTCCAAAAAAGAGCAGAAAAACCTTTAAAAAAATATAAATAAGTCGGTGTTTAAAATGTTAAAAGGTGTAAATAATTTGCCTTTAGTCTAGTTGATACAATTCATAGTGGGGTGAACAATATAGAAACAAAAAAAAGTTAATCATAAATAGTTATGAAACTATAAAAAGTAATTTTAAGCTATTATAAATAATAATACAGTTAAAGTTATAAATACGATTCCTATTCCATATTTTATTAAAATATCAGGAGATAAATTATAACCACCAAAATGGCCCATACGCATTAAACAATAATATAAGTATATTACAGTATTAATAATTATAAAAATGACTAAAAGTTCGTGAGTATTAATTTCTAAATTTGTATTTTTAGAAATAATATAAAGCAAAAAGGAGGGTATGATTATATGTGTAAGTATATTTGTTAAATGTAAAATTTTATTTGTTTGATTATAGTATTTTTGTAATGTAGTTTCTTGTGAATATACTAGTATATTTCCTGTAATCATAATTCCAATTAATAAACATATCATAGATATACTTAAAGTTTTATTATTAACATAAATACTTATTAATGCTAATAATAATATAATATATGTTAAATCAAACATAAATGTAGGCTTATGTTTCATAATATATAATATATAAAATAATTTAAATTAGGTGTTATGTTTATCTAAAATGTAATTAAATTTAATTGACTTAATTAACATTTGGATCATAACTAGTAGGATTGTTGGCTTCGTTTTGATTATGATTTATAATATTCATATTTTTTTGGTATATAACTCCAAATAAAAGAATACCTAGTAAAAATAAAAGACCAATGGTGTGAGAATACGAAAAATTATAGCTTCCACCTTTTTGTTTTTTTTGTTTTTTTGTTTTCATTTATATATAATAATATAATATATTTAAAATAAATTAACATATAATGAATAGAGATTAATGCGGAAATTATTAAAAAGTAAAAATATAAATTGGGTGTGTCATCATTTACATATAGATAAATCAAAAACAATTACATCAAAATTATTAGATAAATCTTTAAAACATATGAAAGAAAAATGGATTATAATGAGAGATATAAAAAAAAATTATACAAATGATGATTTAAAAGAAAGAATGATGGATACAACGCAAACAATAGTAGATCAAGGGTGTTCTAAAATGAGAACATTTATTGATGTTGATAATATAGTAGGATTAGATGCATTACATGTAGCAAATGATATAAAAAAATACTGGGCTAAAAATAATGTAGAATTACAAATAGGAACACAATTACTAGAAGGATTAGAAACGCAAAAAAATATAGATTTATTTAATGATGCATGTAATTATGTTGATTTTATAGGTTGTTTACCATCGAGAGATAGTGAACCTGATAAACATTTAGATATTGTTTTTAATAAAGCGTGTGAATTAAACTTAGATATTGAGGCTCATTTATATCAATTAAATATTCCAGTTGAGAAAGAAACTGAGATGTTTTGTGATTTTGTTGAGAAATATGATTATCAAGGGAAAAGTAGAGCAATTCATAGTATAAGTTTAGCGAGTCATTCATTAGAGTATCAAAATAAAATAGCGGAGAGACTTTCAAATTTAGATATAGGTGTAATAGTGTGTCCTAGTGCGGCGATTTCTATGACTCAACATAATGAATTTAAAGCACCAATTCATAATTCAATAGCACCGGTGAAAGTATTATTAGAAAATGGTGTAAATGTAGGATTAGGTATAGATAATATAGAAGATATATTTGTTCCGTTTTGTGATGGAGATTTAGAATTTGAATTAAGACTATTAGCGGAAGCGGAGCGTATTTATGATCCGGAAACATTAATTAAGATTTCATCAAATAATATGGGTTTTACATAATATAATTTACAATTAATTCACATATATCACTACAAAGTCTATTATATAAAATTTTATAAATAACGTGTCTTTTTATAATGGTTAATTTTATTTTTTTATTAATTGATATTTGTTTTCCTTTTTTCATATCATTACATGATATACAACGCCAATTCCAAGGTTTATCTGGATTATTTTGAATTATATCCATAGTAAGATTAGGATTAGCTGATATAGAATTATAATCCCAAGGTTTATCTGGATTATTTTGAATTATATCCATAGTAATATTAGGATTGGCTGATATAGAATTATAATCCCAAGGTTTATCAGGATTATTTTGAATTATATCCATAGTAATATTAGGATTAGCTGATATAGAATTATAATCCCAAGGTTTATCTGGATTATTGTCAATTATATCCATAGTAATATTAGGATTTTCAGATATACCTACCCAATTCCAATCTTCATCTGGATTATTGTCAATTATATCCATAGTAAGATTAGGATTTTCAGATATACCTACCCAATTCCAATCTTCATCTGGATTATTGTCAATTATATCCATAGTAAGATTAGGATTTTCAGATATAGAATCATAATCCCAAGGTTTATCTGGATTATTTTGAATTATATCTATAGTAATATTCGGATTTTCAGATATAGAATCATAATCCCAAGGTTTATCTGGATTATTTTGAATTATATCTATAGTAATATTAGGATTTTGTGATATACCTATCCAATTCCAAGGTTTATCTGGATTATTTTGAATTATATCCATAGTAATATTAGGATTAGCTGATATATTAAACCAGCACCAAGGTTTATCTGGATATTTATTAATAAATTTTATAGTAAGATTAGGATTAGCTGATATCCTGTTATAATACCAATCGTCATAATTATATTTATTAATATCGTTTCTAATAAACTTTCCTATAAGTTTCATAGTAAGATTAGGATTAGATAATATATAATACCAATATAAAGGTTTATCTATATTATTTTTAATCATATAATAAAATTTTTTATTAAATTCATTTTTGTAAAAATCATTTAATTTAAGAGTTTGATTTGATGACGGATTATACTCCATTTTAATTTTATAAAAAATAAATCAATTTAAATAATTAATATAAGGTAGAAAGGTATAAAAATAAATATAATAAGAATATATATGTTTTTACATCCAAAACAAGTTTGTATGACTTATTTTGAACGTATGATTTTTTCATTATATTTGAGTTATATGTTTGGTAAAGCATCAATATGTGCTTTAATTCATGGCATATATCCTGATATATTAATAACAACATCGAGTGATACAATTGATAAATTAAAGTTGAAATGAAACAAATAGGTTGTAGATGAATTACCAATCAAGTTCTTTATTATATTTACCATCAAAACATGCACAACAGAAATCATCTTGATTATTAAAGACTTGTAGCATTGTTTCGATAGATATATATTGTAATGATGATAGATTAAATTTTTGTTCTATTTCTTGTAAATTATGATTATTAACAATTAATTCTTGGTGGGTGGGAATATCAATACCATAATAACACGGAAATTTTAATTGGGGACTACATACACGAATATGTAATTCTTTACATTTAAAATTATGAAACATTTGTGATAAATTTTTGATGGTATTTCCTCTAACAATACTATCATCAACTAAAATGATGGTTTTATTTAAAATATGAAGTTCATCAAATATAAATTTTTTACAACATTCATTTCTGGATTTTTGATCTTGTAATATAAATGTTCTTCCACAATCAGTTTGTTTTTTTAAAATTTGTAAATAATTTAAATTTAAATATTCAGCATAACCTTTTCCCATAGGGATAGCAGTATTAGGACTACCAACAACAATAGTATTATTTTTATCAAATTTTAATTTTTCGAGTGATGCAAGATTTTTGCCTAAATTATATCGTATATTATATACGGATACATTATTATATGATGTTTTTTCATTCATAAAATATATATATTCAAATATACATTTCATTCCTATAGGAGCTGATTTATGATATATGGTATTATAACCGGAACTATCAATTTTAATAATTTCTCCTGAATTAACTTCTCTAATTTTTTGAAAACAACTTATATTATCTTCAGAAACAACACAATATTGATTTTGAAGTTTACCCAAATATAATGGTTTATAACCATAACGGTCTTTCAAAACATATAAAGTTTTTTTAAATAATATAATTATGCTATAAGAACAATGAATAGTATTGATAAATTTAATTAACTGATTTTCAAAATCATTATTTGTTGTATTAGAAAAAAATTGAATTATATTTTGAGTATCTGATAAATTATCATTATAAGAAATATATTTTTGTATATTAGAAATATTTCCATTATGAACTAAATTAAATTCTAAATGATTATTTGTAAAATGGATAGGCTGAATTTGTTGTAAAAAATCAACATTTGATTTTTTTTTTACAGTGGAATATCTATTATGTGTTAAGGCAATTCTAATATTATGAAATTCTGATTTATGATAATTTTGAATAGTTGTTAATGATTTTATGTGATTGATATTTTTATTACTATCATAAAATGTTATACCATATGAATCTTTACCTCTATGTTTTAATTGTTCTAATATAGAAATAAAAAAATTTATATGAATATTTTTTGAAGAATATATTGCGAATATACCACACATAATAAAAAATATAATGTTATTTTTATATGAAATATATATATATATATTATACTTTAATTAATAATATCATTTTGTTTATTAATTAATAATATCATTTTGTTTATTAATTAATAATATCATTTTGTTTATTAATTCTATTTCTTTTGATTTTATTAGAAACATTTCTATTAATTCTTTTCTTATTTAATAAGAAAAGTCTTTTTTCAATATAATCACTTTTTTGATGAGTTCGTGTGATTTTTTTATGATTAGTTTTTACTAAATTACAATTATAATCAATATTAGTATGAATAGGACAATGATAGTAATTATCATTATTATCAAATGTAAGAAGCATTATTATATAAAAAAAAAAGATAAATCAATTTTTTAAATTTTTATATAGAATTAATTATTATGGATAAGTGTGATGAGATTTTTAGATTAGTAGTTTATAGTACTTGTATTTATTTAATATGTATTAGTAATTATAAAATAAATATAATAGGAGTAATTTTATTAATAGCCCATATTTATAAAGATATAGTAATTTTTGAAAAATGGTATTTATGGACTGAATATTTAGCTTTAATAATGGGATTAATATTAATGTATGAAGGTTATAATATATCTAATAATATTGTGTGTATTGTAGGTATTATAATATTTATAGGTCATTCTAGACAATTAATTTATGATGATGATCGATACTATTACTAATAATTAGTGCTAAAAAAATTAAACATATCTGGTTCTGTTTGTTTATTCTGTTTGGGTGTAGATTTTTTATAAAATAAACTAGTAAATCCTGATATAACTATATATATAAATAAAATTAATATAATTAAACCTATAAATCGGAATATATCTGGATTACGCTCATGGGTATATGAATTAGGGTTATACATATTAAATAATGATAAACATACTAATATACATAATATAAAAAATATTATTTTAGTGTTCATATATAATATATAATATATATTATTTAATATTTAAAATATTTTTCATTTTATTAATCCATAAAATAGGATTATTAATTAAACAAATTTCCCAAAAAAATATGCCACCAAAATCTGTTTTATATATATTTTTTAAATCATCAACTATGTCAAACTGATTATAATTATTTTCAGTGATACCTAAAATTATTTTAGATGAATCATAATTATTATCAATAACTTCTTTATATGATTCTATTGAAAAATCATAATAAAATTGTGTATTAATATAATCTATTTTATATCCAATAAGATTTTTAAGATCTTTATATAAAAATCCTCCTAATCCGGGTTTATTAGTTTGCATAGCAAATGCTACAGGAGCAAATGAGATAGAGAAATCATTACCTAAATCAAACTTGATTTTATTAACGAGTTTTACAATTAAGTTTAAATCAATATTTTCTTCAATATCTAAATCAATACCAGAAATATATGGATGTGTTTTTATAGTATTTTTAAGTAATTGATAATATAAATCAAAGTTTGAAAAAAATTCTTGGAAAGCTCCACCAGCTCCACCTACCATTAATACTATTTTAACACCTAATTTATGAGCTTTTTCAATATCATCCCACATATAATCAAATATTGATGAGTTTGGATGGTGATCATTTAAATGTATGTATGAAGTATTATCTTTATTTTTTCCAAAATGAATAGACGATATATGAATATGTGTAGGTAAGGCATTATTATCAAATAGAGGTTTTAATGAAATAAATGTCTGATAATATAAAATAAGTTTAGACATTTATATTTATTCGAAATATAAAAAGTATTAAATAAGTTATTTATAGCATTTATCAATTTGTTTTACAATAAAAGTATTTAGTAATTTAATGACTAACTATTTTTTATCTAGATGAGATGATACTAATTTATAATCATTATAGTTGGTAATATTTACTTTAAAGAAGTAAGTAAAAAAAACTGTTGAGTATAGATATTCAATTAACACATGAGAGATTGTTTATTATTTAAGTTATATAAAAATTTTGTTTCAAGTAATGATAAATAATATGTATGATCGTGAAAACTAAGATATTTAATTGGAATAAGTTTTATTTTTTTAAGTTTATAATGATTTTCAATTTGTGATGCTATTTGATTTTTTTTTTACTTTGTAATCTATTTCATAAATTAAATTTTTATTTATTTTATTATAATATAATAATATATATATATATATGGAAGGGTTTTTAGCAAAAAAAATATTAAAGGGAGGAATTAATACAACACCTCAAAAAGAACAAAATAAAATAAAGTTAAGTTTACAAAGATTAAAAAATGGTTTAAAGAATAAGTTTAGTATGAAAATAAAATATAATGATTTAGGATTATTTCAAGAATATATAAAAGATTATGTATATAAAAAATTAAATAGTACAGAAATTATATATGCGTTGTATTATTTAAAAAACTTAGAAGCAGAAGAAAAAAAACAGAATAAAACTAAACTAATAAAGATATTATTGAATCAACATACTTTAGGAGAAGAGAAAGGAGAAAATAATACTAATAAACAAAAAATAGAATATTTACAAAAATATTTACCAGAAATGAAAGTTTATGATAATTGTAATATAGAAAACTATTTAGAAGAAGAAGAAATAGGTAGAGGGGCATATGGTTATGTATTTTCAATTAAAAATAATCCTAATGTAGTTGTAAAAACAATAGATTTAACAGAATATATAATACCAACTAAATCAAATTTATTTGGATATCAATTAGATGAGATTACAAATGAAATAATGATTTTAAAAAAATTAAAAGGAACAAAAATAGCTCCAGAATATTATGAATCTTGGTTATGTATTAAAAATGATAGATTATTTGTTTATATAGCAGAAGAAAGAATGACTAGTTCTTATGGTGAATGGATTGATTCTGGAAATATAATATCTAATGAAACATTTATTGTTTTAAAAGAGAAATTAAATAAATTACATAAGTTAGATATAGTTCATTTAGATTTTCATAGTGAAAATGTAATGTTAAAAATTAAAGAAGCTGACGGTAAAAGTATAGTAGAACCATATATTAATGATTTTGGTGTATCAAAGTTTTCCCAAAGTGTAATTAAAGAAAAACAAAAACAAGATTTAAGAGCTTATGAAAGATTACGTGATACGTTTTCTAGATATGAAAGAGATTTTTATGCTTTATTAATAAATTATAAGGGGTTTTCAATTGTAATAAATTAAAATTGATTTAATAATAATATTATTATTATGGATAAATTATCTAGTGAATTACAAGATCAGATTTTATTTCCAAAATATTATAAAATAGATACAAATCTCGCATTGAATGAAAAAATTTATATATCAAATTGTTTAAATAATATTAGTTATATAAATAATCAAATTAAAACACTATTAAAAGAACTTAATTATCAAAAAAATAGGTCAGATTATAATAGATGGAAAAATACCAAATACCCTAGTTATACATATATTTTATATAAATCATTAGAAAAGAAAAAAAAATCAACAAGACAGTTATTTATTAAAACTACATGTAAATTTAAAATTAATTATATATCTAATTATTGTATAAATAACACAATAAATATAAATAATAACACAATAAATATAAATAATAACACAATAAATATAAATAATAACACAATAAATATATATTAATGTAAATATGATTATTTAAACATTTTTTTATATATTTTTTTTGATTTTATAAGTTCAGCCTTGGCTTCTTTTTTGGCTTTTTTAAGTAAATTCTGAACGGGAATATTATTAGAATCAATAGATAATATATGAATACAACCAGTAATAACATCATCATAATCTTGTAAATTATATAAAGCAAGAACCATTCTATAAGAAGCTTTAATATTATTATTATCTAGGGTTAATACTTTCTTAGCGTAATCAATAACATTATACCAATCAGATTTAAATGAGAATAATAAACTAATATTATTTAAGATATTTATTTTATCATCATGTTCATCATTCATTATATATTCATAAGCTTTGGAATATAAATTTAGTGATTCATTATAATTTTTATTAATATAAGCTTTTTTACCAAGTTCTTTATATTTAACCATATGTTCTACTTTTTCATCTAAATTCATAATAGATATTTCTTTTGGTTTATCATAGAAATCAATAAGTTCCACAGTAAATGATAGATGTGAATTAGGTGGAATAGACGAATTATTAGTAGAACTGCCATATGCTAAATCAGGATGACCTATAATTAAAGCCTTTTCTCCAATTTTCATAGTAGCAAAAGAAATATCCCACATTTCAATAACTTGTTTTTCTCCTAAAATAAAAGTAAATGGTTCATTTCTATCATATGAACTATCAAATTTAGTTCCATCTAGTAATCTGCCACTATAATGAGCTTTTATAATTTGACCGTTTTTTGGGAAATCATGATTATCTGATGTTTTTAAAATATGTTTTACGAGTTTATCTTTAATTAATTCTGTAGTCTCGATAATATTTTTAGGACAAATCGTTTTTCTGATTTTATGACCTTCTAAACATGCTTGAATTAAATTTAATTCATTCTCTGGATAACAATCATTACAATAATATATATTATTTAAAGTTATTGTAGAATATTCGGCACATAAATCATTACTACAATAGTTATAAGACATTATTATATATATATAAATATGTTTTTAAATCTTTAAAGTATATTAAAAAATAAAACTATATATAATGTATGAATGATAACAACTTTATAAATTTATGTTTAAATAATTCAAGTATAGATAAAATAAGAAATTATTATACAAAATATTATAAAAATATTTCATTTACAAATATAACTAAGTTATTTATAGAGTTATGTAAAAAAAAAAAAATATATGTATTAAAGTTTTTGTATAATTTAAGACCATATGAAGATTGGGTTTTTAATATAGAAGAGAAAAATGATATTTATTTAGAAGAAGATTTATTATGTTATTTATCTAGAATAGGATATTTGGAATTAGCTGAATATATTTATGAAAAAGATAAGAATAAAATAAATATATATCAAAAAAATAATGAACCACTTATATTAGCAGCTCAAGAATGCCATTTGGAATTTGTAAAGTGGTTATTTAGTTTAGATAGAAATATAGATATTTTTAGTGATGAAATTATAATAAATCATTGTTTATATAATCATAATAATGATATACTGGAATGGTATATAGATGAATTATATAAGAAAAAAATGAATAATAAAGAATTACAAATTATTAATATATTAAATAATTTATGTAGAAATGATAATTTAAATTTTTTTAAGAAAATTATAGATTTATTTAATATAAAAGATATAGATATAATTAAGGAGTGTTTATATAGTAGTAAAAAGAATATAAAATCATATTTATTAGATAATTATAATTTTAAGAATATAGAATTAGAATATGATTATATAAATATTGTATTTTTAAATAATATCGATATTATTAAAAAGGTAGATAATTTATGTATGAAACAAAATTGTAATTTAATAAATTATAAATTAATATTTATAAATGCGTTATGTAATAATAAAATTAAAAGTTGTGATTATATTTATAAGGTTCATTGTAAAAATAGTATAACTAATAATATAAATAATATTATTAATCTAAGTGATTTACAATATGAAACATTTTTAAGTTATATATCTAAAATAGATACTACAAAATTGGGTGGAATTAAATATATAATAAAGTTATATAATGATAATAATCTTACTATAAATGATAATGACTATTATAGTATGATAATAAATCTATGTAAAAATGGTAAATATAGAGAAGTGTTATATTTATATAATAAACTTAAAGATAAAGATTTAATATTAAATATAACATTATCGGATTTATGTAATATATTTTATAGTTGTAATTTAAAAATAATTAAATGGATTTCAAAAAAATTAAATAAAATGCCTTCACATATATTAGATGATATTAAAAATGTAGATTTAAGAAAACATATATATTGTAATATAATTTATAGTTTACAAAAAAAAAAAACATCAGAACAATTAAAAATAATAAAAATATTATTAAATATTAAATATTATAATCATGATAATCTTGATAATGATATATTAGATTATATTATTTCATTAAAAAATACAAAATTATTAAATTATATTTATAATGTAATACCTTTTCATATTTTAAATAAAAAAGATATTATATTTAATATATGTAAAAATGGTAATTTAAATATGTTAAAATGTTATTTAGATAGAACGTGTATTTATACAAAAGATGATTTAGAAAAGACATTTAAAATATGTTGTAAAAATGGTAATTATGAGTTATTAAATTATTTATATAATCGATATGAATTAAATGATTATGTTTATAATAATGATAAGTTATTTAAAATTGTATGTAAATCAAATAATATTCGTTCAATTTTCTGGATATATAGTTTAATTGATAATAAATACTTCACATTTAATAAAGAATGGGAAGTTATAGTTCAAAAAAATAATTATCAACTTATAAGATGGATACTTAATAACAATAATATAATTGTAAATAAAATATGTGGATTAAAATTAGCACTAAAACAAGGTAATTTAGATACAATGAAATTAATTAGTTCTTATATGGATGATGATAAAATTAGAATGTTATTTTATTTATATGGCGGTTTATTATTAAAAAATTGTTTAAAACAAGATAATTTGAATATATTACAGTATTATGATAAATATATAGATGTATCTTTATTAGAAAAAATAGTTAATTTAAAATTAATAACACATTTATGTATGAATTATAATATATCTATATTAGATTGGATTAAAAAAAAAATAAATATAGATAAAATATTAAGACAAAATAATAATATTTTGTTTAAAAATATGTGTAAATTTAATAATATTATATTAATTAGATATTTGAAAAGTTTATTTGATTTATATGATTATAAAATTGAAAATGATACAATTATACCATTAATAAAAGATTCTATTGAATATTATTATCAAACTAATAATTTTAATAAAATTATTGATTATTATAAAATGACACTAATAAAAACAAAAAAACCTATATTAGATAGTTGTATGATTTGTTATGGTGATTCTAATATTATAACGAATTGTGAACATACATATTGTGAAAAATGTATTTTAAAATGGTATATTTTTAAAAATAAAGAGTGTCCTTATTGTCGAAATGAATTAGATTTTTCAAAGAGTTCATTTATTAATTATAAAACGAATTAATTAGTATAGAAATTATATTTATAATTATAATATAATATATAATATTAAATTGATATACTATATTATCTAAGTTTGTTTGAGAGAGGAGTTTTTTATCTATAATTTGAGATCTATTAACTTCAATAAATTTAAATAAGTTTTTTAAATATAAATATAAAATTATAGATATTATAATATCTAATATATAATTGATATTAAATTTTGTAATTTCTAGATATTGAATAATATTTATTATTATAGTTATAACTAATAAATATTTAATCACATTTTTTTCTTTACTTATAAATATTTTAAAGTTATCTAAATTATAGATAGAAATTAATATATAAAATAAAAATAATATATATAAAAGTATGATCATCTATATTTACTTAAATATTTTTTTTTAATATTATTGTATCATTTTTTTTTATTTTAAATGTTGATTCTAAAAGTTTTATCTCACCCTCTCCAAATCCTTTAGGAAAACTTACTTGTTTACCTTGTATTGAGAAATTATATAAATCTAATCTTACATTTCCAGGAATCTGGAAAGTTAAATTGAATATCTTCAATGGACTTAAATTTTCCCAATCATAATCAATAAAA
>Ga0206128_1001950_pt1 | contig 19333 bp, 24 predicted proteins | sample Helgoland_Spring_7_FD_148601 | JGI IMG/M metagenome (GOLD analysis project Ga0206128, IMG submission 148601) | Pelagic subsurface seawater microbial communities from Kabeltonne, Helgoland, North Sea - Helgoland_Spring_Bloom_20160426_1 | ecosystem: Environmental > Aquatic > Marine > Epipelagic ... | reverse complement strand
AGCACCTTCTTTGAGAGTCACAACCAAACTCATATGATTGCGAACACTGATGCTACCCTTTACCTTGTACTTTTTCAGCACTGCCTTGATAGTGGGTGCCAACTTTGCTTTCAGTTCCTGGGATACGTATGCCATCTTCAACTCCTGTTTTGCTTTGCTATGTGTATATTATAGCAAATTGGGAAATATTCGTCAACCAAAAGTTTGTAATACTCAAGTATTACATTGAATAGTACGCTTCGCTACTTGCCGAGCAGTAGTATGGCGTATCGTAACGCTCTTGAAACTCTGTGCCACCCATTAAGTTCTGTTTGGTCACAAAGGTTTCAAACACGTTGGCTACAAAGCCTGCTTCGCGGAAGTCTTCTGCAATGCGTTCAATTGAATCTTTGGTGCTGGGAGCATAGTCCAATACTTCAACAAAACGCAAGCCTACCTTGTTCTTGCCGTGACGCTCATCACGTTTGATACGCTTGTCTGCTTTGTAGATTTCAATTGTGTATTCAGTTAACTTGGACATTTTCAACTCCTGTTTTGCTTTGCTATGTGTATATTATAGCAAATCGGCAAATATGGGTCAACCGTTTTGCCACAAAAAAGCCCCTAATTTTGGGGCTTTTTTTGTTGTTTTTTGGCAACAGTTTAGTAAACTATGTTGGCTCTGGCAGAACTTTCGCTTACCACTGATGGGATCAAATTGGCTTGCGGAGGTATTTCAGCAGGGTCAGCACTGACCGAGTTTGATGCTGTTCCTACTCCAGTGGCATTTAGCCCTAATCGGCTGCGGCCTTCTCTTAACACAGCAACTATTGCTTGGCCGCCTGCTGTTGACACATCTGCAACAGATTCCAGGTACTGAGCCGATCCACCTACTTTGGTGTCAACCCCGTAACTGGGCAAAGAAAACACAAAACTCTGAGTTGATGTTTGACTACTGGTAGTACCAGCAATATTTAATCCGGATATGTTTTGAAATGTTGTTTCGTTGGTAATTTGTGTGCTCATCGCCGAAAAGTATGTGTTAAGGTTTGTTGTTTCGGTTGGGTTAGAAGAAATAACATTTGCAATTTCAGACTGGGCATTGCCAATCAATGATAGCATAGCAGTATCGTCGGCTACATTTCCTAGCATATCATCATATATGGTAATCAAATCATCTAGCTCGCCTGCATCGTACAAAGAGTTTATTACAGAAATAGAATTGCTCAAGTTGTCAGTGATGTTTATTCCGGTCGCTGTTCCAAGAATGTCTGTTATTAATATTGTTCCGTTGTCACCAGTACCAGTGGCCATGGTGTTACTATAATAATCTAAATCAGTTTGCGGAACTGCTTGAGTCTGTGCATTGATGTCAGGAAGATCGTTATTGGTTGCGGCTGTCAAAAAAGCCTCTGCTAACTGTGGCAATGTCATTCTGCCGACGTTGGTAATTTGTAACAACGCATTAGCAAATGCTTTGTTGGCCAATGCCAGTCCCGGATCTGTTATGATAGACAAGCGGTCAAGGCTTATACCAAACGGTGGCAAAATTGGTTCCAGATTTGAATTTACTGTGTAAAATGCTCCACTGCCAGTGTTAGTATTGACTATTGCAGTTTCGTTTTGGCGTATCGCACATGCCAGTGGGCGGGCAACCACGCGAGACTCGGCTTCTTCATCAAGTGTTCTAAACGGAGCAACTGGTGCTTCAGTTATATAAATTCCTCGTAAGCCATCAACAGTTGAAGTAGTCAATGATGCATAACTGTTGGGCAACATCACAGCAGGATTTAACAAATCCGCTAGCGTATTAATATTTGGTGTCCATATGTCTAATATCTGTAACATTTGCTCCAATGCACTGCCTGTTATTTTGGTCAGTGTAGTGTACATGACTCGTTGTACGTCATCAGTGACAATCAACTCAGTGTCGCCGAGATTCAGTATAATGTTTTCATTTATTCCGGCGTCAGCTAATGCGCCAATCAGTGGTGATATTGTGCCAGCACGTTGCGATATTTGTTGTATCAATGCCAGTGGAGTTCCTAGATTTGCCAAGTCTGCTAAATTAATCCAATAACCTGCATTGGATAAATCATCGCCCATTGCTTTTGTGGCCAAGTTCACGTCTGTTAACCCACCTGTGGTCAAACTGTTCATGCTGGTAAATGTGTCGGCCAAGTATGTGCTGGCGTTTACAGCACTATTAATAAAAATATTTGTTGTTTCTGCGTAACTGACAGCGGCATTAAACGTTTGAGCAAACTTACTAAGATCGCCAAAGCCAAAATAGTTTTCGGCTGTTAGCGTAATAATTCCCGACATTCCCGAGTTAGTTAGTGTTGTTGACACTGAAGAAACTGTGCCAGAAACTATAGAGTCTGCCAATGCCGGGCAACTATTACCGGCAAATGTTTGCAATAATGTTTGTGTGCTGGTCGGCAGTGCGTTTGATGCATTGATTGTTGCAATCAAATTTGCCAACAAAGGCAATGATTTGTAATCAGCAATTTCAGTTGTCAGCGTTGAAGAAATCTCAATGCCTTGATTTTGAAATAATGCAGATCCGGCTTGAAGTTGTAACGGCGATAGTATTGCAGCCATTATGCCACCCTTACATCTGGACTGCCACCTACCCGGGCATGGCCGCAAGTGTCAACATCGCCGGTTCTGTTGATTGGTACGCCGCCTGCTCTGACTGTAGGACTGCCGCCTGTGGTATTGGCTGCGGCATGCGGTGGGTGTGGGATTCCCCATGGCGCATGCGCAGTAACACTAGTGCCAGTGACACAAACAGTACTTCCGTTTACTCGTACAGAAGCTACGCCAGCTTTGGCTGCTCCTCCTGCTGAGTTTGAATCACCTTCTCGTTGTACTGCTGGCATTGTTTTCCGTTCTTATGTGTCGTATTTATCGCACAAAAAACAGTTGATTATCCTAGTGCAATACCAGTAGTTGATTGAGTAAACTGATCAGCAAATGCTTTGTCTGTGGCTTCACAAACTGTAACTGTAACCTTTGCCAGTTTGACTTCTTTTTCTGGATTTACAGTGAACAAGTATGGCATAAGCCCTGGGCCTTGAGCACCCATAGCAATTACCATTGGGCGACCTAGTTTATAATAAGCGTCTGTTTCTTCAATCAACTTGGCTACAATTTCTTCGCCTGAAGTTAATTTAAGTGATACTACGTTTCCGGCAGTTACGCCTTTGTCAATTAACATGTTATGTTCCTAATGAATGTCCAGTACCGTTGAAACCTGTTTCTTCGATATATCGTTTTAATTCTGTAAAGCCGCCAATTGATTTTCCATTGATAACAATCTGAGGCACTGACCTGGCTGTTGGAACTTCTTCTAACAGTTGTTCTTTTGTGTAGCCGTGACCAATTTTCTTTTCTTCAAATGAAATGCTTCTTTGAGTTAACAATGTTTTTGCTTGATCGCAGTAAGGACAATGGTCCTTACTCCAAACTGTTGTTGATATCATTATTGTTCCTTATAATACTGGCAATTCATCGTAATCCAAAGAGTCACTCATGACTCCAATTACGTAATTTGTGCTTTCATTTTCTTGCAATGCTGTTTGCTTCTTACTGGTATCCACATGTTTCATAAACCATGGAATAGGTGTAGACTTTGGTGCAGTACCTTGATACTTGATGCCAATGTCTTTAAGAGCGCCAACAGCAGTGTAGTCAACAAAATCTTTTAAAATAGCTGCGTTTAATCCAATGACAGGACCAAACTTGAACAAGTAATCTGCCCATCCTTTTTCTTCACGGATAACATCAGCATACATGGCATACACTTCTGCTTCGCATTCTACTTTGGCTTCTGCAAAACGTGGATCTTCTTTGACTACTTGATTAATTAGCCAAGCAGTCCAGTCCTTGTGCAAAATCTCGTCTTGCAAAATCAAACTAATGATATTGCCATTGCCGATAAAGATACGGTTTTCAACCATGGCCAAACTTGTGGCAAACGATACCATGAATCTGAATGCTTCTAGTGCATAACTGGCATTCAATGCCATCCAAATTGCTTTGATGTGTTCTTTTTCAGAAACTTTTTCGTTTAGTTCTGTACGGCAGTTGATAACATGTAGTGCATCGTAATATGTGCCTACACTTGATGCCATATCAATGATCTCTTGCGTGTCGTGGATGGTGCTAAACACATCCTTTGGCACGTTGTAAATGTTACGAATAATATGACTGTAACTACGACTGTGGATGTTGGTTTCAAAGAATCCCCAATTGTACATTAGTGATTCAAGTTCAGGAATACTGCACACTGGCGTAAACACTTGAGTAGGGCCACGTCCTTGCAAACTGTCCAACGCTGTTTGGCGCAACAAGTTACTGGTAAAGATGTGCTTGACTGTGTCGCTTGATTCTTTAAAGTCATTGGCATCTTTGGTCAGTGTAATTTCTTCTGGAATCCAAAAGAAGCCGCGAGCTTCTTGTTCAAACTTTACAATCTTGTTGTATTTTACTTCTTCGAATCGCTGAATAGTAACAGGCCCAGCTGGATCTAGAAACATTTTACGATTAAGGTAATCAGTTTTGGTTGTTAAATTGTATTGTGCTTTGCTCATGCTATGTATTATTCCATTCGTTATGTTGTGTTGGCGTCCATCTATGACTAATAAATGGAGCTGTTTACTTACCGTAATTACTGTCCCGTAATATGACTATAATTTACAAGATTCGCAATCTTCTTCGTTAAACAAAATTGATTCTATCGTAATCAGACGTCCAGAATAATTGTTGATTATGTATTCTTACATCTTGATATTCAGTCCACCAAATTCTCCACTGATCAATTCCGTAATTTAGTAATTTGTTTATTTCTTTAGTGTATTGCTGAAATCTTAATTTATCATCTACTGTGTTGTCGTATGAGTAATCTATAAACTTAGGAAATTTAAATCCTCTCAGCATCAAATATTTTATAGTTCCACTAGTGCTAAATGGCAATACAAAATGCCCCTTGATCAATGGATCGTAAATTTTTTCAGTCACTGCAATAGTAGATCCATATTCAATAGTTTCTACACAGATGTGAATAAAAGTATCTTCATAATAAGCATTGTGTGGTGGACTGTAACCTTTTCTGCTGTACTTATTTCTTTGTGGAATTTCTAAAAGTTTGTCAATGCCAATATTATGATCAACAGTTGAGTTGGCAAATAGCATAGGATTATTTATGTGGCCGCGATCGGCATAATCTTTAATGAATTCATTCAATTGGCGTTTATAATATTGAGGTCTATTTTTCGTCCACGGTGCAACAACATTAGGAATGCCGTTAGCCGAAACAAAAATTTTTGTTTTTTTATCTGGATTGAGCTCTTTTGGCAAAATATAACACTCGGAATCAAAATACCATTTGTTAGTGTCTGATCTAAAATGATGTTGCTGATAGTATGCTCGAGTCCTGTTGAATAAAAAATCTGCTCTCAAAATTCGGGGGTGGTTCTTGTTCTGCTGGTTGTACGTATTAGTAACTATATAGACATTAGGATCTTCCAGCTGCGTATGAAAACAATTTTCTTGATTTTCAAGATTATGCCAAATTTCAAAACATAGTTTTTTACATGGTTTATCGATCCAGCCCAATGAGAATTCAAATTCTTCGTTTTGATCATTGACGATAGTATAGTCATCTCCATTTAAATCAAAAAACATCTGCTCCGGTGGACTAGCAATCTTAGAGTATATTCGTATCATACATGTTTTATAATTTACAAGATTCACAATCTTCTGCATCGTCAAAGTCAATGACTTCCAACGGTGCAACTGCTTCGTCTTGTCCTTTACTGCCTGCTTTGTTGATCAAACTGTAGTAGAAGGTCTTAAGACCCCACATGTGTGCTTGCATCAAGTTCTTGGCAATCAATGTGGTAGGCACTTTCCGATCCGCATAGTGTGCAGGATTATAAAAAGTGTTAGTACTTATGCTTTGGTCAACATAAGCGGCGATCACAGCGGCAGTTTTTAGATAGCCAGCACAGTCTGTTTGTGCCCACATCATTTGATATTTGTTTTTCAGCTTGTGGTACTCAGGAACCACTTGTGTCAAACTGCCTGCTTTGGATTCTTTTACACTGATCAAGCTCATTGGCATTTCAATACCGTTGGTACTGTTGATAACCACACTGCTGGATTCAACTGGAGCAACTGCCATCAATGTTGCATTGCGTACTCCGTGCTCTTTCATTGCCACACGAAGTGTTTCCCAATCAAGCTCAGGAGCAAAGTCTGCAAGTTCGTTAACACCATTGGCACGTAGTTCCCAAGGAAACACACCTTGGCCGTAGCGTGTCTTGTCGCTGTGTAAACATGCGCCACGTTCTTTGGCCAGTTCAACAGTGGCTTCAGTAAGATAGTACGCCTGATGCTCCATCCAGCTCTTGACTTCTGCCAATGCATCTTTGTCGCCATACTGTAAACTACGCTTGGCGTGCCAGTAAGCAAGATTAGTAATACCAATGCCCAGTGGGCGAATCTCATCGTTGCTTAACTTGCTTTGAATACTCAAGAAGTCTTGGTAGTCAAGAATGTTGTTAAGGCTACGCTGTAGTATGCGGCAAGCACGACGCATGTCTTCTGGATTACGGAATGCACCCCAGTTGATACTGCCCAGTGTACACAGCGCAATACGTCCTTCTTCATCATCAAGCCGATTGAAACTCTTGGTGGGCAACAAAATTTCACAGCACAAGTTGCTTTGATAGATTGTATGGTACTCGGGATCAAACGGGCCTTGTTTCATTACATTGTCAATGAACACAAGATAAATGCGGCCTGTGTCTGTGCGTTCTTTCAAAATACCACTGCGGAATACTTCATCAGCACTCATGGTTTTTGTACGCAAGTCTTTGCGCTTTTCGTACTTGACATACAATTCTTCAAAGCGTGGTGTATTGCTGTAAAATGCTTCGTACAATTCCGGAACTTGATTGGGATCAAAGAATGTTATGTTTTCTTTGTTTTTAAATCGTTTCCAGAAGAAAGCACTTAGCACTACACCGTAGTCCATGTGCCTTACCCTTGTTTCCTCAGTTCCTTGATTGTTTTTAAGAACGATGAGATCGTCAAACTGATGGTGCCAAATAGGATAAAAAACTGTTGCACTTGCATTGCGGATACCGCCTTGTGAACAACTGCGCAAATCGCCAAACCACTTCTTCAGGAATGGGATCATGCCAGTGTGCATAATTTCACCGCCACGAATGGGCGAACCCAATGGGCGTAATCGGCCAATTTCTAAACCAATGCCAGCACGTTTACTGGCATATTTGGCCATCATTTCACCAGAGGCAAAAATGCTATCCAGATTGTCGTCACTGCGAATGAGCACACAGCTGGAAAACTGTTTGGTAGGAGTACCAAGTCCAGCCAGCACAGGAGTAGCAAGTGTAAACAAGCCATCACTGGCGCAGTTGTAGTATTCTTTGATGTAACGCAATCTAGCCGAGTTGGGCTCTTCTTTATGAAACACAGTGGCGGCTGCCACCATGTATCTGACTTGCGGTGTTTCGTAAATTTCCTTGGTTGATCTATTCTTGACCAAATACTTTTCAATCAACTGCTCAATGGCAGCATAAGAATACTGTTCATCACGACTGTGGTCAATGATTTTGTTCATCTTGTCCCAGTCTTCTTCTGAGTACCACTCTAGTAATTCCGGAGTGTACAATCCTGTTTCTACATTGCGTTTTACAATGTCATACAGGCGAGGAGGCTCATACGAACCATACACATCTTTTCTCAGCATACTCAGACGCTGTTTGCCTGCTACATATTGATAGTTGGTATGTCCCACATCTGGATTTGATTCAACGTCAATCAGATCCACTATGGCTCTGAGGGTAATTCCGTCGATGTCTTTTGTAGTGATTCCGTCATAAAAATGCATTTGAGCTTTGATCTCAACCATGCTTTGACTGACATCAGCTATGCCGCTACAAATTTTTGCTACTTGTGTTTGCCATTTTTCAATGGCCATTGGCTCACGATTTCCGTTTCTTTTTACTACGTTGATTGTTGACATGTACTTCTCTTGTTGTTATTGTTACTACAGCGATACCTTTGATTGGTGCAAACTTTTTTTAATTGTTATTTCGGACTCGGTATTTAATACAATTGCTTTATCCCAATTCAGTATATATTTAGAATTGTCCATGAGGACTAAATTACGGCTATCAGTTGTCAAAACCAGCTCTGCAGAGTCCATATCTCCACGTTCCAACAATGTTATAGTATACAGGATTCCTAGCCCTCTTGCAACCTCACAAAATATATTGTCGCTTAATAGTTGCCAAGGATCGGGCCAATCAGGTTGGTCGTCCCAATGTAAATGATACGCTGTCCATGGCGCCCGAAACCACCATGTGTTAATGGTTTCGAGTGCAACTTCAGCAGGCAGAGGTTTGACTTGAGTGCGCAGTTGGTTCCAACTGTCAAGCCGTGATTCAAATGTTACAGGCCAGTTCAACTTATATGAGTTATGCTATAGGTTAAAGATGCAGTGTCGCCTGTATTGGTACTGACGTACTTTACAAAAAGTTCACTGCCAGTTTGTGTCACAGTCAATGTAATGCCGGTGGCAGCGTTTTCAGAAAAGTCGTCTGTGTAGGTCAGTGCGCCTGTGCCGTTTTCTAGTATAACTGTCAGTTTGCCTGTTCTATACGTAGCAGCTCTTGAAATGTTATAATCAATACCAACTGTCCATATGCCAAGTTCGCTGTAGGAAAAAGCAGTAGTCGGCGATGTGACATTGTTGTTCAATGTCACTGTCAACCCAGATTCGCGAACATAGGGCCCCATGGCCACTTGTTGACCATTGGTAAAACCAATGCTGGCGGTGCCGTTTAAGTTGATTCGCTGATGAGTTGTAGCGTATTGATCAGTACGATCAAAAATATCTCCAACGCTGATGTTGTTGGCAGAAATAAAATCAATAATAGAACTAAAAGGTTGTGTGGTGCCACCAAAGTGGTTACCAACATCACCAAACGTATTTTGCACAGTAGCGTTGCGTTCTACTTCGAATACAATACCGCGGGCATAAATCGTATCAAAATCACAACTGTGAATACCTATACCGCGTGGGTTAAACGCTGTGCCCAATGGGTTTGGTTCTGCCACGACACCTTCATATAGTACTCTAAACTCTGAACCAGAAAAGTCAACGCCTCTGACTTGAACATCTGTTTTCATACCATATGTACAGCCGGAAAATACACAATTGTCAAATTTAATCTGACGTGTTTCATTGGCAGCAGTGCTGTCAAATCTGATGCAGGCTGTATCGTCGGCATCAGTTGTTAAATCTGCTGTGGTCAACGGACCAAGGAATTCAACCTGGTTTAACACAAATTCATCAGCTTGTTCTATACATGCAACGTCGATTGTTTTTAATGTTTTAAAACACATGTTTTCAATAGTGACACTTGTCGGTGCAGTAGCGCCGTTGGTACCAATGTTGACACCAGTTTGTTGCAAGCTGTCGCCGGTACGCATTACATAAGTTGCAGATGCTGTGGCAGTCATTTGAATAACACTGTTTTTTGGGCCTTCGCCTGCCAAAGTGGCGTACGGCGGTATAACAATCGTATCAGACACTTTGTAGACGCCAGCTGGAAAAAATAGCTTTCTACGAATTGCTGTGTTTGTTTCTCTGCAATAAAGCTGATAAAGTGCGCGGTTAATGGCCGCAGTGTCATCGGTAACGCCGTCGCCAACTGCACCAAAGTCTTTGACAGTGGCAAATTGATCCATCCAATTTTGCAAGGACAGTTCAACTGGTGTCCCGGGTGTTACGCCTGTTTGTACAGTATATCCGGTGGCTGCTTGCCCGCTATATGTATAATCTTGAACAAGTACAAGGATATCTGAAAATTCTGTCAAAACTTCGGTGTTGCCAACTACTGGAGCACCTTCGGCAAGTGTGCCGTTGCCAATGAACAATCTGCGTTCATCAACACTCCAGCCTAATTCAGCACCAGCTAATTGTGGTAAATCCTCTTGTAACCCTTTACGCTGGGTAATTCGCGAAATTTGTACGATAGCCAATTTAGTTGTCCTCTGTGATTAACTATTTAGCATATAATACTGTTCAACTCTTTTCCACCATTGCGTTTTCCAGTGGTCAAATTCTGCACCTTCGATCACAAACTCTTGATACTGCGGCTCGCTGATGATATTGCCCATGTCGTCTGTAGCAGGCTTGACGCACATGAGGATAACACCCTTGTTGATTTGTGTGTCGTACACTTCGTTGTGTGCTTCTGCATAGGCGCAGAGTTGCAAAAAATAGTCCTCAATCCACTCAAGTTTCTTGGGTTTATTGGTTTGCTTGAAGTCAATGATGCTTTGCTGATTTTCATGCAATCCGCAACAGTCGGTGGTGCCTGCATAAATTCCGGGAAAATACAACGGAACTTCTACGCCCCAGTACTCGTCGACTTTTTTAAGACCTTGATCAATGACCACTTCGGCCATGGCGTGACTTGCCCACCCGAACGGATTGGTGCCTTTGTCCTTGATCTTGCCTGTTTTTACATAGTCTTCAAGATAGGTGTGCATGCGTGTGCCGCGGTTGGCAGCTTCGGTTGTGATTTGTTGTGCTTTTGCTTCACCCACTGCCTTGCGCCAGTTGGCCAGTGCAATGCGACTTTCTGCAGGTTTGGTCTTGTCCAGGATGGTAGTCACACTAGGGACTCTGCTGCCATCAGGTGTGGCATACAGACGTTTTCCATCCACTTGTTCTCTGGTAAGCGAGTGGTAGTCAAACTTTGGATTGTACATTAATTAAAGACCTTTGTATATGAGTTTTGATTCAGTGTGATAATGCCCCCATACAACAATACCATGCTTGTCGATGTGCGGTTGATGCATATTATATTGTGCAGTTGCTTCTTTTATTGCTTTTATTTTTAATTTACCTAGTATGTTTCTTACCTGAGAACTATTGTATTTTTCTACCAAATTTACACGGCCAATGAGCTCGTTCCATTTTTTTTCTAGTATTTGTGCAGTCCATAAATCTAGCATTTTCATTGTTTTATGCCCGACCACCATTGGTACTTTATAAAATTTGTCTGACAGGTTAGTGCCTGACGATAACTCGCTATACAGTAATTCAAGATCTGGCACAACACGGTCCTCAAACGAAAAATACACTTCTTTGATGTCAAGCCCCCAGAATTTCTGATAACCAGGATCAGCTGCTGGACTGTTTGGTAAAAATGACCAATTAGCCCATGTAGCCCTTAATAACCCTAATTCAAAAAACTTAACATAAGAATTAATTAGACTGTCAACTGTTTGTCCCGGTAACCCCACTATGCATTGTAGTTCTGTCTTGCGAAATTTTTCAGGCGGTAAGTTATTTCTTAGATTGTTTGTCATTTTAACAATAGCTTCCCACGGAACCGCTGGACGATCGATTGCCTTTAATACATCTTCATCGGCATCTTGAAGATTGATCACAGGCGGAACATCATACACAAGACTATTTTGAGTAATAATATACTCGGTTACATCTTTCTTGAGTTTGGGTGTGTTATTCACTATAAAAGAAAAACTACGGCTAGGATCATATAAAGAAATTGCATAATCAAACGCTTTTATGTCATCTGGCCATTGTCCAAAATTAGCATCTGTTTCTCGTATGGCTACATTTAGTCGATAGAACAAATCAATATCATGTTTCCAATTGTGTGTACGACGTTTGACTTTTTTAGTTAAATTTTGTGACCAATCACAAAATGTACAACTATACATACATCCCCGAGCAAATTCAATGGCCCAGTATTGGTATTTGAAAGGAATTCCATGAGCTGCTAGATGATCACGAACTTCGACCATATGAGCTTCTTGACTCACATAAGGACTTTGACTTAGGTAGAGTTCATCTGTCAACGTTTCGTGCGGATATATTTTTCTTAAACCATTGGCATTTTCAATAATGTTAATAAACTCGTCTTTGTTGGACAGGAGCCCGGAATGATAATCAATGATTTGTTGAAATGGTTTTTCGCCGTCGCCATACACTACATAGTCTATGTATGGATGGTTGATGAAAAAATCAACTTGGTTGTCAGTCTCTGTTTCTTTGTGTACAGATAGTTGCGGTCCGCCACAGATAATAATTATATTTGGTAATTGTTTTTTAACTTCTCTGGCAATGTGATATTGCAAGTCAAAGTTCCAAACATATAATCCAAGTCCCAAAATATCAGGTTGTTCTTGCACAATTTTATCAATTACAACATCCATTGGATCTAATAATACAATTCCAGGAAGCAACCATTTTACATTGGGATTTTTTCCATGCAGTTCGTACCATTTTTGCATGTAGAGCCATGCAGGATTTACACTGACTTTTTCATGCTTGATTATTTGTGTTAGACTATGCGAACAAAATTTTACTCTCATATTAAACTCTAAATGATTCTCCGCAACCGCAACGGTCACGTTCGTTTGGATTGTTAAATTCAAAGCCCTCGTTAAGGCCTTGGCGAACATAGTCGATTTCAATACCGTTCAAGTACGGAACATCTTTTTTATCTACTAATACAACAAACTTTTCCTGTGAATAGTTAATTGTGCTATCTTCAGGAATGTATTTGTCTATGTATTCTAACACATAAGCCAGTCCACTGCAACCGGTAGTTCTAACGCCAACTCGAATTCCTACGCCTTGTCCTCGTTTGGCTATTGATTTTTGAACTTTTTCAATTGCTGGCTTAGTTAACGTCAGCATGCTTGGCTTGATAATCTGCTACTGCTGCTTTGATGGCGTCTTCTGCTAAAATCGAACAGTGAATTTTAACTGGCGGTAGTGCTAATTCTTCGGCTATTTCCGAGTTACTAAGAAGAGTAGCATCGTTGATATGCATGCCCTTGACCCATTCTGTAACCAACGACGAACTGGCGATTGCTGAACCGCATCCATATGTCTTGAAACGAGCGTCTCTAATAATACCATTTTCGTCTACCTTGATTTGAAGTTTCATCACATCGCCGCAAGCAGGTGCGCCAACCATGCCTGTGCCAACGTCTGCATCGTCTTTAGAAAACGAACCTACATTGCGTGGGTTTTCATAGTGATCTAATAATTTCTCTGAATATGCCATACGTATGGTCCTTTAATTAAAAAGCCGGAGTAACCCGGCTTTTTTTGTTTTACTCGGGAGTAATATTTGAGGCTTGTAGGCCTTTTTGTCCTTGCACGACATCATATGTCACACGTTGGTTTTCTTTGAGTACTTTGAATCCTTCTGTTTGGATTGCTGAATAATGGGCAAACAACTCTTCGCCGCCTGCGTCTGGAGTAATAAACCCAAAACCCTTGGTCTCATTGAACCACTTTACTTTACCTGATGCCATGTTGATATTTCTTTTCTTTATGTTGATTTTACTGATTGTTACAATTTACCGTATGTACATTGTTCTTGTTTCGAACAATGTACATGTTGTATTATACATTGTTCTTGGTGTATTTACTAGTCTTTTGGATTAATAAGGTTATTGCCGACGCTTCATTGCTGCCTTGGCATTGCTGTTGACAACTTCTTGAGCTTGATCAACGCTCATACCAGTTGCGGCTTCTGTATCGCCTTTGAAACTCACAATGTCGGAGCCTGGGTCAATTGGATTGAGTATGTTGCTAAGTGGTGCGGCACTGACCATGTCGCTGATATTTTGATCTGTTACGTTGACACCCATTGACTGTGCCAGTTCAATAAATGCAGTCTTACTAATTTGTTTTGATGCTGCTTCGTCGTCTGCCCTGTCAGCAAGAAAGGTAGCCAATGCCGCAAGTGTTTGGGCATCAGCTCTTGATTCAACAAATTCACGTAAACGCATTATCTGCGTCCGCGACCCAAGCCGGTTTTGACTGGCTCTTCTTCTGCATCAACTTCTTCTGCATCAATTTCTGCGTCAATGTCCAAGTCTAACTCGTCGCCAGCATCGGCCATTGGGTCAACTGGTAATTCGGCATCAACATCTGTTACGCCCGGAACTACAGGAGCTTGACCAGTTACTGTTCCCATGGCACCTTCGAGTTGTGCTTTGGAACCTTGCAAGTTTTGTACCATACCGCCCAAGGCAGCAGTTGCATCAGCATTGAATTGTGTTGCTTGCTCGTAGCCAATTTCGTTACGGATTTGATCAACCAACGCAGGCAAATCCTTGAACTGCAATGAAGTGATTTGTTCAATCATTTTTTGCACTTGGTCAACCATGTCTTGGCTGGCAAGAATAACTTGAGCTTGTTGGACTTCACTTTCACTCAACTGACGACCCAAACGACGACGGCTTTCGGCGGTCACTGCTTGTAATGCTGTGGCTTTTACCATTTCTTGTTCGTCTGGTGTAAGATTCTGACCGGCCGCTGTCTTGGTCATTGCAGCTTTGAGTTTGGGGTCTTGAATCTTGTTAATCTCTTGCTTGGCTTTGTTGGCATCTGCTGCACCAGTGCCGACACCGCCACCTGCTGTGGCAGGAAATTCTTCACGAATCTTCTTGGTCAGCACTTGTTCCATCATCACCAATTTCAAGTAAGCAGAACTTTTCTCACTGCCGTGATATGCAGGTGTGCCACGATGCTCACTGATCAATCCGCGAACTTTTCCTAGCATAGCATTTGCTTGACGCTTTGAAATAGATTCAAAGGTAATACTTTTACCAAAGTAACTTTCGAATACTTTAGCGATTTGTTTTGTTTGTGGCAGTATGGCCAAGTCTTGCAGTTTCATTATCGAATCCTCGTTGTTGATAATATTTAGCCCAATTAACACAATCGGCTAACCTATTTTCTATCTCTTTTTTCTGTATAATTTTATTTTCTAACTTAGTGAGTATAATTTCGTGTTGTTCGGCATTTTTTATACGATCGCCAACCAACGCTCTTGTGGTAATATCTACTGTTAAAAAATGTAAGTTATTGTCTAAATTCAGTATATCCCGGGCTTTGTTGTACTGTTCAAATTTGTCGGCTATGCACCAGCTTAACGCTGCTCGTGAACTGTGAAAAAGCCCGACTTCGGTCAATGAGCAATACACTCTATAACCCTGCGGTTCTTTGACAATACGATAACGTCCAAATACTTCGTATTCGCCTGTTTCGTTTTTTAAAATACTATTTGGTTGTAGTGCAGCAAAGTTGTCTTTGAACAACGATTTAAGTTTTTTATCTAATATCATTTAATAACAAAAGTCACAAGAAAATATCCAATGATGGCCAACAATACACCAATGGTGCTGAGGCCCCAGGTCATTATTTGTTCATTACGACGTGAGTTCATTTTTTGAACTAGATCGCGTACCTCGCACACTACCGCGTCTAATCTGTTAATTTTAGCATTCACACCGTCAAGTTTTGATTCCATAGCATTATAACGTTCTGCGCATAATTCCACATGTGCCTCCAAACTTTTTTTCTCTATATTGGTAGTATCAACCATCTAAGTCTCCGTTGAAGTATTTATGGAGATTAGCGTAAACCATATATTCTGAGCAGGGCCAGATGTGGCCAGCATGGGTAACAATTCAGGCCTGTTGTCAAGTTCAACCAGCATAGGAACACCGTCTGCATCAGATCTCAACACACGAGTTGGATCTGCATCGTCGCCGTAGATGTGATCAGTTTCGGTTTCAAATTCAAACATCCATGCACTGTTGGTTGTGTCTGACACAGGTGTTTGCAAACGAAACAGTTGTGTTCTTAGTCCGAGTATTTGTGTTATGGTTTCCCAGTTGCGCTGTTGATTACGTGAACGGGTCCATGATTCTAGATCTGTTATTGTATTCCCAGCGTCATCGCGGAATGGAATCTTTGCTGGTTTAAAATGTCCTGTGATGCCTGTTGCGGTTATATCAAAGAAAGTTTGTACTGCATATTTCATGTGTTCTTCTTGCTTAATTCGTATAGCACTTCAATTTTATTGCATAGGTCTTCAAGTGCTGTGTTGCCGTGTCGTGATTCAAATATTTCTGCCCATTTTCTTTTTCTTTCCAACTCGGCCAACTCTTGTTGTAGTTTGGGGTCTTGGTAATGCAATGAGCGATTTTGACTACCTGATTGGCGAGCATATACTGTTCGGCCGCCATCGGGACTTTCAAATATTGTTACTTCGGTTATTTTGCTTACCATCATAGTATGGTATTTAACGCCAAAAGAAAACCCTGGGTTTTAATCCAGGGTTTTTGTACCAAAAACTAATTGATTAGTTTGTGAATGTTGCAGAAGCTGCTGTGGTTCCGCCTGTGGCAGTATCCAATGTAGCAGTTGTCCATGCGCCTGTGGGATACACAGCAATGGCCAATGTGTCTGTACCAGTGTCAGTAACTTCGTACATAGCAATAGTAGCCTTAGTTTGAATAGCAAGCATGGCTGCGTTCAATACTGTACCACTTGTGGCAACGTTGGCCAATGTGATTGTGAAGAAGTCTAACTTTGGGCCGGCCAAGTTAACTGTAGCAGCACTGGTTGCGCTGTTCAACGGTGTTGGGTAACCAGCACCCGGTGAAGCGGCTACGACGCCGCTGTCCATGTTGGCTACTGGTTGGTACGTTCCGTTTGTTGGTGTTGTAATATTTGCCATTTTTTATTCTCCTAATAGTTTGTGGTCTTGGTTGACCTACTTTTATTTATGTTTCTAAATAAAAATTGCCTATTAGGTGCCCTGATCTGGGTTGTTTAGTGCTCTATTTCCAGCGCTGAACCCAAATCTATTGACCAATTTGGCTCGGCCTGCGGGTGTTGCCAATACCCATCCTTCTTGACCTGGTTGTTGTAGGTCAAGTTGACGCAACATATCAGTTTTGATATCGTGCAACAACAAAAATGCTGAGAACGCCGCTGTGATACCATCCATGTTGCTGCGTGGGCTTTGCAAATACTCTGCAATGTTGTTGAACTTGCGTGGTGTTACGTTGGACTGTAACCAATCGCCAAATCCATTCAACAAGTTGTCGTAGTTGCTGGTAATTCTAGAGTTGATGTAGCGTTTGCACAGTTGCGGCAGGTCAGTGATGCCTGCGGCACGCAAGTCACTGGGATTGAACAATCCGTCAATTGCTTTGCCGTAAGTAGAAATAATCTGACTCAGTTGCTTGACCAGTTTGGCATTGAGTTCCACGTTTTGAATATCTTTGACACTGGGCTCGATCATCAACAATCCAGGCACAGGTTCAAGTGTAACTTGCTTGATTGCTTCTGGTGCGCTTTCAGGATCTTTGAATCTTGTGTGGATGGCAACGCCAACTTCACTGTTGCCGATACGTTGTCCCAGCTTGCTGTTGGCAGGAATTTTGTATTCAACAAAGTTTGGCTTGAACACATATGCACCAGACACTTCTGGTGGTGCAGTTGTATACAACAAGTCACCTTGGATATAGCCACGCATGTTTTCTGGAGTTGCGGCACGCAATAAGGGAAATAACTTTTGGTAGATAGCAACAAGTTCTGTGCGATCACCTTTGCGCATGGCCATCATTCGCTGAATATGTTCCGGCGAAGTTGCTAGCCCGTCATAGCCTTTTGCTCCAAAGCCGCTTTTGTCTGTGAGTACAAACGTGCCGTCGGGCTTGCGACCAAACATGATAGCAGGCTTGCCGTCCCATTTGACAGTGGTGGTTCCGCGAGTGTTTTCGGCAGCATGCCGCATGATTTCCACTGCTTCGCGAATGCCACGTGTTCCTCTTTCAAACACCAGGTCTTCCAAGTGTTCAATACGTGCATCTTTGGCGCCTTCCACAATCACACTCATACCTTGGTTAACAATACGGTCACGCAGACGTGCAAGGAAGTCCACTTCTGTGTATTCTTTGTACACTTGCTCGTCGCTTTCCATAAAAGGAACACCCTTTTTGGCAAAGTGTTCTCTGGCATCTTTGAGTTTTGCATCGCGCTTGGGATCGCGTTCAAGTGCTGCCACAATAGTTTCTACGCTGTGCAGGTCGTCACGAGTTGACTGTTTGTTCAACAACAGTCTAGCAATCTTGTCTGGATCATCGCTGATGATTGCATTGGTAGCACGGTCAGCGATACCAGAGTTTTGATTCAACTTGTAGCCCATGCTTTTGGCAATGCTGTTCAACAACACATTACGATCGGATCCGCCGTAGTTGCTGTCGCCTGGTGCGCTGAGAATAAACTTGGAAAATGGCACGTTGGTCAAAAACATAAAGTCTGTTTGCACATAGCCCGAGTTGGGATTGCCGCCGATGGGTGTTTTGAAGTGTACGGAAATACCAGACTTTTTGACATACTCATCAGGGTTGAGTCCGTGACTGGTGGCCCACTGTGTTAGTCTATTGGCCAATTGTTCTTTGCTGACCTGGCCGGCATCCACTGCAAGATCCAAATCACCGGATGTGGGTTTTTTACCTGTAGATCCCAGAGTGTTGTTTTGCAAGTCCAGTCCGGGCAACATCATGTCAAGCCACGCCAGTGTTGGTGCAACGTCAGTTTGGTTAATGCGCTGAGTCAGTATTTGACCCTTCATGTCTTTGAAAACATTGCCGCCTTCTTTTAATATCATCTTACGTTGTATCCCATTGCTTGTAAAAATTTGTCAACTGCTGGATCACCTGTTCTTGTCAATCGTGTATTCTGATTGTTTGTTTGTTGTAGTATTTTTCCAATACCTGCTACTTGTCGGTCAGATATACCAAGTTTGGCCAACTCTATAGACAAATCAGGTGCAGGTGTTGCCGGCTGTGCTGCGGTAGGCCTACCAGGGTCGCCGTATGCGTATGCCGGATCCCATTTGCCGCGAGTAGAGTCAACGGCTGCATTTTTAACTGCTATTGCACGCCCTTTGATGTTATCACGCCAGGTTGGCTTGGTTGCCTGTTGTGCAGCCTGTTGTGCAGCCTGTTGTGCAGCCTGTTGTGCAGCCTGTTGTGCAGCCTGTTGTGCAGCCTGTTGTGCTTGAAACGCTTGGGCTTCTTTGCTGCCACCGGGTTTTACATTGGGATTCGCTGGTGTGTTTTGAGGCCGGGTCGGTTGTACAGGCGCTGGTTGTGCAGTTGGTTGTGCTGCGGTTGCGGCTGCAATCCTAGCGTTTAATTTTTCTTGTTCAGCAGGCGTTGGTCCCCCGGATACAACGTTTGTGCTTGATACAGCAGGCGTAGAAGTAGGTGCTGCCTGTTGTGCTTGTTGTGTTAATTTTGCCTGAGAATTAGCATTGGCTTTTTTTATAAGTTGCGAAGCAATTCCGGCTTTTGCACGATTCTGCTGTCGGACCTTGCGCTCATTTAATTCATGAATTTGCATCTGTTTTTCTCACTGTTCTAGTAAACTTGCCAGGATCTCGAAGGTTGATCG
>Ga0206128_1001947_pt1 | contig 19342 bp, 14 predicted proteins | sample Helgoland_Spring_7_FD_148601 | JGI IMG/M metagenome (GOLD analysis project Ga0206128, IMG submission 148601) | Pelagic subsurface seawater microbial communities from Kabeltonne, Helgoland, North Sea - Helgoland_Spring_Bloom_20160426_1 | ecosystem: Environmental > Aquatic > Marine > Epipelagic ... | reverse complement strand
GGGCAAGGCGCTCAGGCGATTCCCTCCATGCGAGTGGCAAGCGCACTACAACATCGTAAATACGTTGGTTTTCATAGATCTCGGTTACCGATTCACCGCCCAAGAGCGTCGCTAGGCGGTTGTTTAAATCTCCAGGGGTGATGCCATATGCCCGAGCACGTTCTCGGTCTACCTCAATGCGTAGCTGTGCGATGGGGGCTTGCTGTTCTGCGCGCGCCTCCTCAAGCCCAGGGATCTCACGAGCTAGGTTTTGGATGAGCGTGCCAATACGGCGAAGTTCCTCCAAGTCATCACCTTTGATCTTAATCGCAATTTTGGCGGAAACACCACTGAGCATGTGACCGATGCGGTCAGCAAGTGGGCTGCTTACTGCGGAGAAAGTTCCCGGCAGGTTAGTGGGGTGCATGACGCGCCTTATGTTTTCGAGAATGTCGGTGCGGGAGCGGGGGGATTGGGGGTCAAAGTCGACTTCAAACTCAACCGTGGATACGGGCACGACATGATCGCCGCGCTCGGCTCGCCCTGCACGATAACCCACCGTTTTAACACCATCGATCTGCATCAGCATTTGGCTGGCAGTGTCTGCGAGTTCGGTGGTTTGTTTGAGTGAGGTGCCAGGAGCCGTGGCGGTTGCAATCACTGCGGTTGGTTCTCTGAATGCAGGCAGGAAATTTTGACTCATCGTGGGGTAGAGTGCCGCAGCCCCAACGAGTAGAATAGTGGCAATGGCAAGTACTGCAAAAGGGTGGCAGAGCGCCAGCTTTAGCCAGGTTCTTTGTAGTAGCCACTTCATCGAGCTTACGAGTTTACTGTCTTGATGCTTCTCGTTTTCTTTTGGGTGCAGCAGGTATGAGGATAAGACCGGTATGACGGTAAGTGAGACCAGAAACGATGCCGCCATGCTGACAATCGTGGCGATGGCGATGGGAGTAAACAGCCTGCCCTCAACTCCGCTCAGTGCCAGTAGGGGGATGAAGACCAAGATGATTAAAATAGTGGCGTAAAGGATCGAGCTGCGCACTTCCGAGGACGCCTTGGCAATGACCTCTAGGCGTGGCAATGGCGTGGCTAGTGCCGCGTTTTCTTTGAGTCTGCGGAAGACATTTTCAACATCAACAATTGCATCATCCACCACAATGCCGATGGCAACGGCAAGCCCACCTAAGGTCATCGAGTTGACACTGAGATTGAAGAAGTCAAATACCAGAATCGCAATGCCCAGTGACAGGGGGATCGATGTCAGCGTGATGAAGGTCACACGGAAGTTCATCAGAAAGAGCAATAAAACTAGGCAGACCATGATGCCCCCGAGCCAGAGGGCTTCGGTAAGGTTATGGTATGAGAGATGGATGAAGTCTGATTGTTTGTAAATAGGCGTCAGCACGACACCCTGAGGTAGATTGTCACTCAGATCGGTAAGCGCATCATCAATGTTCTGAGTTAGCGTTAAGGTGTCAAATCCTGGCGATTTGGTAATACTTAAGACAACACCGCGATGGCCATTGGCGGAGGCGTCGCCACGCATCGGCTCAGTGTCCCACACGATATTGGCAACATCCTTAATACGGATAGAGCGGTCATGCACACGGCGAACCTCGGTGTTACCGATTTCATCGAGGTCAGTTGTCATGGCTAGGTTTCGAACCATGATTTCTTGAGCGCTTTGGGTAAGAAAGCCGCCGGTTGTGTTACTCACGACCTTGCCTGATGCCTCTCGGAGTTCGTCGAAACTAACTCCATGTGATAGCATACGCTCTGGGTCTGGTTGAATCTGCAGCTGCTTAATGCCACCTCCCATGGAGAGCACTTCCGCTACGCCTCGGATCCCCTGAATACGTCTGGAGATTGTCCAGTCAGCTAACGAGCGTAAATCACGCGGGTGAGTTTTACCTGTTGGGTCAGTAACGCCAAGCAGCATGATGTTGCCCATGAGTGATGCAACGGGAGTCATATAAGGAACGACGTCTTGCGGGAGGCTGTCGGTTACCCCAAGCAAGCGTTCCTGAACAAATTGGCGGGCCTGGTAAATGTCGGTGCCCCAGTCAAATTCGACAAAAATCAGAGAAAGTCCCACATCACTCGTAGCTCGTAATCGAGTCACACCAGTCACCCCCATGAGACTGTTCTCAAGGGGAACCGTAACCAATGTTTCTACCTCCTCGGGGGCTAGGCCAGGAGACTCCGTGAGAATAGTGACCGTAGGCTTGGTGAGGTCTGGCAGCACCTCTACGGGTAGCTGAGTGCTCCGGTAATAACCTACTCCGAGTAAGCTGAGTGCAATAGTCAGAATCAGTCCTCTTTGAGCGAGGGAGAAGCGGATGAGCGAGTTTAGCATAACAAGTTTATGTCGTAAGTTCCTCGTCTAGAGATCTGCTGGTTGAGCATCTTTGTTCCTCCGTGAATTTCGGATGCCGCTGGTGATCAGTAGTGCTAAGAGAACGATGGATGATGCAGAGAGGAATAGAATAAGTGCGGTGTTCTCAGAGGGCTGATGCGTGCCTTCAGAGTCAGGAGAATTCTGATTTTTTGACCCGTTCATTTCAGAGCCGTCTTCGTTATGCTCGTGACCATGCGCGGCATCCAGTGCCTCCTTGAGTGATAGTCCTGAGCCGCTGGCAAAGCTCAGAGCGTATGATCCCGCAGTGACAACTTCATCACCAGGGAAGAGCCCGCTAATAATCTCAACATAGCGGTCATTCTTTTCACCAGTCTGAACCGGTAAGCGAGTGAATGCATGAGGGATCTCGAGGTGCTTGACGTAAACCACTCGGTGAGCGGCGTCGCCTTGCAGAGCCTCTCGGGGCACGGCCATCACATTCTTTCGGCTCGAGGTTACAATAGAAAATTCTGCCCGCATGCCAGGGCGCAGCAGATTGCCCTTATTGGGAACCTTGAAGATAGCCCCGATGGTGCCGCCTGCTGGGTTGGCCTTGGGTTGGAATCTCAACAACTCGCCATCAATAATTGTGCCGCCGAGGGCTGGGATGCGGATGTGGGCCTTGGTCCCGGGTTTGATTTTACTCATGACATCCTCGGGTACTTGAGCTGCTGCCCAGACCTCTGTGAGGTTCATGATGTCGAGCAGTTCTTTTTCAGGTTCCACTGGTTCACCCAGACGGATATGACTCGCCACGATGAGGCCATCACGTGGAGCCTGTAGATCGATGATGGGGGGAGGACTTCCTGGTTGTCGGCTCTCTACCCGAACGACGACATCACCTTTTTTGACCATGTCTCCCTCAAAGGCATTGACCTTGATGATCCTTCCAGAAATGCGACTGCTGAGGACAGAGTGATTCTGTGGGATTTCCCGGATATGACCGATGGCAAAGATCGTGCTCTCAAAGTCTTTGCGTTCAACGACGGCGTATTGAATGCCCAGATTTTTGATGCCTTCCGGTTTTAAGGGAATAAACCCCTCAGAGGAGCTGTCTGCTTGTCCTGCCTGAGTCATTAGGCAGGACATCACAAAGAGCGATAGAGCCAGGGAAGTGCGTATTAATAATTTTTTCATAGTGATAGCTGTTTGGAAAATAAGTTGAAGTTACTGGTTGAGAGCGGCTTGATAGCGAGCTTTTGCTAGATGAAAGTCACGAAGTGCTTCCAGTTGGGCAGAGCTGAGCTTGAGAACTTGCTCTCTCGCACGAAGCGTAGCCTGGAGGTCTCCTTGTCCCTCGTGGTAGGCATTGACAGCGAGCTCTGCTTGCTTGCGAGCCATGGGGAGAAGATTGATGGATATTTCTCGTCCAATTTTTGCCCACTCTGACATTTCCGTGTATGCGGTAGAGGCTTGATGTTGAATCCTGTGATCGAGGGCTTTGACTTCCAGATGTTTGCGCTCAGAGCGTGCGTCCGCCTCATCGATAGCACCTTTGTTTTTATTCCAGAGAGGAAGGGGGATACGAAAACCAATACCGAAACGCTTTTCTGAATCGTATCCCACGGGGACATCTTCTGTGCGCTCTACTCCAGCAGTAAAGGTGAGCTCTATATCGTCACGTGACTTGGCGCGCTCAAGTGCGGCTGACTGAGTTGCAGCGGCAGCATAAAGTTTGGCGGCTTTTAGATCTGGGCGCTGGTTTATGTGCGGTGAGCTTGATGGCAAATGAAAGCCCGATAAGTTGCCGGTTACCGTGAGGAGCTCTGTGATGTCCATGCCGAGCAGGGGCTTGAGCTGGCCATGAAGAGAGGCTGAGCTAGCGCTGAGCTGGCGGAGTTGATTGGTGAATTGAGCTGCCTCTAGTTTAGCCTGGCCAGCATCAAGAACGGAGCCTTCGCCCTTGTCTGCTGATTCGCTTAAGTGTGTGGCAAATTGACTGGCAAGTGTCTGTTGTTTTTTCAGCAACTGCCTCTGTTTTTGATTCGCTAGAATTTGAATGACCAGCTGCTTGGCCGTTGTGCTAAGACGTCGTTGGACATCAATTACTTCGGCTTCGGCCGCTTGCATGGAGGTTTTGGATATGGCCTTTGCCAGAGCCAGGCGATTGGTGATAGGGAATTTCTGCGCGATACTAACACTGAGAGCCCGCTCATCGAAACTAGGGTCCTGTGAGGCTTCGACTCCAAATACAGGGTTACTCAAGCGTCCTGATTGATCGAGCCGACCCTTGGCCTCAGCAATGCGTTTACGTGCAGCGGCGAGGTCTGGGTTTTGTTTTTGAATACGGTCTTCGATTGAGTCTAGCGAGATGATCAGTGACTCCTGCGCACGCAGTGATGCAGCGGATAGGGTGAAGAGGGCCATCATAAAAACTATTAATGGTGTTTTTAGATGGCCGATAAAAGATGGGCGATATTGCGATGGCATGTGAGAAAATAACTTAGTGTTTCGAAATAGGAATCGAGATGGAAATACCCAATTCTCGAGAGTGTATGCCGTGGGTTGATAAACGACCTCGGCAAATGGCAGCACGAACTCACACAAAAAAACTGCTCAATAATAGGCAGGTTGTGGGAGCGTGCGTATTAAGCAACTGAAGGGCCTCGAACGGGGGTCGCTTTGCCACAAGTGAGCAATAGACGCGAGTGTTGTTCGATGGCAGGGCCCGGTTGGCCCGAGCTCCGGAGCACAAAATCTGACGGCCCAAAGTGGGCGTGCAAGGTGCGTGCCGAAAATAAAGTGTAAGTGAGAGCATCAGGGGAATCATGGAAATGCGGCGTAGGCATTTTCATTTCAGCCCCCAACATGATGCTGTCTGTGTCGAGAATGAAACAGAGCTGGCAGGGTTTTGGCTCATCCTCGTCTGCAGGATGGTGTGGTTGCTGAGATTCTGCAGCCACGGTTTCTGGGCACTGCACGCAGCTGAGATCAACATCCTCACATACGACGGTGCAACAGGCAGTGCCGCTGGTGTGTAAAATACCCAACTGGTCAGCCACACAACGCCCATAGGCGGTGAGGAATGTCAGAATTAAAAGGTATGAGCAAAGCTTACGCACGCAAACACCATCCATCAGCGAGCTGAAATGTCAATGTAAATGAAATGATGGCATGCAGAGATGAGGGCTGAGCCAAGAAGGCGAGAGCCGGCTGCTGGAACCTATTTCTCGAATATGTCCGCGAGATTCATTTGCTATCCTGGCGTTATTTTTGGCTGCAGAAAATATCGCAATCGCTTGCTATTAAATTATAATGAGTCAAACTATTGGGAGTTATCCAGTGGGCTTGTTCATATACGAGGCAAGCCTTACGATCCTACCAGCTGATATGAAGAAGAGCAAAGACAAGGCGAAGGCAAAAGAACTCGAGGCAGAGAAGTCAGATGTTATCGAGATTGTTGAAATTTCAGAGGAGGATCTGAACATCGATTCGAGAACACTTTGGCTTAAAGCGCAGAGTGCTTTAGAGATGGGTCATCACGCCTACGCTATCAAGCTGTGTCATGCTGTATTGGAAGAGAATCCTGGGTTTATTGATGCGCGTAAGCTGGCAAGAAATTGTGCGCTTGCCGCTAATGCCGGTAAAAAGGTTAAAAAGAGCTTCTTCGGTGGAGGCGGCCTAGCATTGATGAAGGTGGCATCATTGGGCAAGAAAGATCCTGTGGCGGGCATGATAGCGGTCGAAAAAGAATTAGCTAAATCTCCTTTTGACGATCAGGCCAATGATATCCTCTATGATTGTGCGATGCGTCTCAACATGCTCAACACGGCAGCATATGCCTTAGAGAATGTAAGGAACAATGCCTCGGCAAACACCATGCTGCTCCACAAGCTTGCCGAACACTACCTGGCACGTGATTTTCCAGACAAGGCAGCCGATGTCTACGCTGATATTGTCAAACGTGACTCGTCCGACACTGATGCCATCAAGGGTGGTAAAGATGCTACCGCAAGGGCGTCGATGAAGAAGCAGAATTGGGAAGAGGCAAAAGGTTTCCGTGATGTGATGAAGGATTCGGGTGAGGCGGCTCAACTGGAAGCCGCTAATCGTGCCGCAATGACACGTGACCAAATCGAAGGGAAGCTAGCAATACTACTCGGGAAGCTTGCCACAGATAATAATAATTTAGCCCTTACTAAGGAAGCAGCCAATCTTTACGAACAGCTTGAGGACTGGGCTAATTCCCACGTTTATTATGCCCGCGCTTATGAGCTTAGCAGCATGGATGTAGCGCTTCAGAGCAAGGCGAATTTCATGAAGGCAAAGGCTGCCGAGCTCGAGCTAGCTAACCTTAAAACAGCGGCTGACGAAAACCCCGAGAATACTGAATTGCGAGCGCAGTATGAGAACATGCTTAGAGAGCGCACCTCTCAGCAGGTCAGCGAGGCTCAAGCCAGGGTTGAGAGAAACCCAACGGACCCACAACTAAGATACGAGCTAGGTTTAGCATTGTACAATAGCGGTAACTTCAGTGATGCGATCCCTCATCTTCAGCAGGCAACACGAAACCCTCACATACGCACTCGTGTATTGCTGCTGCTAGGCAAAACATTCCGCGCCAAAGGTATGCACGATATCGCTATTAAGCAGTTGTCTGACGCTCTTGCTGACTTGCACGGCATGGACGGAACCAAGAAAGAAGTTCTCTACGAAAAAGGCCTTGTTCACCTCGATATGAACGACAAGAAGGCAGCTCTAGATAGCTTCAAGCAAATTTATGAGGTCGATTACGGCTACCTTGACGTTGCCAAGCGTGTTGAAGAATCCTACACCATGTAAATGAGCGCCGGGCGTTAACCAGCGCTTACTCCTCAGCCCTTACTCTTTCATGCTGTTGGCAAATTCACGCCACATCAGGCGTGTGATGTAGCACTCAATGAGTTCATCCGCGATGGTATGCTCTTGGTTAGAGGTCTCTGGGTTAGCGGTCTCTTCGTTAGCCTTCTCTGGCTGTTCAGCTAGCTGAGAAAAACTGGTTTCCTTGGCTAATTGCTTGCCGATGACATTGTATGCGCCCATTTGGATTTCGTTGATTAGAATGCTCTCGTTATTTGGGTCAGCCATAAATGAAACGGGAGATGTCTCTGCCTGAGTCGTGCCTGTTGCTGAGGCCGGCCGTGATAGCCATAGTGCGATAGGCACAACAGCGGCTTGATTGTTTGGGCTTTTGCCAAGTGAGAGTTTTACACTGACCTGAACCACACCTCCGGATGCGGTGCTCATATTTTGAGCGGCGATTTCAAGCGCCCTTTTGAGAGCTTGCGCGTCATTGACGCTGGCCCCTGCCTGGAGCGTAAGTTGGATGCCGCTGCTTGGGTCTGGATTCCATGGTGGCTGGCTGCCTTTGAGGCGCTTGATCGCTGAAAGCGCTTGTTTGCGCTCATTTTTGTCAGGGTATGTCGTATCAATGACGCGTTCCCATGCTAGCAGCGCGTGTTTGCTTTGCCCGATTGATTCAAGATGGCTGGCAAAACGACTCAAATAGCCAGCGCCTTTGTCTTGGAGAACACCGTGCTCAGAGAGTAAAGGGGCTGAGTCGAAGTCAATCTCAGGAAATTGATCCGGCTTTTTTCTGGGGCCATGGTTGAGCACTTGATGGGAGTTGTCCGCGCTTGTCTCTGCTAGCTGGCGCTTAGACTTTTTTAATGGGGTGATGTGTGGCTTGCTGTCTTCCCATTGCTTGGCGATTTGCACGAATTGCTCTGGGGTAGGGGCTTTGGCGAAATCCATCTTACGCGTGCCTATGAACCATGACGCCAAGGTGACGGCGATGGCTAGGGTGATGACCGTAGGAATGGGAATGCGCATATGTCGTGATCGCGATAAAGGAGTTTCTTATGAAGGAAAACTCATGCTTTCTTGGCACAAAAAAAGCCACCCGGAAAGGAGGCTTTTTGAAAATGAAAAGTAAGTTGGATAAAACCTAAAACTAATCGCTGTCTCTTGCGTCGGCAGGCTTCACGTAGAGAGCACGTTTGCCAACACGTTCGCGGAGGTAGTTGAGCTTAGCACGACGAACTTTGCCGCGGCGTGTTACTTCAATCAGAGCAACACGTGGTGTGTGCAGAGGAAATACACGCTCAACACCCTCACCGGATGAAATTTTACGAACGGTGTAGGAAGTGTTAAGACCGCTGCCTTTTTTGCCGATGCAAAGACCTGCAAAGATCTGGATACGCTCTTTACCGCCTTCTACCACGCGGGTGTGGACTTTAAGGCTGTCTCCGACATTGAAGTCTGCGACGTCTTGGAGCTGCTCGTTTTCGATTTTGTCGATAATGTTCATGGTGGCCTCGAGTTAGGAAATCAGTTGAATCTGGGCTCGAGCTACACTTTGTAAGCTCTGAGCGGGCGGCAGAACTAGCCCATCAGGTATGTGATTGCAACTGTTTTTCGGCGAATTATGACGAAAAATGATCCTCAGCCGGTTATTTTCTGCCTTCGAAGAGCTACTTTTTACTGTTTCAGCCCTATTTTCAAGCCGTTGTAGCCTGATGGTGAGATGAAAAGCAGGCATTTTATGGCGCCTGTATAGGTCTCAATGTGAACCGGTAACCAGCACTTGCTAATGAGCGGAAGCCTTGTTAAGTGGAGGCCTACCATGCACCTAAGGCAACCAAAAATAAGGGACACCTTCCACTGGCAGCATCTCGTGGCGTGGCTGGGCGGAATGATGTGTTTCTTGGTGCCATTCATGGAGGGATGGCAATGGCCTTTCACTGAGGTGGCTCTGCGCCATGGTCCGGGGAATTTCGCCTTCAATCTAGTCACGGCTATCGGGCTTATGGCAGCAGGTGCGATGAGTGCAGGATATTGGTGGAAACTGAGTCGATGGCTATTAGGTAAGGAAGATAGCGTGATGTCAGTTTCGGCAGGCTTATTATTTGGTCTCGGTCTATTGGGCCTCAATACCGATTGGCTGGGTGTTTATTGGCAGGGCGTTTTTTACCCTTACCTTGTCGGCGGCTTATTATTACTGAGCATTGTTTATGCCTATAGTCGCCGCAGAGTAGGGTCCGCAGACTGGATGGGTTTGAATGATGTCCTGCGCTGGCTGGATAAAAAGAACCACGTCAATATCGTCTTCTTTTTTGTGCTCCTGGCTAGCTTGCTCATTAATAACCTCACCTTGATTGTCGGTATGGATGCCAGCGCGGGCGAGAAGCTGAGTATTTTTATGGGGAGATTTTTGACCCACCTGTTTTTGGTTTCTGTGGTCTGTCTGCTCGTTGAGCTCTCGATGCGCTCTGCACCTAAGTATCTTCGTTGGGTGCCTTGGCTGATCGTCGCCTTGGTGCCTTTCTTGGTGATTGTCGATCAGCTGCTCGGGGTAATGTGGAACAGGACATTACTCGACGTGGCCAATGCCTTGACAGCTACCGGGAGATTGGACTTGGCAGTTGAGCTACAGACTAGTGGCTTGGGTATCGGTCCGCTTGGAGCATGGCTCATAGCAGCGGGGGTATTGTTATTTGCCTTTGCGATCTTCGCAGTGTGTCACTGGATTTCGCATAGATATAAAACACGTTTGTCCTTGGGCTTCTTTGTCCTGCTTGTTGTCATTAGCTGGCTCGGTGTTTTGGCCGAACAGGGCATCGGGGCAACATGGAAACAGATCACAGTAAGGCAAGGTGAGCAGACGATTTTTGACGTGCACATCGGCATGTTCACACCGCCACAAGGTTTAGGTAGCTTTGATGTTGTCTTTCATCAGGGGCAAGTGCCAGCCACACTAGAGGTTCCTGAGCTGGAGAAGAAACCTGACGTTTTTATTTTCATGCTTGAGAGCCTTCGTAGTGATGCGCTCAAGCCTGATATTGCGCCGTTCATGACTCGCTTTCGTGATAATGAGTGTCAAGAATTTGACGGGAGCTGGGCGGCGTCAAATGCCACGCATCTATCTTGGTTTAGCTTTTTCCACAGTCGGCTACCGGTTTTTTGGAGAGAGGCACTCGAAGAGATTCCCAAGAGAGATGAATTTCATGGTGCCTTGGCTCTCCAGTATTTGAAGAAGGCGGGCTATCAGATCGAAGCGCGTGCGATTTGTGATCTTAGCTACAAGGACTTTGGCTTTTCTAACTTTGGTCACGAAAAGAACCTACTCCATATTCTTGAGCAAGCTCGTGACGATAATGAACTAACAAAGCTCGGAATTGCCCAACGAGAAGTGGTGATTATGAATCGGCTTGTTCAGGCCGTTGTATCCCGCCCCAGTGGTGGCGTCTATGTCACAGCATTAGACTCGCCGCATTACAACTACTACTGGCACGAGGAATTTGACCCGCCATTCAAGGACTACGATCAGGACGCGCAGTTCCCCTTGAATCCGTCAGAGGAAGAAGTGCAGCGTGTGGTGAACCGCTACTGGAACTCGGTGGCGTGGGTAGACTGGCAGATAGAACAATTTTGCAAATTTCTCAAAGCTCAAGGTCGCTACGATGAGAGTATCATTATTCTCACTGGTGACCATGGTGAGGAATTCCAGGAGCAGGGAAGTTGGTTTCACTGCTCATCATTGAGGCCAGAGCAAGTGGCCGTGCCCATTCTTATCAAGTGGCCTACTTCGATGGGGCGTGGTCAGGCTCGCAAGGATGTTAACCACATCGACGTCATGCCGACATTGATGCACGCCTTAGGCATGCCGCCGGCAAGCTATCAGCAACTGGCCGGGCGCAATCTATGGAATGACACACCAAGCCAAACATCTGTTTCCACCACCGACTATGTTGGTAAAACACCCGAGACGATGGTGCTGCGCCGAGATGGTTATGAGGCCGCTTTTTACTGGGAGCGTTACTGGGAATCAGAAGTTCCCAAAGAGATTGTGCTGAAGAAATTCACCGACCCTGACGGCAAGGTGGTTCATTGCCTCGATGCTGTAGCCTATGCTGAGGCGTTGAAGACTCATTTTCCTGACGCCTTTGAGCGGTTCTTTAAGTCGCTGGAGGCTGTCACCGAATAAAAAGGGATTACGCCCTGAGCGAGCCATCTAGAAAAAGCATAGCTATCTAGAAAAAGCATAGCCTTATGCCCGCGATGGCGGCAAAGGCGATGACTGTAATCTCAAATGCTCTTTGGGAAATCATCGTGATTAATCGGTGGCCGCTCCACACGCCGATGGCGATGACTGGAGCCAGAACAATATTGGTTGTTAGGCTCTCTGTGGTAATCAGATTGAGGCCGGCACCCAGAGGGAGCTTGAGGATATTGATAATGAGAAAGAAGCGCGCACCCACACCGATGAGCTCCATCTTATCCATGCGTCTGGAGAGCATATAGATTTGCATGATCGGTCCCGCGGCATTGGCCAAGACCGTTGCCATTCCTCCAGCCGTGCCACATGCAAAACCAAACTTCTTGGTGCAGGCGATGGCGAAGAACTTCTCTGGCTCGATACGCTTCACTAACTGAGTGAAGGTCATCGTTAAAATAATGGCACCGATGATCTTGCGCATAGTGTCATTGTCGACACTGCCGAGAACCCATACGCCAAGTGCCATGCCGATCAATGCTGGCCAAGTTAACCGCCAAACAGACTTCCACGATGAATACTTGCGGAATGCCGGGTAAACAAGCAGGTCGGCAATGATCAACATCGGCAGCGCGAAGCCGAGTGACTCCTTAGCACCGAGTAGATCTGCGAGGATGAAAACAGAGATTAAGGAGATGCCCGAGAAGCCAGCCTTCGACACACCGATGCAGTATGCGGCAATGATGACGAGTAACCAAGCGGTCACACCGTCTGGTGTAGTTGGGAGCATGAAGTAATATGGTCAGTTTAGGACAGTTTTTTCAAGGATTCGTGGTTGGAATTTATCAGCGAGGAGCTAAAACAAGCCCGCCATGTCAGATAAAAAACCTGTAGTGCTCATTATTCGTGACGGTTGGGGGGTTAATCCTGGAGGGGAAGCAACCGCCCAGAAGGATGGTAACGCCTCACTTTTGGCCAATACACCGTATCACGAGACTCTTTTTTCCACCTACCCGAAAGGCTTCGTCAGCGCGTCTGGTGAAGATGTTGGTTTGCCGGATGGCCAGATGGGGAACTCAGAGGTAGGTCACCTGAACCTAGGTGCAGGAAGAATCGTCTATCAGGACCTCACCCGCATTAACAAATCAATCAAGGATGGTGAGATTGGGAAGAACCCAGTGCTCAAGGAGGCCATGCAGAAAGCCGCTGAGGGCAAGACACTTCATTTTATCGGACTGGTTTCAGACGGTGGCGTTCACAGCCATCAGGATCATCTCATCGCACTGTGTAAAATGGCCAAAGAAAATGGCTGTGACAAGATCATGGTACACGCCATCACTGATGGGCGTGATACCTCTCCCACTGGTGGCAAGCACTACCTCGAGTATGTGGAGGACGCCATAGCTGAGTCCGGTGCACGTATTGCCACAGTGATCGGGCGTTACTACGCCATGGACCGTGACAAGCGCTGGGACCGTAACCAGATCGCGTGGGATGCCATTGTCGAAGGGAAAGGCGAAGCCAAAGACATCCTCACCAGTGAAGCTGTTGCTGAAAAATACCAGCAGGACAAAACCGATGAGTTCCTGCTTCCGATGACCTTCTGTGCGCACGACAAACGCCGCATCAATGATGGTGATGTGGTCATCTGGTTCAACTTCCGCGCTGACCGTGCTCGACAAATTTCTGACGCCTTTCTGAAGCCCGATTTTGACGGCTTTGATACTCACGGAGCTCCCAAGGTGCACTACGTCACCCTGACTGAGTATGATGAGACCTACGGAGTGCCTGTGGCCTATGGTCCTGAGAACCTTAAGAACGTGCTCGGTGAAGTTGTCGCGGCAGCAGGCAAAACTCAGATGCGCATCGCTGAGACGGAGAAGTATCCCCACGTCACCTACTTCTTTAATGGTGGTAAAGAGACGCCGAACGAAGGAGAGGATCGCTACATCGTGCCATCTCCTAAAGTCGCCACCTACGACCTTCAGCCTGAGATGAGTGCCCCTGAAGTCATGGACAAAGTGGTCGAGCAGCTCAAGAACTACGACCTTTGTATTCTCAACTTTGCCAACCCCGACATGGTCGGACACACCGGCGTGGTTGAAGCCGCCATGAAGGCATGTGAGACCATTGATGAAGGCGTCAGGCGTGTATCTGAGGAAGCTCTGCGTCTTGGAGGTAAGCTCTTGATCACCGCCGACCACGGTAATTGTGAGAAGATGATCAACGAAGACGGCTCGCCACACACCGCGCACACCACCAACCTCGTGCACGCTATATACGTAGGTGCTGACCATCATGATTACGAAGTCAGGGATGGTATTCTCGCCGACGTGGCACCCACCTTACTTGATATGATGGGACTAGAGCCCTCAGCTGAGATGACGGGTAAAAGCCTGCTCAAGAAAAAGTAGCAGGGCAAAAAAAATCCTAGGAAGAAAATTCCTAGGAGAGAACGGCTAGACTGTTTGAAAAAAATGGGCCTTTGAAAAAATGGTACACCCGAAGGGATTCGAACCCCTGGCCTCCTGATTCGTAGTCAGGCGCTCTATCCAGCTGAGCTACGGGTGCACATTTTTTGCCAAACGGCGTGCGCGGAAAAAGCCACAATACTGAGACAAGGTCAAGCCAACGCTGAAAAAAACTTCGATTTCTGAATGTGTCGATGATGACAAAGCGCGATTTCTAAGATCGCTGCCATCTTAGCCTTTGAGAGAAGCGGGGACCTGGCTCGGGTTGGGGTAATGAAACTGCTTACCCTCATAATTGCGCAGCGTGACACCAGCCTCGTCGTTTTTGACCACATAGTCTGGATTGATCGGGATTTTACCGCCACCTCCTGGGCCGTCGATCACATACTGGGGGATGGCATAGCCCGTGGTGTGGCCACGCAGTCCCTCGATCACCTCGATGCCCTTGCTGATCGTCGTGCGTAGGTGTGCGGAGCCCTCGATGAGGTCACACTGATAGAGATAGTAGGGGCGGACTCTGCACATCAGGAGCTTGTGAACGAGCTCCTTCTGGATATCGACCGAATCGTTCACCCCCTGCAGAAGCACGGATTGATTACCCATCGGGATACCGGCGTCAGCGAGGCGGCCCAGGGCATCACGGACTTCAGAGCTTAGCTCACGGGGGTGATTGACGTGGATGGAAATAAAGAGAGGGTGATACTTCTTGAGCATCTTGCAGAGATCCTCGGTGATTCTTTGGGGGAGAAAAACAGGGATGCGTGTGCCGATACGGATGAATTGGATATGCGGGATCGCATGCAAGCGGGAGATAATGCGCTCCAGCCGGTTATCGGAGAACAGCAGCGCGTCACCACCAGAGATTAATACATCACGGATGCCCTCATTCTTCTCCAGGTATTCGAAGGCTGCCTCCCATTGCGTTTCTAGCTTTTGATCGGACACTCCCGAGACCACTCTGCTACGTGTGCAGTAGCGGCAGTAGGCAGCGCAGCGATCTGTAACCAGAAAGAGCACACGGTCAGGGTAGCGGTGCACCAGACCAGGGACAGGCATGTGGCTGTCCTCGCCACAGGGGTCAGACATCTCGGCGGGGTCGGTAAGAGTCTCCTCAATGCGAGGAATCATTTGCCGGCGGATCGGGCAGTTGGGATCATCTTTATCGATGAGGTTAAAGAAGTGCGGCGTGATCGCCATGGCGAGCTTATTGCCGGAGAGTAGCACGCCGGCGCGTTCCTCCTCGCTGAGCTCAATGTGCTGCTCGAGGGCACTGAGTGAAGTGACACGATTCTTGAGCTGCCACCTGTAGTCTTGCCAAAGATCACTATCGGTATCTGGCCAGAATCCTGGGGCGTAAGAGGGGAAGGTGGTGGGTTCGATGTTGGGCATCGCCGCCGATTCTAAGCGTAATTTGTTATTTGTCAAAAAGAGTCCCTGATCTTTCTAAAGTGGATTTTCTCATTTGGAGTTTGGAGTTTTGGCACAGCACCGCTAGTATGCAGCTAATGTTTTCTGAGGCACTTCATGACATTTCCCGGCCAAGCTGTCTTGCCATTATTGCTGAGCTGAAGCGCTCTGGTGGCTTGGCCATTCCAGAATTAGCCAAGCTTCTTGAGATGAGCTACATGGGGATCAAGCAGCATTGCATCCGTTTAGAGCAGCAGGGGTATCTGAAAGTGTGGCGCGTCCCCAGAGTCGAGGTTGGGCGTCCGCAGAAGCTCTACAAGCTCACCAAGAAATGTGACGAGCTATTCCCAGATGGTGGAGTGCAGCTTGTCTTGGATCTGTTGGATGGTGTCAAAGCCACCTTTGGGGAGACCGCTCCGGAGAAGCTCCTCTATCATTACTTTGAGAAAGAAAGAGACCAGTGGATGAAGGCCGTTCGGCCGGGCAAGTCGCTGGTTGAAAAGGCAACACGCTTTGTCGATGCGCGCATGAAGGCGGGTCATTTTTGTCATTGCCATTATTCAGCGGAGACCGGCTTCATCATCGAAGAATACCACCATCCACTCGGCCAAGTATTCATGCAGTATCCGGGGCTTAAGGTCATGGAGACACGCATGATCGAACAGGCGCTGGGCACCAAGGTCGATCGTAAAGAGGATAAAGGCAGCCAGGGGGTGAAGTGCACGATTTATCATATCAGTACTTTGGGTTAGCGCTTGCGCTCCTCTCCGCCGGAGGCGGAACCGTCGCCCGCTGGGGTGGGGTTATGTAGAGCTTGCACGCCTCTCCGCCGGAGGCGGAACCGTTGTCCGCTTGGGTGGGTTATATAAGGCGCTTGCGTTGATTCGCAGGCTCCGCCAGCCTGCTCACCCCTTTGGGGCGCGTCGCTCCGCTTCTTTTCTGGAGTGCATGTTGGTCTTCGTGCAGAAAAGGTTTGAAGTCTTGGGGCTGAGGTTTGAAGATGCGCGCGACGATGAATACCTTTTACAATGCCTTTGATACTGAGCGGATGGAGGACTGGGGCAGTGGGGCGGATGATTTCCGCACACCTTTCCAAGTGGACCGCGACAGGGTCTTGCATACCCCTGCGTTTCGCAGACTGCAGAGCAAGACACAGGTGTTCTGGAGCGGCGAGTATGACTTCTACCGCACACGTCTGACCCACTCACTGGAAGTGGCCCAGATCGGCAGGTCGATCTGCCACTGGCTGGGGCATAGCTCAGAGCTCCTGCGGCCTGACTACTTCATTGATCCGGAGCTTGTCGAGGTGGTGTGCCTTTCCCATGACCTTGGCCATCCGCCCTTTGGGCACGCCGGGGAGCGCAGTCTGAACTACCTGATGAAAGACTATGGTGGTTTTGAAGGAAACGCACAGACCCTGCGCCTGCTCGCAGACCGGATTTTCTCCGTGAAGCGCACCGGCATGAATCCTACCCGGGCATTTCTCGATGGAATTCTCAAATACAAAACCCTGTGGTCCGAGCTGTGCGACGGGGACAAAAAACCGCACAATCACTTCATCTATGATCCTCAGGTAGGGCACCTCTCATGGGCAATGGGGGAGATGGACTTTCCCGCAGAGCTCACTCCCGGCAAGCGGCGCGATAGTTTTAAATCCATCGAGTGCCAGGTGATGGATTGGGCGGATGACACCGCCTACTCACTCAATGATCTGGCGGACAGTGTCAGGGCGGGCTTTTTATCGGTCACTAAGATCGAGGCCTGGGCAGAAAAATCCGGAGAATCAACCGGAGAGGGCACGCCACTTGGAGATCTCATCAAGGCGATCAAGGGCAACCGGGTCGAGCCCTTTGCCGGCAAGCGCATCGGCAAGTATATCCAGGCTGCGAGCTTGCGTGAAGAGGTGAACTTCATGAGTGCCACCAGTAATCGTTACCGCTATGTCGTGGATGTGGATGAGGATGCCCAGCTCGAGTCCGGAATCTTTAAGCGGCTCGCTTACGAGGTGGTGTTCCTCTCTCCCGAGCTGAAGCAACTCGAGCACAAGGGTAACTACATCCTTGAGCGTCTCTGGGAGGTATTCAAGGCACGCTACATCGAGGGCAAGGAAATATCCGGCCAGAACTTCCAACTACTACCCGATGATGAGGCCCAGGAGATTGAGTCCACTGAGGATACCAACGAGCGTGCTCGTCTGGTGTGTGATTTCCTCGCCGGCATGACCGATGGCAATGCGAATCGCCTCTACAAGCGCCTCTTTGTGCCTGATTTCGGCTCGATTGGGGACTTGGTAAGTTAGGTGGGACTTGATTCCCATGAGGCCACAAGATCCTGCCTAATTCGTCGCTTTGAGAATCTCCCTCACCAGTGGTGGGCCGTGGTAGATGAAGCCGGTGTAGAGCTGGACGAGCTTGGCACCAGCGTCGAGTTTGGCCTTGGCGTGCTCTGCGGTCATGATGCCGCCGACGCCGATGATGGGGACTTGTTCTCCCAGATGACTGTAAAAGGCCTGGATGACTTCTGTCGAACGTGAGGTGAGGGGGGCACCCGAGAGTCCGCCAGCCTGGGTGGCGAAGTCACAGCCTTCAACTTTGGTTCTAGAAATCGTGGTGTTGGTGGCAATGAGGCAGTCGAGGCCGCCGTCGAGGAACACTTTGGAAAGATCGGCGATGTGTTGATCCTCAAGATCGGGGGCGACTTTGATGGCGATGGGTACTCGGCGTCCAGTCTCACCAGTAAGCAGCTCTTGTTCGCTTTTCAAAGCCTCGATGAGGCGAGCGGTTTCATCTGCTGCTTGCAGGTCACGCAGTCCGGGGGTGTTGGGCGAGGAGAGGTTCACCGTAATATAGTCTGCTACATCCCAGGCGCCACGCAGGCAGGCGAGGTAGTCGTCGGTGGCTTGCTCGTTGGGTGTGTCTTTGTTTTTGCCGATGTTAAAGCCGACAATGCCGCCGTTTTTGCGGAAGGTTGAGGAGGACGCGACATTGGCAGCGCCCGATTCAATGCCGGAATTGTTAAAGCCCATGCGGTTGATGATGGCTTCCTCCGGTATGATGCGGAACAGGCGTGGCTGCGGGTTGCCCGGCTGGGGGCGTGGGGTGATAGTGCCAATTTCCACGTGCCCAAACCCCAGGCGGCCGAGCGCGTCAATGCAGCGTCCTTCTTTGTCCAGACCAGCGGCGAGGCCGACGCAGTTGGGGAAGGTGAGGCCCATGCATTCGACGGGCTGACTGGCTGGGGCCATGGGGGTGATCAGGCCGAGCAGGTGGAGTTTTTCAAGCCAGCGTAGGCTACCTAGCGAGATGTCATGAGCGTGTTCCGCATCGAGGCGGAAGAGAAGATTGCGGGCGAGCTTGTACTGATTGCTGGTCACGGTGAAAGAGTTGCTGCTCGCGATCTAGCCTCTTGAGGAGAACTAGTAAAGTGTCTTCCGCGGCTCGTCGGGATTGCCCTCTTCATGCATGCGCTCGAAGTCACCCTGCTCGCAGCAGCGGACAAATCCCTCCGCGTAGCCTTTAAGCCGATCCCAGCTCAGGCGTATTTGCCGTGCCTCCTCGGGAGTGATGGAATTATCCTGAGCAGCATGTGAAATACGATGCAGCATGGCTGAGAATTGGCTGACGATTTCGTTGGTGGCTGGGAGCATGTCGTAATCACCATCACCTTTGCTCTCGGGGTTTTCCACGTAGTAACCATCACATTGTTCACAGAGCCACTCGATGATGGGGACGTGTTCAGTGTGGTTGTATATTTCTACGATACGATCCAGCGGGTTGCGACTACCCGAGCCGCTCTCAGATTGATCCTGCGCCCACTTGTAGACGAGTGAGAGTGAAACACCCAGCTCGGCGGCGATGGCTTTCGGGCTGGTGTTTTCAAAAGCGGATTTAAGAACATCGTGAGATTTCATGAATTTTAATATGAGTGTTTTCAGACCAATGGCAAGTCTGTGAGATGATAGGAGCGGGCAAGTTTACATGCAGGTGAGGATTTATTTTCGCAAAAGCGAATGAATGCGTTGATATATGACATGTTTGCGGTTAAGAACAGTTGAGATTTTTATTCGCTCTTTCATTTAGTTACTGTGACACCTAAACCTGCAGAATCCTACAA
>Ga0206128_1001946_pt1 | contig 19353 bp, 17 predicted proteins | sample Helgoland_Spring_7_FD_148601 | JGI IMG/M metagenome (GOLD analysis project Ga0206128, IMG submission 148601) | Pelagic subsurface seawater microbial communities from Kabeltonne, Helgoland, North Sea - Helgoland_Spring_Bloom_20160426_1 | ecosystem: Environmental > Aquatic > Marine > Epipelagic ... | reverse complement strand
GGGGACTAATTCAAGAATTTAAAAAAGATGGGACTCCCGAAGGAATTACTCGAATGGAAAACATTGAGGAATTACTAAACGGTATTAAAGATTTTGTCGAAGAACAGCGAGAATTAGCAGATTCAACAGGATCCCTTGCTGAGTTTTTAGAGGATGTTGCGTTGGCAACGGATTTGGACAATGAAGAAGGGGATGATAGCGACAAAGTAGCACTCATGACCATTCATTTAGCCAAAGGATTGGAGTTTGAATATGTGTTTATTGTTGGTTTGGAAGAAGATTTATTTCCAAGTGCAATGAGTATGAGCACCCGTAGTGAATTGGAAGAAGAACGACGCTTATTTTATGTAGCCTTAACCCGTGCCGAAAAGCAAGCCTATCTTACGTACGCACTCTCTCGGTACCGTTGGGGGAAATTAGTCGATGCAGAACCTAGCAGGTTTATTGAAGAAATCGATGAGCAATATGTAGAGATTGTCACTCCGAAAGAAGAACGCCGTTTCAATCCCATGTTAAGTGCGGATATTTTTGGAGATGTCGACCCCAATACAGTGCGGTATAAGAAACCTTCGTATCCGAAAGCAAAACCAAAGATTCAAGAGAAATTTCAAATCTCGACCCCTAAAAACTTAAAGAAAGTCAGCGAAACCAAAGCCACATCTAACTTATTTGATAATAAATTAATTGTGGGGGATGTGGTAAATCATCAACGGTTTGGAAAAGGCAATGTTTTAAATATTGAAGGAAAAAATGCAGACTTAAAAGCTGAAATTAGATTTGAAAATGGAGGGGTTAAAAAATTGTTACTTCGTTTTGCTAAACTTGAAATTATTTCATAAATTTTAAATTTAACATGGCTGAACTTCTGAAAATATATCCTGAAAATCCAAATCCAAAAGCCATTCAAAAAGTGGTTGATGTGCTTCGGAAAGGTGGACTTATTATCTATCCTACTGATACTGTCTACGGATTGGGCTGTGATATAACGAACGTTAAAGCATTGGAACGCATTGCCAAGATAAAAGGGGTTAAACTCGATCGCTCAAACTTTTCATTCATTTGTCACGATTTGAGTAATTTAAGTGATTATGTCACACAAATTGAAACGCCCATTTTTAAACTTTTGAAACGAAGTCTCCCAGGTCCTTATACCTTTATTCTTCCAGGCGCCAATTCACTCCCTTATCCGTTCAAGAAAAAGAAAACGGTTGGAATTCGAGTTCCAGATGATCCCATTGCATTAGAAATTGTAAGAGCGTTAGGAAATCCAATCGTATCCACTTCGATTCATGATGAGGATGAAATTTTAGAATACACAACCGATCCTGAATTGATTTTTGAAAAATGGAACTCCAAAGTAGAGATGGTTATTGACGGTGGATTTGGTGATAATCAACCCTCTACCGTTATTGAAGTCCATGGGACGGAAATTACTGTAATTAGAGAAGGTAAAGGAAGTATTGACATATTTTAAAGACTAATAATTAAGTGAGTACAGAAAAGATTTATGAGCAAGTTTGATGAATTTATAGAAGTAAAAGGTGCCAGAGTACACAACCTAAAGAATATTGATGTTAAGATTCCACGGGATCAATTGGTGGTGATTACAGGGCTTTCTGGAAGTGGGAAATCGTCACTCGCCTTTGACACCATTTATGCGGAAGGGCAACGTCGATATATTGAAACATTTTCTGCCTATGCACGTCAGTTTTTAGGGAGTTTAGAGCGCCCCGATGTTGATAAAATTGATGGACTTTCCCCCGTCATTGCCATTGAGCAAAAAACAACTAGTAAATCCCCGCGATCTACGGTTGGAACTATTACTGAAATTTATGATTTTTTAAGGTTATTATTTGCAAGAGCGAGTGATGCTTACAGCTATAATACCAATGAAAAGATGGTTAGCTATAACGATGCTCAAATTAAAGAACTCATATTAGCCTCTTTTCAAGGGCAGCGAATCTCAATATTATCACCTGTAATCCGCTCTCGTAAAGGACATTACAGAGAGTTATTTGAACAAATTGCTAAACAAGGGTTTGTAAAGGTTCGAACGGATGGAGTGATTGTCGATATCACCAAAGGAATGAAACTCGATCGCTATAAAATGCATGATATTGAAATTGTGATTGACCGACTCAAAATTGATGAATCTACGCAGTCCATGAGTCGATTGAGTGAAAGTATCAATACGGCAATGCACCACGGCGAAAATGTATTAATGGTTATTGATGAAGAGACAAAAAATGTTCGTTTTTTTAGTCGAGATTTAATGTGTCCTACTTCCGGTATTTCCTATCCCAACCCAGAGCCTAATAATTTTTCATTTAATTCTCCAAAAGGCGCCTGTCCCGACTGTAGTGGAATTGGGAACCTATATAAAGTCAATGAACATAAAATCATTCCTGATACAGCGCTGTCTATAAAAAATGGCGGACTCGCCCCTCAAGGAAATCAGAAGGACTCTTGGATATTTAAACAATTAGAGCTCATTGCGCAGCGCTATAATTTTAAACTTACAGATCCCATATCAAAAATCCCAAAAGAAGCCTTAGAAATTATTTTATATGGTGGCAAAGATAAATTTTCGGTCGACAGCAAAACATTAGGGGTTGTACGTAATTATAGTATTGATTTTGAGGGGATTGCTAATTTCATAGAAAGCCAGTATAAGCATACTGACTCGACCTCTATTAAACGTTGGGCAAAGGGTTTTATGGATAAAATTAAATGTCCTACTTGTGAAGGTTCACGACTTAAAAAAGAGTCCTTATACTTCAAAATAAACGGTAGAAACATCGCTGAACTCTCCGAAATGGATGTGGTGGATCTAGTCGAATGGTTCAAGGTGCTTCCAAAGAATCTTTCAGAAAGTCAAACCATAATTTCAAAAGAGATTTTAAAAGAAATTTCGACCCGATTACAATTTCTTTTAGATGTTGGATTGGATTATTTATCGATCAATCGAAGTTCAAAATCTCTTTCTGGTGGCGAAGCTCAACGCATCCGATTGGCAACACAAATAGGATCTCAATTAGTAGGTGTTTTATATATTTTAGATGAGCCCAGTATTGGCTTACATCAACGAGATAATGAAAAACTAATCAAGTCATTAATCGCTTTAAGAGATGTTGGAAATTCGGTCATAGTGGTAGAACACGATAAAGACATGATTGAACAAGCAGACCATGTGATCGATATTGGTCCAATGGCCGGAAAACATGGCGGTGAAATTATAAGTCAAGGCACGCCAAAGCAGATATTAAATAGTGGTACGATGACTGCCGATTATTTAAGTGGGGTGCGACAAATTGAAGTGCCTAAAAAACGCCGTGCAGGAAATGGGAAATTTTTAGAATTAAAAGGCTGTACAGGAAATAATCTTAAAAACGTATCCATCAAACTCCCATTGGCCAAAATGATTGGAATTACGGGAGTTTCAGGAAGTGGAAAATCGACTTTAATAAAAACGCCGTGCAGGAAATGGGAAATTTTTAGAATTAAAAGGCTGTACAGGAAATAATCTTAAAAACGTATCCATCAAACTCCCATTGGCCAAAATGATTGGAATTACGGGAGTTTCAGGAAGTGGTAAATCGACTTTAATAAATGAAACCCTTTACCCTATTTTAAATAATTATTATTTTCATGGAGTCATGGAACCAATGCCCTATGCATCGATTAAGGGGTTAGATCATTTAGACAAAGTAATTGATATTAATCAATCGCCTATCGGGCGTACACCTCGAAGTAATCCTGCAACTTATACAGGGGTGTTTGGGGAAATCCGAGCTTTATTTGCGAAAATACCCGAAGCGATGATTCGAGGTTATAAATTAGGGCGTTTCAGTTTTAATGTGGTTGGCGGACGATGTGAAACCTGTAAAGGAGGCGGTCTACGAGTGATTGAAATGAACTTTTTACCAGATGTGTATGTCGAATGTGAATCCTGTCAAGGAAAGCGTTTTAATAGAGAGACTTTAGAAATTCGATACAAAGGAAAATCAATCAGCGATGTCCTTAATATGACGATTGATGAAGGTGTCGATTTTTTTGAACATATTCCAAAAATATTTAGAAAATTAAAAACCATTAAAGATGTTGGATTGGGGTATATCACACTTGGTCAACAAAGCACAACCCTCTCTGGCGGTGAAGCACAACGAATTAAATTGGCCACAGAATTGAGTAAACGGGATACAGGAAACACCATTTATATTTTAGATGAACCGACAACCGGACTTCATTTTGAAGATATTCGTGTATTGATGGGTGTTTTAAATACCTTAGTTAATAAAGGAAATACCGTCCTTATTATCGAGCATAATTTGGATGTGATCAAAACAGTTGATTATATAATTGATATTGGCCCCGAAGGCGGTAACGGCGGTGGAGAGATCATTGTGAAAGGAACTCCAGAGGTTGTTATTAAAAACAAATCGAGTCATACCGCTCGATTTTTAAAAAAAGAATTACATTAGTAAGCTATAAAAAAACGATACATGGGACCGGAACAGAAACATAAAGGATGGAATGCGATAAAAACCAATGACTCTTGGGCGATTTTTAAAATCATGGGAGAATTTGTAAATGGCTTTGAAAAAATGAGTAAGATAGGTCCATGTGTGTCCATATTTGGATCCGCAAGAACTCCTACAGAAGATAACTATTATAAATTATCCACAGAAGTCGCTGGCGCCATTGTAGAAGCGGGTTACGGCGTTATTACAGGCGGTGGGCCCGGAATTATGGAAGCTGGAAATAAAGGTGCACATTTGGCCGGTGGAACCTCGGTTGGCCTTAATATTGATTTGCCTTTCGAACAACATAACAATCCTTACATCGATCGTGATAAGAGTTTAGATTTTGACTATTTCTTTGTAAGAAAAGTTATGTTTGTTAAATATTCTCAAGGAATTGTTGTCATGCCTGGTGGGTTTGGAACATTAGATGAATTGTTTGAAGCGATCACTTTAATCCAAACTAAAAAAATTGAAAAGTTTCCAGTTATATTAGTCGGATCTACTTTTTGGGAAGGTTTACTTGTTTGGATTAAAGCCACACTCTTAGAACGATATGAAACGATTAGTGCCAAAGATTTAGATTTAATTCATGTGGTTGATACTTCAGAGGAAGTCATTGCCATCCTCAATAACTTTTATAAGGAATACGAATTGAGTCCGAATTTCTAGAAACCAAGTTTTATAATGTGTTGTAATTTATTTATAATACAACATATACGATCAATTTCAGAACATTGAATTTAAACTATCTATTTAAAACATTTCTAATTCTCATGCTCTGTTCAAGTGGAAACTTGTCATGGTCTCAACATTCAATTCAAATTGAGGCTAATATTTCACCAGAAACAAAAACGATTCACCTCAAACAAAAAATTGAATATTACAATACGTCTAATGACACTTTAAATGTACTGTATTTTAATGATTGGACGTCTAGTTTTAGCAGCTCTACCACCCCCCTCGCAACTCGATTTATTGAAGAGTTTGAAGATGAATTATTTACAGCAAAATCAAAAGATCGTGGCTATACTCGAATCGAATCGATCCAAGATTCTGAACTCAATACTATAGAATATCAGTATCTAAAAAACCAAAGTGACATACTTGAAGTTTCACTTACTAAGCCTGTTTTACCCAATACAACCACCGTTCTAAATTTTGAGTATTCGCTCATCATTCAGAGTGATAAATTTACAGAGTATGGTGTGAATAAAAATCAGGAATTTGCCTTAAACTATTGGTACATCACCCCTGCTGTCTATGAAAATAATGAATGGCAATTGTTTAGCAACAAGAATTTAGGAGACTACTATACTCCGAGTTCAATGATAGAAATGAATCTCGATGTCTCAGATCAATATCATGTGATTTCGGAACTAGAATTAAGGTCTAAAACCATTCAAAATAAAAGAGCTTCTTATCAGTTTTTTGGAGACAATCGAACTGACAGTCGATTGTTTATTACAAAGACTGCATTTGAAAGTATCCAAATAGATTCCCTAGAAATTGTAACCAATTATCGCAATAAAAATATAAATGATATTGGTCAAGTATTGGTGTTTGACAAGGTCATTCAGTTTCTGAATACTGAACTTTTGCCCTATCCGCACTCAAAACTAGTACTATCAGAAATAGATACCAAAAAAACGCCTATTTATGGTCTCAATATCCTACCCGATTTTTTAACTCCTTTTTCAAAACAATTCGAATATGAGTTAACAATTGCAAAAAATTTAATTCAGTTACATGTAGATCAACTATTAGTATTGAATCCAAGAAAAGATCACTGGCTTAGATCTGGATTTGAGACCTTACTTTTAATGAAATATATGGATCAGTTTTATCCAAATCAGAAAATCATTGGAAAGCTTTCAAAACTTTGGGGATTGCGCATTTACAATATTTCAAAATTAAACTACAATGAGCAATATCGTTTATCGTATGCGCACATGGCCCGAATTGGTCGTGATCAAGCATTGAATTCTCAAAATGATGCGTTAGTAAAGTTTAATGAAACCTTATCGAGCAAATACAAAGCAGCACTCGGACTCTTATATCTTGATGACTATATTGGACGTTCTTCTATGTATCAATGGATGACGGAGTTCATACAGTTTTCAGACCAAAAGCCTGTTTTTACTTCAGATTTTAAATCTTTTATAAAGTCAAAAACAACAAAAAATATTGATTGGTTTTTTGATGACTATCTTACAAATAGTAAACAAGTAGATTATAAAATCACAAAAGTCAAAACCACCAAAGATTCAATTGTGTTTAATGTAAAAAACAAAAAATCAGGAACGACTCCCATTTCTCTTTATACATTAAAAGATACTCTGATCACCTCAAAAATATGGTTAGAAAATGTTGGTAGAGAAAAACGATTTTCAATCCCCAATAACCAAGAAGACCGACTCATTTTAAATTTCGAACAAAAAGTCCCAGAATTTAATTTTCGAAACAATTTTAAGCCCATAAGTCAGAAATCAGTATTTAACAAGCCTTTTCAAATTCGATTATTTAAAGACGTTGAAGCACCAAATTATAATCAACTCTATTTAAATCCTATTGTTGAATTTAGAAACATCTATGATGGGCTAACATTTGGAGCAACGCTAAATAATAATGGACTTTTAAGAAAATCATTTATATATGGCATTTCGCCAAATTACAGTGTTAACTCAAAGTCATTAACTGGATTTGTTAAGCTTGTAAAACGAACTTACTTTGAGGATCAACCCTTATACAACATTAATTATGGGGTGTCATTATGGCGTTCAACACTTGCTGAAAATGTATTTTTAACAAAATTCGAACCCTATTTAAATTTTTATTTCAGAGTGCCTTTCAATCTTCGATCCAATGCTTTTAAGAGATTGAGTTTTCGGTTTATTTCCATTAATAAAACCCAAGTTCAATATCAAAATGGATTGAAATTAATTCCTTCTTATGAGGTTTTTAATGTGAACTACCGTTTCTCAAATAATCAATTTGTGAAATTTAAAAATTGGTTTGTGGATGCTCAATTTTCAAAGACCTTTGGGAAAATCGCCCTTAAATATGAAGTTCGTCAGCGAAACAAAAATAATTTTCAGTACAACTTGAGACTCTATGCAGGGAGTTTTTTGTATAACTCCACGCCTTCGGATGTGAATAATTTTAATTTCGCATTAGATCGTCCCAATGATTATTTAATTGAATATAATTATTTAGGACAGTATGAATCCACGGGAATCTTTAGTCAGCAAGTCATTCTGGCAGAAGGCGGTTTTAAATCTAAATTGGATACAGGCTATGCGAACCAATGGATTACAACCTTAAACGGAAGCGCATCTATTTGGAAATATGTTCAAGCATACGGAGATATTGGTTTTATCAAAAATAAATTTCAATCTCCCGAATTTGTTTATGACTCTGGGGTTCGGTTAAATTTAATTACAGATTACTTAGAAGTCTATTTTCCATTTTACTCAAACCTTGGATGGGAAATTTCTCAACCGCAATACAGTCAAAAAATTCGTTTTATCTTAACCGCAGATCCTTTTAGTATTTTAGAATTATTTAGAAGAAAATGGTACTAACTGTTGATGAAAAATCATTAATAATCAATTTTTAGTGACAATACAATATTTAAATCCCTAATATTTTATTATATCCTAATAATTGCTCTCGTAATTATCAATGTAAAGGATAGGACAAAACTTCTAAATATTTTATATTTGCAACTCATTAGAATTATTTCAGAATGCAGATCAAAAATGACCTTACTAAAGATATTACATTTGAGGACTTCAAAACTGAAGTTTTAAATGACTATACAATAGCGGTCACCAGTAGAGAATGTAGCCTTCTTGGGCGGCGCGAAGTCTTAACTGGAAAAGCAAAATTTGGAATTTTTGGGGATGGAAAAGAGTTGCCACAGTTAGCTTGGGCAAAAGCGTTTCAAAATGGTGATTTTAGATCGGGTTATTATAGAGATCAAACCTTTATGATGGCGATTGGAAAACTAAGCATTGAACAATTTTTCTCAGGACTTTACGGAAATACAGACATTAAGCACGATCCCATGAGTGCTGGTCGACAAATGGGTGGCCATTTTACAACACATTCCTTAGATGAAAACTTTAATTGGAAAAATTTAACTCAGCAAAAAAACTCTAGTTCGGATATTTCTCCGACAGGAGCACAAATGCCACGATTACTGGGTTTAGCACAAGCGTCAAAAATATATCGAAATCTTAAAGATATTGATTCAGAAAAATTTTCTAATTCAGGCAATGAAGGTTTGCTTGGGGAACTATTGGAAATGCTAGCACGAGTGAAGGTGTGTTTTTTGAAACCATAAACGCAGCCGGAGTGCTTCAAGTTCCGATGGTTGTAAGCGTTTGGGATGATGAATACGGGATTTCAGTTCATGCAAAACATCAAACTACCAAAGAAAATATTTCTGAAGTTTTAAAAGGATTTCAAAGAGATTCGCATCATACAGGCTACGAGATTTTAAGAGTCAATGGATGGGATTATGTAGAACTCATTAATACCTATCAAAAAGCCAGTCGATTAGCAAGAACAGAGCATGTACCTGTACTTATTCATGTGAACGAACTGACACAACCTCAGGGACATTCCACTTCGGGATCGCATGAACGTTATAAATCAAGCGAACGATTAAAGTGGGAACAATCAAACGATTGTAATGTGAAATTTCGAGATTGGATTATCTCAAATGATATTGCAAGTGAAGAAGAACTCACAACAATTGATAGAAGTATAAAAAAGGAAGTTAAAGCAGGGAAAACAAAGGCTTGGAAGGATTTTTCTGAACCTATCAAAGACGAAAAACAAGCGGCTTTAAAACTCATGAAAACCGCAGCGGTGTCAGCATCACAAAAGGTGTTTATTCATAAAATTATAGCTCAATTAGAAATAATTCATGAACCCTTACGAAAAGATATTTTAAGTGCTGCTCGGAATATTTTAAAATATTTAATTCAAGAAAACACACCTGCTAAAGATAAATTAATAGGTTGGATTAACGCCTATTTTGAAGAAATTCAACCTAAATACAGCACCCTACTCTATAGCGAATCAGAATATAGAGCAACTAATATTTCCGAAGTACTTCCTGTTTTTGATGCCACTTCAAAAATGGTTGATGGTCGAGTTATTCTAAGAGATAATTTTGATAAAATTTTAAGTAAAAACCCGGAAGTGTTAATTTTTGGAGAAGATACTGGAACTATTGGAGATGTGAACCAAGGTTTAGAAGGCTTACAAGAAAAATACGGTGAAATGAGAGTTTCAGATACTGGAATTCGAGAAGCAACCATTATTGGCCAAGGTATTGGAATGGCATTACGTGGTCTAAGACCTATTGCAGAAATTCAATATCTAGATTATATGGTGTATGCGCTTCAGATTATAAGCGATGACTTGTCAACGCTCCATTACCGAACATTTGGAAAACAAAAAGCGCCATTAATTATACGAACTCGTGGACATCGCTTAGAAGGAATTTGGCACTCAGGATCACAATTAGGAGGTATTCTTAATCTTATTAGAGGGGTGTATGTCTTGGTTCCGCGAAATATGACCAAAGCTGCTGGGTTTTACAATACACTTTTAGAAAGTGACCAACCCGCAATGGTGGTTGAGTGTTTAAATGGGTACCGTTTAAAAGAAAAAGAACCGGCAAACCTCGGTGAATTTAAAACGCCCGTTGGGATTGTAGAAACCATCAAAAAGGGGTCTGATCTTACCATCGTTTCTTATGGGTCTACCTTACGAATTGTAGAACAGGCAGCAAAATCACTTTTAGAAGTAGATATCGATGTTGAGATCATCGATATTCAATCACTCATTCCTTTTGACCTTAAAAAAGATATTTCAAAAAGTGTTGAAAACACCAATCGACTGCTTATTGTTGATGAAGATGTCCCTGGTGGAGCCTCTGCTTATATTCTTAATGAAATTTTAGAACATCAGAATATTTATCAAAATTTAGATAGCAAACCTCAAATGCTAACCGCAAAAGAACATCGACCTGCCTATGGTACGGATGGAGACTATTTTAGTAAACCCTCTGCCGATGATGTTTTTGAAGTGGTGTATGCGATGTTTCACGAAGTGGACCCTACCTCCTATCCAAAATTAAGATAAGTTCTTACTTGTCACAAATTTGTACTTGCATAGCTTTCAGTAAAATCGTAACATTACAGTAACGAATCGCTGAACTTTATTTTATGGAAAGTCAAAACATTAAACCAATTACCCCAAAAGACAACGTAATAATTGAAAACAAAGAGTTGAATATCTGGGAAGCACTTATTCCTGTCATCGCTCTTGTTGGAATGTTATTTTATAATGTATTTTTTGTGTTTGGTGACGATGCGCTTAGTGGTAGCAATCAATTTATTTTGATATTAGGAGCTGCTGTAGCCGCTATTGTTGGGTTTTATAACAAAGTTAGTTATAAACAAATGTTAGAAGAAGTTGCCGAAAATGTAAAATCCACTACCGGATCTCTTTTGATTTTATTAATGGTCGGAGCATTGGCTGGAACCTGGCTCATTAGTGGTGTGATTCCATCCATGATTTATTATGGACTACAAATCTTAAACCCCACATTTTTTCTCGTAGCTTCTGTCATCATTTGCTCAATCATTTCCATCGCTACAGGCAGTAGCTGGACCACATCGGCAACGGTTGGAATTGCATTAATTGGAATTGGAAACACTTTAGGGATTTCTGCTGGAATGACAGCTGGAGCTGTATTATCAGGCGCCTATTTTGGAGATAAAATGTCCCCGCTTAGTGATACTACAAATTTAGCCCCTGCAATGGCAGGAAGTGAATTATTTGACCATATAAAATACATGGCCTACACAACCATTCCAACCATCATAATTACTCTAATTATCTTCTTAATAATTGGTTTAAACATAGACACCACAGGAACTCCAGACATTTCTGATAAACTCGAAGCTATAGACGGTGCTTTTAATATTTCTCCTTGGTTGTTTAGTGTGCCAGTGTTAGTGATTGTATTAATCGTAAGAAAAACACCGCCTCTCATAGCACTTCTAATTGGAACATTATTGGGCGCTGTGGCAGCCATTATTGCGCAACCACAAATTATACTTGCAATTGCAGAAAGCGATACACTAAGTTTTGAAGCCGCTTATAAAGGGGTCATGAAAGCGATTACGGTTGATACAGCCGTTGTATCATCGAGTGAAGAACTAAATGAGTTATTCACTTCTGGTGGGATGCGTGGGATGTTAGGCACTATATGGTTGATTGTTTGTGCCATGGTTTTTGGAGGCGTTATGGATGCTATAGGCGCACTTTCTAGGATTAGTAAAGCACTTTTAAGCTTAGCCACCTCTACATTTGGGTTATTTGCGAGTACCGTTGCAAGTTGTTTGGCGCTTAATGTAACAGCCTCTGATCAATATTTAGCATTGGTTGTTCCAGGGAAAATGTTTAAAAAAGCCTATAAAGATCGTGGTTTAGCACCTGAAAATTTAAGCCGTACGCTTGAAGATTCTGGAACCGTTACTTCCGTGTTAGTGCCTTGGAATACCTGTGGTGCTTATCAAAGTGGCGTTTTAGGCGTTTCTGTAGCTGACTATTTTGTGTTTGCATTTTTCAATTGGATCAGTCCTTTTATGACGCTTCTGTTTGCTGCGTTCTCTATCAAAATAAAAGAATTAGCGAAGTCCTAAATACTTCAAGTTTATTCAAAATAACTTTATCTTATAGAACTATAAGAAATTATAATTTTTTACCCCGATAAGAAGTGAGTGCATTCTGTATCTTTGCAGTGAAATAATTTAACAACTCTTAAAAATATATTATGGCAATTGTAGGAAAAAAATTCCCAAATTTAAACGTTGATGCAATGAATGAAATGGGCGATACTTTTAAAGTAAACGTTCTCGAAGAAGCAATCAACAATAAGAAAAAAGTGCTTTTGTTCTGGTATCCAAAAGATTTCACTTTTGTATGTCCAACAGAATTACACGCATTTGAAGCTGCTAAAGCAGAATTTGAAAAAAGAAACACCATTGTAATTGGTGCTTCATGTGATACGCCAGAAGTTCATTTCGCATGGTTATCAACAGCTAAAGACAATGGTGGTATCGAAGGAGTTACGTATCCGATTTTAGCTGATTCTAATAGAAACTTAGCATCTACCTTAGGTATTTTAGATATTTCAGATGAGACTTATAATGAAGAAACTGGAGTCGTTTTAGTTGAAGGTGACAATGTTACTTACAGAGCTACTTACATTATTGATGAAGAAGGAACTGTGGTGCATGAAAGTGTGAACCATATGCCACTTGGTCGTAATGTTGCTGAGTTCTTGAGACTTGTAGATGCCTACACGCACGTACAAGAAAAAGGAGAAGTATGTCCTGCAAACTGGGAAGAAGGTAAAGACGCCATGGAACCGAATGCTAAAGGAACTGCTAGTTATTTAGCATCACACTAAAAACTGTTTATAATGCAAGAACTTTCTGAAGACAATTTACAGGCTATTATTTCAGACAATCCATTTGTAGTGGTTCAATACTCTGCTACGTGGTGTGGAAATTGTAGAATAATGAAACCAAAATTCAAAAAATTAGCTTCTGAAATGTCGGATGCTACCTTTGTGATCGTGGATGCTGAAAAATTCCCTGAAAGTAGAAAATTAGCTACTGTAGACAATCTGCCTACTTTTGCGATTTTTAAATCAGGACAATTTATAAACCAAACCCAAACAAATAAGTTTGACGTTTTAAAAGAACTTGTAGATGAAGCTGCCAGTAATTAAACATTTAACGCAATTTATTGAGGCCAACGACGAAGATTATATCGTTGAAACCCTTGAAACCCTTGAAGCACTTACAGAAGTTCCAAGTCTGAAAGATGAAGAATTAGACGTCATTGGCGAATTAATCTCTAATATGTATGGCGCTCTTGAAGTCCATAAAATGATTAAAGATGGAACGCCTCAAAAAGAAGCTTTAAATAGTTTCATGAAACGCGTACTGGGTTCAATAGATACCTAATATTTTGACTTAAAAATACTAAGCCGTTTCTGAAAAGAAGCGGCTTTTTTTGTTATATTTATATAAAGAAAACGCCCCAACGCCAATTCTTCTGAACTTGATTTTATAAGTAATTCATGAAAACGATCGACACCAGAGAAGACCTCCAAATTTTAGTCAATACATTTTATTCGAAAATCAGAAAAGATGCGTTACTAGGTCCCATTTTTAATACCCATATTAGCGAAGCGTTTTGGCCTGACCATTTGGTGAAATTGACCGATTTTTGGGAAACCAATTTATTTGGTGTACCCAAATTTAAAGGCAATCCATTACAAAAACATGCCAAAGTAGATAAAGTTGCAGACTATACAATTAATCAAGTGCATTTTGGAAAGTGGTTACAATTGTGGGTCGAAACCATCAATGAATTATTTGAAGGTGAATACGCACAAAAGGCGATTCATACAGCTCGTAAAATGGCCACTGGACAATATTTGATGATGTGGCAACAAAAACCAGAGCATAAAAAACATTAAATCATTAAGTGGTTAAAAGGAATATTCAAAATTAAACATAAAAAAAGCCCCTTCTCAATAAGAAGGGGCTTTTAAGTTATAAGACTATTGGGTGATTATTTCCCGTCCATCTTGTCTTTAAGCGCTTGTAAAGCATCATTCGCATCTCCTAAAGTAGGTTTTGCTTCTGCTGCACTACTTGCTGCTTTTTTAACGGCTGCTTTCACATGCTTCACTTCTTCTGCTTTAAAAAGAGCAGTGTGAGAAGCCACAACACGTTTGAATTCTTTATTGAATTCAATGATTACAAACTCAGCTTCTTCACCTTTTTTGAGCTTATTCCCATCCTCTTTTTCAAGATGACGTGAGGGCACAAATGCAATAACATCTTCATTGAATTTCACCAATCACATCTTCATTGAATTTCACTGTAGCACCTTTGTCAACAATCTCTTCAATTGAAGCTGTATGCTTAGTGTTTAAAGCAAATTCCGTTTGATATTTATCCCAAGGGTTATCTGTTGTTTGTTTATGACCTAAGCTTAATTTTCTAGCTTCTACGTCTAATTCAAGAACAACAACTTCTAAGTTATCTCCTACAGCACAAAATTCGCTAGGATGTTTCACTTTCTTAGTCCAAGATAAATCAGAGATGTAAATCAATCCATCAATACCTTCTTCTAATTCAACAAAAACACCAAAGTTTGTGAAGTTTCTAACAATTCCTGTATGCTTAGAAGCTACTGGGAATTTAGAAGTAATGTCTGTCCAAGGGTCAGCAGATAATTGCTTGATACCTAATGACATTTTACGATCTTCTCTATCTAAAGTTAAGATCTGAGCTTTGATTTTATCGCCTACTTTAACGAAATCTTGTGCAGAACGTAAGTGTGTAGACCAAGACATTTCAGAAACGTGAATTAATCCTTCAACGCCTTCAACAACTTCGATAAATGCGCCATAATCAGCGATGACTACAACTTTACCTTCGATTTCGTCTCCAATTTTAACATCTTCTCCAAGGGCATCCCATGGGTGTTTGCTTAATTGTTTAAGACCTAATTGAATTCTTGACTTATTTTCATCAAAATCAAGGATTACAACGTTTAATTTTTGATCGAGTTCAACAATCTCACTTGGATGGTTGATTCTTGACCAAGAAAGGTCTGTAATATGAACTAATCCATCAACACCTCCAAGATCCATAAAGACACCGTATGACGTGATATTTTTAACCACACCTTCAAGAACTTGACCTTTTTCTAGTTGACTGATAATTTCTTTTTTCTGGATTTCGATATCCGCTTCAATAAGCGCTTTATGCGAAACAACAACGTTTTTGAATTCGTGGTTGATTTTAACCACTTTGAATTCCATTGTTTTGTTTACATACTGATCGTAATCTCTAATTGGTTTCACATCGATTTGTGATCCTGGTAAGAATGCTTCAATACCAAATACATCGACAATCATACCACCTTTAGTACGACATTTAACGAATCCATTTACAATTTCTCCAGTTTCATTTGCAGCGATCACACGATCCCATGCCTTGATAACTCTTGCTTTACGGTGCGATAAAATTAATTGACCTGTTGCATCTTCACGCACATCGATTAATACTTCTACTTTGTCACCAACTGCAAGGTTTGGATTGTAACGAAATTCATTTAATGAAATAACACCTTCAGATTTTGCATTGATATCAATAATCGCATCGCGATCAGAAATATGAATCACAGTTCCTTCAACCACTTGATCATCAAGAGTGTCTACAAAATTACTTGCGACTAACTTTTCAAATTCATCAAGTTTAGCATCGTCAACAGGGTCAATACCCTCTTCGTAATTATGCCAGTTAAAATCTTTCAGGAATTGCTCAGGATTTGCTTGAGCTTCGTTTACTTGTGGCGTTTCTGCTGCGGTAGTTTCTACAGTTACTTCTTCCACATTTGTGTTTTGTTCTTCAGCCATGGCTGTTTAAAAATTTGTATTTCACAGAAGCTAGATTCGATTAAGCCCTTCTATAAAAGTGTTATTAATTAAAGTTAATTCCTTTTACTGAATCTATTATCGCTAAAAGGAGTGCAATGTTACGATTTATCCCTAATTATACCAAATGAAATCTTATCTGTTTTCAAGAGAGACACTAAAGGCATGTTAAATTTGATGTTTTGGGATTGAAATTGGCATATTATTTGGTATATTGTTTTTTCAAATCTAAAATCTACTTAATTATGTTAAAACAAAAGTACCAATCCGTACTCGATCTAGGAGAAAAATTAAACATCCAAGACGGTGATGTAAATATCCAAAACGGAATTTTAAACATTACAGGAACTGCTGGAACCCCTTACGAAAAAAATCTACTTTGGGATGCAATCAAATCTGTTGGTGGAGACAAACCTTCAGATCTTATTGCTGATATTCAGATTAGAGATGCCTCAGTTTTTCATAGACATACTGTCAAAAGAGGTGAAACACTAGGGGGAATTGCGAAGCAATACTATGGGAACGCAATGAATTATAAGCAAATTTTTCAGGCCAATACTGGAGTCTTAAAAAATCCTGACACGATATTTCCAGACCAAGAATTAGTGATTCCAAATCTGTAAAGTAAAAAGTTTATAGAATTTATTACCAAAAAGACTATCGTTACGGTAGTCTTTTTTTGTGAACTATCTTTATTTGAGCCTTGAATTCACAAGCTTTATTACTTGTTCAAATTGCTGTTCCATGTCTAAATTTGAGTTATCAATTCCAATGGCATCATCCGATTTAAACAAAGGCGAATCTTCTCTTGTAGAATCGATGTGATCTCGTGAGGTGATATTTTCAAGCACTGCTTCATACGTTACTTCTGCCCCACTTTGAATCAATTCATCATAGCGGCGTTGTGCACGAGTATCGGCAGAGGCGGTCATAAAAAGCTTCAATTCAGCATCTGGAAAAACAACCGTCCCAATATCTCTTCCATCCATTACAATTCCTTTGTGAGCCCCCATTTCTTGCTGTAGTTCTACCAATTGTTGACGCACTTCAGGAACAGTCGCCACAATACTCACACTATTGGAAACCTCCATGGTTCGAATCGCAGCATTCACATTCTCTCCATTTAAATAGATTTCTGAAGCTTTTAACTGTTCATTATACCTAAAGGATACTTTGATCTCTGGCAGATGATTTATAAGCACTTCTCTATTTAATTTTTTATCGATAATTAATTTATGATTTAAGGCGTATAATGCTACAGCACGATACATTGCTCCAGAATCAACATATACATACTGAAGTTTTTGAGCTAATTGTTTGGCCAGTGTACTTTTTCCTGTCGATGAAAACCCATCAATGGCTATTGTTATTTTTTTCACTATTGTAAATTTATTTGTAGCCCCAGAAAACTTGTGTTTGTGGCGGATGAATAGCGGGCATGTGTATAACTAAATCTCATTTTATTAAATTTTAAACCTATCCCGAAGGACAAGCCCGAAAAATTTCGTTGTTCTAAAATCATCAGTTCGGCAGCACGTCTAAAACTATATCCAAATCTAAGATTAAATCCTTTATTAGGAAACAATTCTGCGCCTATAATTGTATGTCTGACAAGGTTTTTGAAAAAACTGATTTCTTCTTGCGTTTGATTATTGTTTAGATCTGAGGTTGCACGTGCTGGGTTAGAAACGGCAATCGGCCACTGTTGAAGATTCTCAAACGTTAAATGCCATTTTAAAGGGACATTTTCTAGTGTTTGAGACAACCCAAGATCTATCTCAAATGGTAAAGACTCTTGCATACCAGCATAGGTGGTTAGTTGAGTTCCAAAATTCCGCACCACTAGGGCGGCATTAAAATCTAAATAATCATTAATATATATGATACCAACATCAGTCGCAATTCCAAAAGAATTGTACTGTTCTAACTTTGAGGAAATTAATTTAAGATTCGTGCCGATATAAAAATCTGAATATCCAATTTGAGTGGCATAGCCCAGAGAGAGAGCAGCTTCAGTACCAGAAAAGGTTCCTGTACTAACCCCATTTTCATCATAGCCATCAAAACTTCCATAATTCACATAAGTCATCCCCATATGAAATGTTTGAATCCGACGATCCCAAGTATAAGCATAAGCTGCAGTTCCATACCGAATATCCCCTAAATAACTCGAATAATTCAATGCCAACTGGTTGTCCATTTCAACGTTAATCGTTGCAGGATTGTACAGTGCTTGTGTGACATCATAATCTACATTTGTAAGCACCTTTCCCCCTAGAGCCGCTTGCCTCGGAGAGGACATTAAATTTAAAAACTGATAAGTAGATTCGCCCCCAAGTTGGGCATGAACTAAATCATGACCGCATAAAATTATAAAAAGCGCAACAAATATCCTCATTTTATACAAAAGTAAATAAATCAGTTCTTAAACGAATACTAGAAGGGTTTATTTTGTAGAACCCTAAAACCTTTTAATTACAAGGTTTTAGCATTTTTTACTTTTTGATTGGTGATCGCGATTTCAATAACCTCACTCATCTCAGAAACAAAATGAAATTTCAGGCCTTTAAGGTAGGTTGCATTGATGTCATCAATATCACTTTTGTTTTCTTTTGAAAGAATGATATCTTTAATTTTAGCGCGTTTAGCGGCCAAAATCTTTTCTTTAATCCCCCCAACTGGAAGTACTTTGCCTCGCAAAGTAATTTCACCTGTCATGGCTAAATTTTTCATGATTTTTTTCTGAGTAAACAAAGACACCAATGAGGTTAGCATTGTGATACCAGCACTAGGACCATCTTTTGGCGTGGCTCCTTCAGGCACGTGAATATGAACATTATACTTCTCAAAAATAGTATTATCTAAACCATATAAATCTGCATTCGCTTTGATGTATTCCATCGCAATCGTAGCCGATTCTTTCATCACTTTTCCTAAGTTCCCTGTGATGTTTAAAGTCCCTTCTCCTTTCGATAAAATAGATTCAATAAATAAAATGTCGCCACCAACACGTGTCCATGCGAGCCCTGTGACAACCCCTGCAACATCGTTATTTTCGTACTTATCACGTTCGAGTTTAGGGCTGCCCAAAACTTTTACAATGGTTTCATTTGAAACTTTAACTTCATACGATTCTTCCATTGCAATATTTTTGGCTGCATACCGTACCATTTTTGCGATTTGTTTTTCAAGCCCTCTCACTCCTGATTCTCTGGTGTAACCTTCCACAATTTTTTCTAATTGAGGTTGAGCTATTTTAAGATCAGGCGTTTTCATTCCATG
>Ga0206128_1001942_pt1 | contig 19401 bp, 13 predicted proteins | sample Helgoland_Spring_7_FD_148601 | JGI IMG/M metagenome (GOLD analysis project Ga0206128, IMG submission 148601) | Pelagic subsurface seawater microbial communities from Kabeltonne, Helgoland, North Sea - Helgoland_Spring_Bloom_20160426_1 | ecosystem: Environmental > Aquatic > Marine > Epipelagic ... | reverse complement strand
CATCATCGCCCGTGTTTTCATCTGGATTGAGCGTGGCGATATCCAAGCGTTCTGCATCGCGTTTGATCTTTTCTCCCAACACAAACACCCCCTCGTAATTTCCATTAATCTGCACTTCACACAAGGTTACTCTTGGAGCGTAGTTCCCCATTTTAGTATAGAGGTGCTGGGCGAGCGTATTTCGAATGAATGAGCGGTCATTATAATTACTCAAGAGTACCCAATCATTTTCAGCGGGCATATCTACTAGCACAACATTGTTGTTGGTGCCGTCAAGGTTCCGTGTTTCAAAGCCATACGCTTTTTGAGGATAACCGGCTGAGCTCGCCCCCCTGATTTCAATCCCAATCTTTCCATCGTAATCCGAAGGGGAGTCCGTTATGAAATTTTCCAAACCTGGCCCATTGTACAACACCTGAAGATCCGCTGTGATTTTCTCTTCGTCTCCAATCGTTTGTTCATTCGTTTCGATCAACAAAATGGGCAGCACCGAGGATTCCAATTCAACCGTGCCCGGATCCATGGCACATATATTGACCCCCCCCGTCTGGCCTCCGTAACCCCACAACTGCAGATAAAGCACTGTTCCTGGCTCCACATTGAATGTGGGGAGCAGTGAAAAATATCCCGGCCCCGAATCGTCATCACAATAGACTTGTTGCAGTCCCGTGCATGATGTACCGGTCCACAAAGCCAGTCCTGTATCGTTCAATTCACCTACACTTTCGGTGGTAAACAACAGACTTCCTGATGCAGGCACGACATACGTAAACCACAAATCACCGCCTTGAAAGTTGGCACACCAAGGGCTGTAAGAAGAACCGGGCGCAGTCGCATTGTTCACTTCGACACAACCAAGCTGCCCTTCCATGGCACTGCAGGGATTCGACCCGGGATCCGGTTCGATGCTGCAATCTGTCTCGAAAGTATCCGTCATCCCCACCTCTGGTTCAGGACCATCCCCTGCGATTAAATTTCCCGCTCCGCCCAATAAAAACCAGGTGTTTTCATTTTCGTATTCCCCGGAAAAATATTCCAATTGAATGGCATCGCCATCACAGACTTCAAACGTCCAACTGCTGCCCTCATCGAGCGCAATAAAACTTTCTGTGAGCACTCCATTGACCATCAGATTCAAGGAAGCTCCGTTCCAGCCATCGCCATAAGAATCATTGCCCACAAGCGTATACTCACAGCATTGACCAAAAGTCAAGTGGCTCGTGATCAAAGCCAAGAATAGAAGCGTCGGTCTCATTCAATTCATTTTTCAGTGGAGAAGTTAATGAGGAATACGCCCAATGTCGACTCGCTCAATACGTTCATTACTGAATATTGATTTTCAAAAGCTACAGTGGACGAGCTTTCACAAATCAGAAGGATACCAAAACTGGAAACAAAGCAACTAAGGGAGCCGTGTTGTTGCGGTAAACTCAGTTTTCAATCGCAATTACTGCCAAAACCTTCCAAGACCAAAAGCAAGTCTATTACGGTGACAGCACCATCATCGTTCAAATCCGCCGTGCAGTCTAAAGGTGGTGTACAATCTGTGACATCAACGCAATACCCCATCAAATTAGGACTATTTTGAACCAACCAATCAGGTCCGGTCAATTCAAAGCAAACCTCTTCTATGGCTTGGAAATCCCCCGTTATTCGAACGGGCCCTTCCCATATTGCTGAAGAGCCCAATGAATTATGGTTGTATGTATTGATAATGATATCGTCTGCTGACCTGACCTTGATCGACCACTCGAACGAATCAGCAATTTCCACAACTTCTTCACCGGTTTCAATCGCCAAACTCGGGTCAATAATGGCTTCAAAGGGATTAAAGGATGACGTGGTTCCAATTGGCCTTGGGCCGTTTATTGTTAACCCACAATCTGCATCAACCTCTGCCTCAACAGAAAAGTAAAAAGGTAGCCATTCGGAAGACAAATCGATTAACATAGATGCCGTAGAAATCCTTGGTCCACAATAAAAGGTCTGAACTGAGGACGATGTCAATCCGCTTTCCAAACACGTATACCGTAATTCCACATCGTGCCATCCCCAATCAAAACAATAGGAAGCACTGGCATCTCCAGAGAGTACAAAGTCCCCATCAACAAACCACTCAGAATTCATTGTGGAACAAGTGCTTTGGAGAGGCGTCATGGCTTTTGCGCATTTAAAAGGGGCACACGGTATGACTCCTCCATCAAGGATATCAAATTTCGGATTCGCTGGAGGTACACAATTTCCAACCTCGATGATGTCACTCAATGAACTCGTGCAGGATTCATCCGCGCAATTGGTCAATACAACTTCAATTTCATACGAACCCTCACTTGGAACCGTCAGACTAATCGGCGCATAATCGCCACAAATAAATGATTGCACCTGTATGCCGTTAAGAAACCAGACTCCACTAACGTCGTCTAAACAAGTCGATCCAAACGGAGATACGATAAAACTTCCCAAGCTCACAGAAATGACAAAGGGAGCTTCGTCACAGCCCGAAGGGCAATCAAACAATGAAAAAACACTCAAGCCTGGAAACAAAGTGGAAGATGAGGGAAATGAGATAACGGGATTATCAAAATTCACTTGGCACGAACGCATCCATGGATTGCACGCTACACAGTCACAACCATCGGGACGGGTAACATGGATCACATGGCTCGACCCCATCAGTGAGGGCAAGTCACAACAATACGGCGCGACATGAATCGTCAAATCCGTCACTCCTTCAGCCCAATCATGAGCATAACTTGTCCCTCCTGACGCCGAAGTAACAACTCCGTCGCCCCAGTCAATTGTATAGCATACACTCGCTGGATCATCATCTACAGGGACTACCTCGATGACAACAGCATCGCATGACAACGAGTCTATCATAACCGACACTTCTGGAAAACACGCATCACACGGCATCAATTCTTGGGCCAAATCATAAATATCTGGTTGAAACGAAAACAATTGATAATCCTTCAATGAGCTAACAACATTAGAATTAATCGCAGTAGATCTTTCCAACTCGATAATATTTGCTTGGTATGTTGGGCATTCTGTTAAACCCAGAGAATCGGCACCTATAAATTCCAAATCAAACTCATCCGGAATTCCGTTGACATCTCGATAACCAAGTAGATGAAATTCCCCCGATTCATTTGTCAACAGCATTTCCGGATGGAAAATTTGAGGTTGATCACCGAAGGTGCTGAATACATTATAACGATCTACGGGCATCGTTAAACCAAACAATGTGGACGGCACATCATACACGTGATGCCAAGAGATGCAAGATACGCCTGGCTCAGAAACCCCCGGGTCAATCTCCATCAAGAATGGAGGTCGATCACCGGCCAAAATACCATAAGCAGGCGGATCATTGGGCTCGTAACCAATGTCATTGGCATCAACTTCTAAAAAGCCTGCTACCACGATACGGTCAGAAATCAAGGGATGTTGCCGAACACTCATGGCCTTTAAGGGGTGTTCTTGTATGTGTAGATTTCTCGCAACAACGGCCCCCAACCCTCCACTCAACAAGTCAATTTCATGGATTGAAAATCCATTTTTTATGAAGGTTACATCGCCTCTTCCATTCACTATCTGATACAACTTCCCCGAATCCGTTTGAACAGCAGAAGCTGCAACCGATTCATAAGCAGGCTCAGAGTGTACGTACGTGAACCCCCAACTCAAGCTACCCGACAGGTCGATCATTGCAGCAGAAGCCGCTTGAATCGTGTTATTACTTGGATCTATGAAGTTTCCAGAACCTCCAATAAAATATCCCATCCCATCAATCTCTAGCACGTGGTTTAAAGCATCAAAATCATGAGTCACATTTGATTTCGGTGAATCCAAGTGGTGAGACCACTCGATGACTCCACTAGCCGAAAACTTGACCACTAATCCGGAGCGATTAAATCCAGATTTCCATTCACCAACAGCAATCCATCCACCGTCGGAACACGCTGTTCCGTGTAAGAACGTCGTCGCTTCGCTATTGGCTCCATTGACGTTGGTCAACTTATATGGCGCCACGATCGTTCCATCCGCTAAAACACCATAGATCAATGCCTCAGGCTCCCCCTCATCCATGAAGCCAAATACGGTTGCATCTCCTCCACCCCAATCAGAAGCAATAACATGCATCGCCCTATTTTCCATATCGTCGGCAGTCATGTTAAAATCCCATGTGATATTTCCATCAGCTTTCACACGCTTAAACCGTGCATTGCGTCCAAAAAAGGCTGAATTCATCGTTCCACTTACAAAATAATCTCCCTCCCATGAGCTAGGCTCCGTTAGCGAAAAGTGCTGCTCGTCTCCAGCAGATGCTTGGGTCACTTGCACATTTTGACTATGATAAGGATTCACCATAAACAGCATGAATACGGCTGATAAAAAGGAGCATAAAGACACCTTGAATGTCTTGATTTGGGCCGAAAAAAAAATCTTTGAGCGGGAGATGAACTTCACCATAATGTAATATTTCAAGTGTTTGGTAATCAGCAATCTATACGTTAATCGGTTTATCTCCAAAAAGCCGATGGTTTTTTAGTCGTTCATTATCAGGCACTTACATTTTAACAGAAATGAGCTGCTGCATGGTAAAATTGAGCTGACTCACACCTTTACGCCGTTTTAATATCTCGATTATCAAGAGGATTTTAATTTTATCTAATCCGAAACGCTCTTTGGTTTCGAAAAGAATTGCACATGTATACTCGAATCCAACAAGAGAAAAAGTGAGCAAAGAAACACGAACTCTACCCTAGCTTTGGACTCCACAAAAAACGCATCACACGACTTTTACATTCCCTCAGAAAACAATGAATAATGACCGAATCCACAAGTATCTAAGTGATTACTGGGGATACGACACCTTACGTCCGGCTCAAATCCCCGTCATTGAACAGGTGCTTGCAAGCAAGAGCGGACTCGCATTGATGCCCACCGGAGGGGGCAAGTCGTTGTGTTACCAACTGCCTAGTTTGTTACTGCCGGGGCTGACCCTGGTCGTCTCTCCACTGATTGCCTTGATGAAAGACCAAGTGGATGATTTGTTGTTGCGCAACATTCCCGTTGGCTTGCTGAATTCCACCCAAAGTGATGAAGATTCCAACGAGGTGTTTCAAAGGATGATCGATGGAACGCTCAAAATCCTTTACACGTCCCCGGAACGACTGTTTGCCCGAGAGGCATTGCTTTTCACGCAACTCCAGTCGCTCAACATTTCGCTGATTGCCGTCGACGAAGCCCATTGCATCAGTTCGTGGGGACATGACTTTCGTCCAGCATATACCCGGTTGATTGAACTGCGACAGGCATTGCCCGAAGTGCCGCTCTTGGCGCTCACAGCCACTGCCGATGCCATGACGAAGCAAGACATCCGTCAGCAACTCGGATTGGAACAGGATCCTGTTTTTGAGAACAGCTTTGACCGCCCAGAAATCCACTACACCGCGATCAGACGCGACGACGAAAATGAGCAATTGCTGAAGTTTCTGGAGGAGCGGAAAAGTGAATCGGGCATCATTTACTGCTTGTCACGGAAACGGACGGAGTCCGTCTCGAAGATGTTGCAAAGCGAGGGGTTTCTGGCCTTGTCCTACCATGCAGGATTGTCTACAGACATTCGCACCGAACGGCAGAACCAGTTTGTCCGGGACGATATTCAAATCGTTGTGGCGACCATCGCTTTTGGCATGGGGATCGACAAAAACAACGTGCGCTTTGTCGTCCACATGAACCTGCCCAAAAATATGGAGGGCTATTACCAAGAAACGGGGCGGGCCGGACGGGATGGATTGACCAGTCACGCACTGCTACTTCATGGCGGAAGTGATTTCATGACCTTGTCCAAGCACTGTGAAATCGACGGCAACCCCGAGCAATCAGATACCTTGTTGAAGAAACTGCGGCGGATGCAAGACTTCGCGGATTCCTTTGCGTGCCGTCGCCAAACACTCTTGCAGTATTTCGGTGAGACCCATGCGGGAAACTGCGACCATTGCGACAACTGCCAAACGGAATTTGACGTGTGGGATGCCACGCAGGAAGCCCAGAAACTCCTCTCGACGGTGGCCCGATTGGAATGGCCCTATGGTTTGGCCCACATCATTGAAATCCTCCGCGGCTCCAAGTCACAAAAGGTCACGGCAGCTCAGCGGGAATTGTCGACATACGGAATAGGTCAAGACCTTCCCAAGGCGCAATGGACACAGATCGGAAAAGAGTTGATTCAAAAAGGATGCCTTGCTCAATCGCCCGGTCGTTTTCCCACTTTGGTACTGAATGATCTGTCTTGGGAAATCCTGAAAGGCCAATCGAAAGTCGAATTGACCAAGGTGGAATTCAAAGTCGAAAAGACCTCAAAACGTGCGACTTACGAGCGCAATGACGCGCCAGCCAATTCGGATTTATTCAACTTGCTTCGCGCGAAACGCCAGGAACTGGCCAAGCAGCAAAATGTTCCCGCCTACATGGTTCTTTCCGACCGATCACTCAAGGAGCTCTGCCAATCCATGCCCGCAACTTCGAAGCAGTTGCTCGGTGTCCACGGATTCGGCAAGGTCAAGGTTCAGCGTTTTGGCGCACAAATTTTGGAGGTCTTGGAACAGTTCACCACCTCATCAAAAGCCTAAGCTCTCCGGTCGAATTACTCGACCAACGAAATATGGAATGGCTTTAAAGCGGGAACTTGACGATGACAAGTAAGCGGAACTGTCAGTACGTCACAGCTTCAATTTCCATCCAACCCATTCGTTGCTATTCTCATCATTCAGAGGCTCCAACCCCGAATCTGTCATCATCCAATCACCTGGCTCAATAAAATTCAAGATCATGTCGGAAAAGCCCCACCCATTTTCAGAACACCCCCCGCGATCGTCAGGCCTTGACCTGAATGATTGCCGATACGCGTTGGGCCTGACTCACCAAGTCAGACCCATCCGATCCCTTCTCACCGAAAGCCAACGCCACCGCCATGCGTCGGTAAGGACGGACTGTGGGTTTGGAAAACAGGCGGAAATCTGTGCAGGGAATCCCCGCGGCTTCCGCGAGACCTGTAAACACCGGAAATCCGGGATGAGCGCTTTCAGCCGCGACAGTTTCAGGAGCAAGAATGACTGCACTCGCACCATTGCGCAGATGCTCAATCTCCACTACAGGAATCCCCAATACCGCGCGGGCATGCAACTCGAATTCTGAAAAGTTCTGGGTCCGGCCCAGTGTGACCATGCCCGTATCATGCGGGCGGGGCGAGAGTTCAGAAAAATAGACCGTTCCAGCCTCGCCATCCTGACCGTTCTTGATGAAAAACTCAACGCCCCAGATGCCATTTCCACCGAGCGAGGCTGTGACCGCTCCAGCCATGTGTTGCGCCTCGAGCAACAACTCCGGCGCCATCGCTGCGGGCTGCCAACTCTCCTGGTAATCCCCTCGCTCCTGGCGGTGGCCAATCGGCGGGCAGAACAACGTCTGGCCATTCGCCTGCGTGAGTGTCAGCAGCGTGATCTCATAGTCGAAATCGATGAAAGACTCGACGATCACCTCTTCCAAATCCCCTCGAGATCCGTCCAATCCGTACTCCCATGCCTTGTGCACATCGGCTGCACTGCGGATCACGGACTGGCCCTTGCCCGAGCTTGACATGAGCGGCTTGACTACGCATGGCATGCCCACGGCCTCAACACCTTCCGTCAGCTGTTCAAGGGAGCGTGCATAGCGATAGGGCGCTGTTTTGAGGTCTAATTCCTGGGCGGCTAAATCACGAATGGCCCGCCGGTTCATGGTGAAATGCGCTGCTCGTGCGGACGGGACGACCTGGATTCCTTGTTCTTCATACGCGTAGAATCGTTCGGTACGGATGGACTCCACTTCAGGAATGATGATATCGGGTTGGTGTTTCGCTACAATGGCATCAAGCGCATCGCCGTCCAGCATGTTGATCACTTCGCATTCCTGAGCGACCTGCATGGCCGGAGCATTCGCATACGCATCAACGGCGATCACGTGTTGCCCTAAACGCTGCAACGCGATCACCAACTCCTTGCCTAGTTCACCAGATCCGAGCAGCACAATCTTCTTTCTCATGGGCGAAAGTTAGCCATCAAATGACATCCCCTCGATGGAAAACAATCACCGCCCAAAGCCTTTTGCAGCTTCAAATCCAACTATCTCGACCCTGCTCAGTAAAGTCCAATGAGCTACCAGCCTCCTCCAATTGATCCACGGAGAAATCTCCATCCATGAGGTAAACATCGTTGCATTTTGACTTGAAGTCATCGATCAAATCAGGAATGGATGCTTTCCGATCGAGAACGGTCATTCCACCCATATCGGAATCTGCAAAATCACCATCCGCTTCGATGATATAAATCAACTGATCAGTCGCATTGATGAGATAGGCATCCACCGAAGAACGCGAGTAGTGAAAAGGGGTGGTATAGGCGCTTCCAATCAGGTATTTCATCAATCCGGTCAACGAGGCCAACCTCACTTTTGCCGATGCGACCGTATATCCGAATCCAGCTCAGGATTGGTTCATGATCAACGGAGTTGAATCCAACACCATTTGGACGGGACGTTTATTCGACGTTGCCGGTAACGCAGTCCGTGATTTCAATGGAACAGGCTCAACGTTAGTGGATGTATCCAACCTGCCTCGCGGGTTGTATTTGATGCAACTATCCACAAACACCGCTGCATCCAAGCCAGTGCGTGTGGTCATTCAATAACGCAAAAACTCAAGCCCTCCACTCCTTTGAGTGGGGGGCTTTTTTTTCGAAAGTCGTACCTGCCGCGCTCTTGCAATTCAGCCAGACGAAATCGTTTTTTTGAGATCTGTCATTATCTTGGTCAAAACACATATCTCATGCGCTCCAACACAGAAATTTTATCCCAAGCTTGGGTCGTCCTGCAGAACAATTGGCTTACCGCCATCGGACTAACCATTTTGCACGGCGTCATCTCGGGTATCATTGGAAGCGTTGGATTTGGCGTAGGTTCCATTGTGTTGAGCGGTGCGCTAACCTTCGGATTTTACCGTACCATGGTACAAATATACCGTGGCCAGACACCTCAGTTCGAAACCTACTTTGACGGCTTCCGTAACTTTCTGCCAACGCTCATTGCCTTCTTACTGAATGCGGTCATCGTCATTGTTGGGATGATTCTGTTCATTATACCAGGTATCCTTGCTGCTATCAGCCTCTCTCAAACGTTCTATGTCCTTCAAGATCGCCCCGAGCTCGGAGCAGAGGGAGCTATTCGTGAGAGCGCGCGACTCGTGTGGACCAACGGAAAAATGTGGAAGGTCTTTTTCATGGGCTTTCTATGCATGTTTGTGTTAATTCTCGGCATCCTCGCTTTCGGCGTTGGCGTTTTCTTCGCTGCCCCCCTCATCAGCGTGATGGGAGCCGGGCTCTATGATGAACTCCTCGCATTCGACAAACAGGGCGCTCCGGTTGAGTATATCTGATCATTTCAACCGAGAGAATTCACGAGAGTTGGGCACCCCCGCGAAAGAGCGTTCCTGTAGCTTCGCATTTCGGCGCCCTTAAAAAGATCACCTTTTCACGAAAAGGCATGGATTGGAAAGTGCATTTTCCAGGCATGGTGTTGGTCTTAAAAAAAACATCTTCATCGCAGCTGAAAAGAAAATCAATAGTCATTTCTTTGCACCGTGATTCGTGAGAAAAATGTCATTGTAAGAGCTTCAGCGACCTTAGGTCTTTGCCTTTGGATGCTTGTATTGAGCCTCCAATGCATCCACGAATGGACGCATCATCACACGCATCACAGCGAAGGGTCGTTCCAATGTGATCACCATCATGTCCACTCCTCAGTGCCTTCGAGCACAGATGCGGGGATTAGCATGACGGATGCCTGTCTGATTTGCGATTGGGATTGGCTACCTTTTGAGTCGATTCATCCCAGGGACTCCCACAACCTGAACCCGCTATGGCAGCAGCGATTTAGAATTGGCCTCGTCAACACAGGACATAAGAGCAAGCACCGCAATCAAACAAAAAGTCACAGGGGACCACCGAAACGAGGTTGATTTGAAATCTTTTTTCTCATTTACCCCTGTTTTCTATGAACGCAAATTCCGTTGCAACTGCAACTGTTGCGTGCGTGAATGGACCGTGGCGTAGACTCTTGATAGCCTCTCTTTTCGTTCTCCATTGGACGACTACTGAGGGTCAGACACCTGCGTCTATCGAAATCAAAGGACATGTTTTGCGCAATGAATCACAGATTGCATTGCAAAACGTTTTGGTGGTTGCCTGGCCAAGCGGTCAAACCACCACGACCAATCGATCTGGCTTCTATCAGATCCTTTGTCCTTCTGGTATCGACTCCATCACATGCACTGCTTCTTTCTTTCAAACTTCAACGGTTTCCGCTAGGGGCCGTGACCATATCGACATTTGGCTGACACCCCTTGAGGTTGAAATCGACCAAGTGGCGATTGAAACTATGCACTCTCCGGAATTGGAAGCCCAGCGGTTTTCAGGTCCAGATTTAATGCAGGTTTTCGACCATACGCCCGGGCTCCAGAGCCTTGATTTGGGAGATGCAATGGTACAACCCGTCATTCGTGGTTTGCTCGGATCTCGAGTCGCTTTGCTCGAAGACGGCATCCCTCAACAAGGAGGTCGCTGGGGTACGGATCATGGAATACTTGCTGATCCTGCGTTGTATGGTTCTATGGAATGGGTTCCCGGCGGGGGACACCTTTGGATGGGTCCTGAATCAGTCGGTGGTGGTTTGAGACTTACAGCTCCAAAACCACTAGAACATACGGGGTCGATGACAACTTGGGGATCGTCGTTTCGACAAGGAGACAATCGAATGAAAAGCCACATTCTTCATGCAATCCAAGATGAAGACCGGTTTTGGTACCTCGGCACCTCCGGTTCTGTCTTTGGGAATCAAAACATCCCGCAAGCATCCTTCACCTATCTAGGTCGCTCGTATGCTCTAACGGATAACGTTCTGCCCAACACTGCTGGCCGCTCCCTTCACGGAACAGTCGGTATAGAGAGACCAACACATCGCGGAGGACGCGTTGAAAGCTCCATTCGGTTTTCCGATGTAATCCAAGGACTATTTCCTGGGATTGTTGGTGTTCCGCGCCAAGGTGATCTCGAGGCGAATTCTCGCCTTTTCCTCGTCGAAATCCCGCAGCAACACGCCACTCGCCTGCAAACTACAGGCATTTGGAAGACTCCTGCAGGGCAAAACGGATCGTCACGATCTGTGAAAGCTTCCGTTTCTTGGAATCGACGATTGGAATTGGCGCCGCCACATGCTCATGGGTGGGGACCAGAGCCCAGCTCAAACCTGAGTTTGTCACTGGAAGAATGGACGGGGTATTTGGAATCTACATGGCGGGGAGCGCATGGCACCTTCGGTGTACAATTTGAAGGACTTACTGTCGCGACATCGGGATGGGAGTTCTTGCTGCCGAGCCATCATCGACTCCGATGTTCAGTGCTTGGAGAGAAACGGATCGGACCTCATCAATTTGGCGTGCGTGCTGACATTGTGAGCACTGCACAACAAGGTCATGAGGAACCGCTTTACGATGCCTCTAGCACGGTTGTCGGAGCAGATCCGCGCGCTGATCACATGCAACGGTTAATTCCAGGAGGCATGGCTTCTTGGTTGGCAAATATTGAGCCGATTTCCAGAGACTGGACAGGAACAGCCTCGGTCGTAGTCTACACTCGGGCCCCAAGCAATTATGAATTGGGTGCCAATGGGATTCACCATGGCACATTCCGTTTCGAAAAAGGAAGTCCACTGTTGCAATCTGAAAAGTCCATCGAAGCCCGCTTTCAAGGGCATTCAAAAGGAAGTTCAGCAAAATTCGAATGGCGCATTCAAGCGTTTTCGGCCTTGCATCAGGACTTCATTGCTCTTGGACCAAGTGCCACTTTTGCTCCCATTTCTCATGCCGGCCAAGTTTACACGTTTACCGCCGTAAACGCCTTCCGAACTGGCTTGGAAGCTTCTGTGAGCACTTCGCAGGGTGCTTGGTTGGCATCTGCTGACGGGTCACTCTTGGGACAATGGGACATTTCAACGGGTTTAGGCCTTCCATTTACGACACCGGCTCAAGTCTACTCCACCATTGGACGCAACTTGGGGAAAAACCATCAATTGAAAGTCGCATGTCGCGCCATTGCTGATGCCAAACTAACGGCACGCAATGAATCTCCCACAGAAGGTGCTCTTCTATGGGAATTGGCCTGGAGCTTCAAACAAAAAGCCGGCACCTGGTCAATGAACATCCACAATATATCCAACACCGCATGGCTCGATCATACCAGCGCATATCGCGCACTTGGTCTTGTCGCGCAGGGGCGTTGGATGCAAATAAGCTTCGTCACATCGATGAAGCAATTGAACAAAAACAACTAAACAAACAACACATCATGAATTTTACAATTCCAAACCCAACCATCGCCTTGGCTTCCGTAGCCATCTTGTTTTCTGCCTGTGGCAAAACAGATACAGAACAGCCATCTGTATGCACCGAACCAGGAACTGAAATGAGCGTTCTGGTGGACGAAATCGAAGCGCTGGCAGGAAACACCATTCAAATTACAGATCTATTCTGCGATAATGAGGGCCTAAGCGAAGTCCGATGGGACATTCACAACGCAGCCGACCATGCCCACGAAGAGGGCGAATCGGACGAAGGATTTGTCTTGCATAGTGGTACCGAATGGGAAGTTCTTGAAGTCAATTCCATCTCAGGAACAAGCAGCACCAACTCCATCACACTGGACATCCCTCTCGATACACGAGGCGTCTGGGACGTGGTCGTCTCGTTAGTTGATGAGGCTGGAAATGCGGCGGCTGACCTTGTCACCCAACTGCACATCGAAAATGAATACATCCCTGAGTTCACGCTGACTACCGTGAATGGCATCGACCCAGCCACTTGGTCTGGAGAGCCCTTGTGGAACGCGGGTTCTGTTATCGCTCTCTCCGGAATGGTCGCAGATTCAGATGGCTTATCAACAGCCCACATCTCTTTTGTGCGCGAATCTGATGAGACCATCATCTGGGAATTAAACCTCGAGCCCAACAACTCAACTGAGCGATCATTTGATTCTGAATTGGAGCTAGCTGCAGATGCTATTGCAGGAGAATACCACCTCGAAATGACTGCAATTGACGGGGCTGGAAATGCCATGGAAACAGGATTTCACGTGGAAGTAGAGTAATTGGAGACTGCATCCTTTGAAAATAGTTAAATGAAAGCTTTCTTGCCCGTAAGGGCAGGAAAGCTTTTTCTATTTCCATGATATACTTACAATACTACAGACATGAAAAACAAAGTCGTCTCCTACAAAGTTAGCCTGATGAACAATGCTACCAAGATGCAAGGTGTGCTCGATGAGCAAAACGAAGCGGGCTGGAGATTAATTTCTACCCTACCAAATTCAAATGGAGGCTACTTTTTGTTTTTTGAGCAGGAATAGGCGCTCTTTTTTCAATCGTGAATCACCCCAGCTTAGGGCCATTCCAATCAACCCCGTTTCCCCTCCGGTTCTGATTTCTCCCTTACAATCTCAGCCACGGCTGCACTGACACCGCATGAATTCTTCTTAAAAACTCCTTTACTGTGATAGAATTGCCATATTTGACAAAACTCCACGCCATGAACAGTGATTGCTCCAAGCGTTGTTTGCTCCCTAGAATACTCGGATTACTCCTGACGATGGTCAGTTGTGTAGTGATGGCCCAAGAAACTTTTTTCCATGATGGCCTAGACCGCTCCTACTTCCTGGAATTGCCCGATAACATCGAACCCGGGGCACCGCTGGTCATTGTCCTCCACGGGTATACAAGCGGCCCCGCAGTGATCTATAGCTACAGCGGGTGGTCGGCAATCTCCGCTGCCGAAGGCGTCGCCGTTTGCTATCCCGAAGGCACCTTGGACTATTTCGGCGTGCCGCATTGGAATGCCAACTTGGGCATCAGCGATACCGACGACCTCGGTTTCCTCGTTGCACTCGCCGAACACTTACAAACCACCCATAATTTGAGTCCAGATTGCACCTTCGTTTGCGGGATGTCCAATGGTGGATTCATGAGCTATTCGTTGGCCTGCAATGCCCCGAGCACCTTCCGTGCCATCGGCTCGGTTACCGGCTTGATGAGTGCCTCAGATTTCCAAACCTGCAACCCCGAGACAGTGGTACCGGTAGTGCACCTGCATGGCACCAACGATCTCACGGTATCCTATACCGAAGGCACCAACGATCCGTTCTATTGGGGAGACACCGGAATGGAGGAAACCATGGACCTCTGGACGGGCTTAATGGGAACCACCCTCACGTACGAAACCCCGATGCCCAACGAAGAAGTTGTGGACCTGACGTCCGTCGATTTCATTCGGCACTACGGAGCGCCAGGCGGCCAGGAATTCCACCATTATCGAGTCAACGGAGGTGGCCACGAATGGTTTGGATCTTGGGGCAGTTTCGACATTCAATCGACTCAAGTAATTTGGGACTTTTTTTCCAACCAATGCTCTGGAGGATCAACCAGTACTGCGACAATCAACCCCGTTTCTGAGGATTTCATATACAGCACCGGCCGATCATTGGGAGCGCACACAGCATGTCACATTGAAGGATATGACGCGCTGGGAAGGATGACCTTGGCGACTCAACCGATTGCTGCCGGCGAAATCTGGGATACCCCTCGTCTGTCGGGATCCTTCTTCATTCGGGCAACCGTCGCCGGGCAACCGTCGCAAATCATCCGTGTCGGAAGTGTCACGGACTGAAAACATACGCGTTGAACTAAGGGGAAAGACAAGCATTGCGCCTCCTTCTCCCATGGCGGGAGTCCATTTGGCCGTGCTAAGCAGACGCAACAAAACGATCAATCAAAGAAGGTGCGCCACAAGTCTTTGGAAAACCACGTGTGTCCAAGACGGGATACCGTTTGCTGGACTTCTAGAGGATACCTATCTGCTGTACAGTTGAGTTCCGCTTGTAGCCGTCGGACAGGGAATAGAAGGAAATCATAAAAGCATGGTCGTCGCAATTCGGTTTCGTCAAATCGTGACATCCAGAAGTGCGCTCCTTTGCTGTTTCCCTCAAATACTGCATGCATCGCTTGCATTAAAAAATGCACATGCAAATCATGCTGTTGAAATTGATGCAACGTTGCTTCGTTGATTTGAATTTTTTCAATCAGCCATGCAGCCAGTTGCCGATGCCCCATTATTACGGCAAATGTGCTCGGCTCAATGAAGGCTGACAACTCCAAGTCAGTTTTATCGAGTGAGCCGAACATTTTGAGCCAAAAGAAATCAAAGGTGTGTGTTTGATCCCCCATGAACTGAACGGTAAAGATGCGGCCTCGCAATGCCGGATGTAAATCCTTCCACGGGAGCTCAGTCCATTCCCATGGAACGATTTCCGACTGATTCAAAACGGCCTTTAATCTTTCAAGACACCCGATGAAAACCTCACACTCCAAAGAAATCGGCTGGACGGCCAGCAGTTGCGTCCATTCCCCATAATAACCGTTCAAGGACGAGTAATCAATGAGCCTCAGGTAGATGGATTCCACCATCTTCGGATGCGATAGCAACTTAACTCGATCGGCAACGGGATGGTCACGGATGACCAGTCCCATGGCAATGGCCGTGTGGATTTGGTAGGTGTAAGGATACCTGTTGAGCTCGTATGCATCTGCATCCAACAGTGCAATGATGAAATCGTCTTGATTTGAGAGAAAGGACTCTCGGAATGCGCACAAGAGCAATTCAAGTCGTACCAGGTCATTCTCAATTTGAGCGAAAAAGGTGACGGCTTCTTGGGGCTCTCTTTGAGCAAGAATCTGATACAATTCTTCTTTTTGTTTCCACAGACTCAATTTCGGCTGCACACCGCAAAACTCTCGATATCCGCCGTAGCCACAAAATCTAGCAAGGGTGTTGAGCGTTTGCTGACGAGGAGTGCGGCTTGCTGCCAATCCATACAAGCGGCGTAACGTGTTGTAACTGATAAATTGATCGGTCTCCTCCAAAATCAATGCGGAGAGAAGCTCGCAATCACCGCGGGTATGAACCGCGATGCCCGATGTCTTTATGACGTCCGACAGTAAGTTTTGAATCATGTATATAAATGTACCCTTTGTGTATCACAATCGTGCAAATCAAGATTTAAATTTGACCAACCTCTATTTTTTTTAGACCAAGCTCTACCAAATGAAAACCATTCTCATCAGCCTTTTTGCCTTTTTGACCTGCTACCATGCTTCTTCTCAGGAGGCGATTGTTTACCCCTACAATCCAGATGCAGACTATGATGAGCTCATTGGAATTACAGACTTGCTGCCTGTGTTGTCCATTTTTGGAGAAAACTTTCAGCCAGGTGAAATAGTGGTTGACGGCGTGGCACTGGCTGAGGTGCTGTTGACGATGCAGCAGACGATTGAGGCGTTGCAACTGCAGGTGGAGGCATTGGAGGCTCAAGCTCTACCGGAATTGGCAGCGCATTTGTCGTTTATTGACAGCTCTTCAACCTTCCATTTGGAAGGAGCCAATCTGCAACTTTCGAATGGCGTTTCTCCATACAGCCACAACGGACTCGGAAATCTAATCATCGGAATGAACGGCGAGACGGAGTACATCGATTCGATTGGACGCGGTGGATCTCATAACCTTGTGATTGGCGAAGGACATGCCTACTCGAGCAATCACGGAATTCTCCACGGTTACAATGCAACCGCTACCGATCGGTATGCGGCCATCATCGGCGGAGCGAGCAATCGAGTGGATGGCGCATACGGCGTGACCATTGCAGGAACCGATAATGTTATTTTGGACAACGCCCTTTATTCAGCAACCATTGGCGGGCGGGACAACACCATCAGTGCGAATTATGCAGTTGCGGCGGCAGGGTTGCGCAGTCAAGTGGATGGCGCTTACAGTGCTGCGATATCCGGAAACGACAACCGCATTGCCGAAGAAGCGATATACGCTGCTGCTCTGGCAGGTAAAGACAACGTTCTTGAAGGCGCTCGCTCTGCAACAGTATCCGGTGCTGAAAACATCGCCTACGGCGAACGAAGCGTTGTGCTAGGGGGGATTCATAATGAATCACATGATTGGGATGCCGTGTTAGTGGGCGGTAGAAATAACGACAATCACGGCTCGGAAACCGTCATTGTAGGCGGGCAATGGAATCACATTGGCAGTGACTCGACAGATACTCGATTTTCAGTGGTCGTAGGTGGTCGATTTGCGGATTTGAATGCTGGATATTGCGGGGTTATATCGGGTGGTTATGGCAATACGTTGGCACCTGACTCGCTGGGTGACGTGAATCAAACATGCTCAATCTTTGGAGGAAACGGAAACACAAATGCTGGGAGCTCGTCGGCAACCATGGTAGGAGGTGCAGGCAATCAGCTCAACCAAAGACCTGGTGGCGGTGCCGATTTATCGATCGGAGTCAACTCATTCATTGGAAACATCCAGTATGACAACACCCAAAACATTCGGGTGACCGGAGAGCCAGAGGAAGAGTAATTCGTCTTGCGCTTGATTTATTCATCGAAGATCTGAAGTTTCTCAAGATTTACAGAGAATTTAACCCCGTTTAAGCGCCGCGACAGCCCCGTAGTTCAGAGGTGTATCTTCACGATTAGCATTCTACCCATGCAAACCATTCTCTGCTTCGGTGATTCTAACACGTGGGGATACGACCCCATCGACGGCTCGCGTTACGATTTTGCAACGCGTTGGCCTGGTGCTCTCCAAAAAAACCTCGGCTCGGACAACTACCGGATCATCGAAGAGGGACTCAATGGACGCACCACGGCACACAATGAAATCGAGCGACCCATTCGGAGCGGTCTCGAGATCTTGCCGGTCTTATTGGAAGCTCATCGCCCACTTGATTGGGTGATCATCATGCTCGGCACAAATGACCTCAAAACGCATTTCAATTCTTCCGCTGAGCAAATTGCGGCCAATGTGGGGCTGCTATGCGATGGTGTGCTCCAAAGCGAATACCTCGCCGCGCATCGCCCGCAATTGCTCGTTTGCGCTCCGACCTCCGCCAATGAAGCCAGTCAAAAACTACCTGAATGGTTTGTAGGCGCATCCCAAACTGCGCGCGATTTGCCCGAACTTATCGAACGAGAAGCGCGCAATCGAGGAGTTCATTTCCTGAATGTAGCGAGGTTATTGGACCACGATTTTCAAGACAGTCTCCATTGGAATTCAGTTCAACACCTCACGGTTAGCAAAGCCATAGCCTCTGTGATTACGGGTTGAACGCTGAGCCACTTCCCGTTTCTTCGAATGCGCCTGCACAACGACCCTTTTAAAGCGAAACGAATACAGCGGCTTTGTGACAAATGTCAAAGGAAATAAGCTTAGGCCGCGCCACATTGCAATCAATACAGATCAGCAACCCAGCACGATTGGATGCCATTGTCGATCGCATCAAAACCGCTGCGATCTATGCAACCACTCAGGACGTATACGAGTTAAAAAAAAGATGCGACCTTGTACCACCACCTTGATCGAACCGAAACGCTTGAAATGAAATACCTCCATCACCTTATTCTCCTTTTTTCAGTTGTGCTTCACAGCCAATTGATTGCGCAAGTCGCCGTTCCCATCGACAACTATTCAGTCAATGTATTCGGTCAAGTTCAACTCTCCATCGAAGGGGAGTCAGGCAAATATTACATCTTACAAGCACAGCACAGCCCCTCTTTTGAGTGGACCTCTTCCATGACCCTGGGCGTGGATGGCACGATGGTGATTTCAGAACCTGGTACCGCATACCCTTTGGAAAACTATACCGTCTGGGAATACGACGCCTCCAACCCTGGAGACATCGATGGAGATGGGATTGACGATATCACGGAATTCCAGAACATGCCAACCGACGCGCCGTTGAATTTTGCGGAAGCCGTCGATTTCGTGAACGGAGCAACCTCCATCCCCGATGCCGAAACATTCCTCAATCTCGCCGATGTCAACAACGTGGGTTGGGCGCCATTTCTAGACGACCAGTTGTATGTGAAATTCGGAATTCTCGACAGGGACACCCCTGAGCCCAAAGTGTATTTCATCAATAGCAATACCCACGGCGTTCACTATGGCTTTTGGAATGCCATTGGTGCGGATGTCACGGGGGATGATTCTTCGGGAGAGATTGTGTTCAATCCCATACAGCTCAATCCCAATGGACTCATTGGCGGGTATTCGTTCAACTTCTCATTCGGAAATGCCTACGATTTTGAGGCAACCCAGAGAACCTACCAGTTGTTGATGGCGAGCATGCCCTTTGTACAAAACAACATGAACCACTTTATCGGTGAAAATGATGAAGATGATTATAA
>Ga0206128_1001940_pt1 | contig 19413 bp, 48 predicted proteins | sample Helgoland_Spring_7_FD_148601 | JGI IMG/M metagenome (GOLD analysis project Ga0206128, IMG submission 148601) | Pelagic subsurface seawater microbial communities from Kabeltonne, Helgoland, North Sea - Helgoland_Spring_Bloom_20160426_1 | ecosystem: Environmental > Aquatic > Marine > Epipelagic ... | reverse complement strand
TTTTAGACATTAAAGACGACCTACGCTATAATCAAGCACAGTCAGATATGTTGGTGCTATTAGCTAATCAAGTGAGTACTAAGCTAGATACTACTGATATCATGCTACATGACAACATTCATTCGATAGCTGCCATTATGAAAGAATCTGGACAGAAAGTGTATATTTATGACAATGTAAAGTTCAGTATTGACTTTTTAGGCTTGATGAATGTAGAATTGTTGGACTAATTACTAGAACAGGTGAATGATTATGAATAAATACAGCGCGATTATGTTAACGGATGAAGGTATACAGGATAAACGTTATACGTGTAATAAACTAGGCAGGACGTATGCCCCACTATTCTGTAATGTACAGATAGGCAAGCCATCATCATTTAATAATGCCATTTTAGCTTGCAAACGTCATCAAACTAAGCAAATGTTGGGGGTGTATTGTGGATAAATTAGAAAAACTGTACAGTGAGTGGTTAGATACTATTATTAACCCTGACGGGGATGACTATTCAATGGAAAACCAGCGTATTAATGATGGGTTTATAAACCTTATTGAATATCTAAAGGGGCGTATTGTGGATAGTCAAGCTGACTAATAAACATAGCTCTACAAGGCCATATAAGCCATTCTGAGAGCGTTTTAACCATTTTAGCTACTACCTTACAGGCTATATTTAGTGAGCTAATAAGGGGCTTTATGGGCGTTCTCAGGGGGGTATATTAACATTAATTAATTTATAAATAAACTTTGTAGATAGTTATTGACACCCTATGAAATATCTGTAGAATAGGCCTTACATTAAATAACTGGAGTGAAGAGGTGCTATTATGAATACTTATTTCCCTGAAACAACAGATAAAGGTGAAGCCCTAAGAGAGAGTAAAACACTTACCTTACTAATACGCGATGCTACTTCTATTAAGTATAGCCATAGTGGTCATTACAATAAAGGGGGTTATAGTGGTTTTTTCTTCTTAGATCTAGGAAGTAAGATTGATCATCTAGTGGATAGTAAACAACGTAGTGTAACGCCCATATCACCTATTGACATAAAAGAATTATTAGAATTAAGTGATTTTGAATACAGAATAATGCTAGATTCACATAAGAATCAATTAAACCTTATTAAAGGGGTAGGAGAGTAACATGACAACACTAGACATCAAAGAAACGGATGTGGTAGAGCTTACAGATGATAATCAACTCTATTTTGTAGTAGATGTAACAGAGAAAGCAAGGGGTTATATTACAGTCAGAGATACAGAAGGAGATGACTGGGTTATGGACGCGTCAAGAGTGGTGAATGTATGGCGTCATCATTTGTAAATAATAGTTAAATAAACATTAATTAAAACTAAAAGGTGAGTATTATGGAAGGTTTAGAACAGAAAGCAGTAGAGTTATTAGATAAATTAGAAAGTGTGGTGGTTAACTATGCACCACAAGTGGTGGACTTAGGGTTGAATGTGATAAGAATAGAAGCCCTTGGTAATGTAGCATTAATAATTATACTAGGTATGCTAGCAGGATTAGTACCTTTTATGTTTTATAAGCCATATAAGATACTTAGTAAGAAGTTTGAAGAGACCAAAAATGATGATTACGAACTAGGTCGTTTCTTCACTGTATTAGTTGGTATAACCTCTTTTATAATTCTAGTATGGGTGATGTTATGGCATATAGTGAATATCTGGCTATGGATTGGCCTATTCTACCCAGAATTAGCCTTAGCACATAAATTAATTAGTTAAATAAGTTATTGACAACGTATAGGCTATGATTGTATAATCATGGCTTAATTAATTAGAGAGGGTAGGATTATGGACTTTTCACAATTTACACAAGAAGAGTTACAAAAAGCGAGAGAGTATGCAGCCGGTTTTAATCTCAGATGCGCAGAAGCTATAAAAAATAATGATTCTTATAATATGCCCTTTGCAGATCATGTAACAGACGAAGATAAACAAAAGGCATATAATAAACATATGGAACTAGCTAGCTCTATCAAGCAAGGTAAAAAAGATAATAATTCTACTGTTAGATGGAGGATGTATTACTACTTAACAGGTGAAAGTATCGCTTTATTGCCTTAAAAGTAAGCAACTACTAACACAAAATAAGGGTGTTTATTCACCCTCTTTTCCCTTATAAATCAATGACTTAGAGCAATGTCTTAACAAACTACTTGATACTTTTGACCATAACCATAAGTTAATACCTAAAATAATAACCTTATAAATCAATAACTTATAGCAATGTCTTAACAAACTACTTTAACAGATTGACTATTTTGAGCCAATTTTCTCGACTTTTTCTCTATATAAAAGACTTAGAGAAAAATATTCGTCTAACTCTGTTATAAGTAACTTTACATATAATAACCAATAGTTAATACACTAGTTAATATTAGCTATATTAATCATTATTATATACGTTCAAATAGCTATGCTATTTGTGAGTATATGTGATCTACTATACATGTAAATTATATCAAATGCTTATCTAGTATATTGTGTTTGCTAATGCAAACGAAAGGCTTTAGTATAGAATTATAGTTAATAGATACTTAGGTAATACATTAACACAGGGCGACAGACAGGGCAAAGCCCCGTCCGTCTCTTATCACTTAGTGATATTATAGTTATAGATTACCTAGTATATATTAATAGTTATTAAGCCTAATAGCATAGCTATCAGTCTTTAGAGGGGCATAGAGGCAGCAAAGCCGCCCCCATACCTAACCTCTATCATAACTATTAATATAACATTCTATATACTCTATCACGTCCTCACGGACGTTCTAACGTATATATAGGATATTCACTAAGTGCTTATTAGACAATATGTTTGAGTAATACAAGCTTATAGTGTTATATGGTGGAATTGCAATAGTGTATTAGATGTGATAATATTCTATATACAATCGAACAAGCTACGCTTGTGAGGGTATATACTAAAGTAGTATAGTAAGTAAATATACTAAATAAGTGTTTACAATAGTGTAAATGTGTGTATAATTAGGATATATTGAATAGCTAATTAACAAGAGAGAATGATAATGACTATTGCAACTAAAAAGACTGTTTATGTGTTAGATGGTAAAGAATTTAAATACAATCAACTAGAGAAGCACCTAACTGATAAACTAGGTAATCATATAGATAAAATGACAGATACTCACAAATTGCCACCTAAGGTGGCGTTATATGTGTTAGATTATCTTATTAAGAATACAGATGAGATTATAGATATATTAAGTGCTAGTGTAATAGCTAATACAGATAGCTTTGGAGAAAATACTTATGTAAATATCCTATCTAATGAGGCTGATAGTATGGTATGGGAAAAGGTATAGATTAAGCAAATACTAAGCAAGAATATAGTTATAATATTAGTATAGAATATTAGTCATAATGCTTAACACCCTACTCCCTCAATTACCACATAAATATTAACTTTATTAGACTTTTTAGTTATAAAAGTTAATATTCTTAGCATAATTAGTTATTATCATTAATATAATTAACATGTTATGCTAATATTAGCCTAATTGTGAGATGTGAGATATTCCCCTATCTACCACTAGGTAGGTAAATAATATATAATTAGCTATTGACATTGGATGCTATATCTATATAATTGGTTATATAAATTAACTAACGAGAGTAATTAACATGTACTACCAAGAATCAGTAATAGACGGCATACTACACTACAAGACTACCCCTAGAGGCTCTTGGATTCCATTCTCAGTTACTTCTATGACTAATAAGTACATAGCTAGCCAACTGTTAGTAAATGAGCTTACAGAGCAACTAGAGCAGTTCTATAACGATGGTCTATCTAAACGTGGTGATTAATAGGATTTAACTATACCAGATAGTTAGATTACACCACTGTACATAAACACAGGATATACACTATATGACTATTACAACAGAAGAACATAGACAATCATTTATTGACTGTATTGAAGCCGCACTGCTGGATAATAACCCTACACTTTGTAGATCTTTACTGGTAGAATGTGAGATATATAGTGAGAATAGTGGGATAGAATTACTAACAATCCAAGAGATTATAGCCTACTATGTGGATTTATATGAGTTAGTTACATATAGCTAATAAACACCCCTGAGAAGCCCCATAAAGGCCGTTATTAGAGCGTTTCTCTCTTTAGTAGTACCCTAGGTAGGGTCTATAGTAGAGTAGCTTACAGAGGCTTACAGGAGCTTGTAGGTAATATTAATAGTAATAGTATTACATTTCTAGAAACATCGAAATATCAATAGGATTAATACAATGAGTGATCATATTACACTAGATGACATATACCCTTACTCTATTACTAATAAACTAGCTAGTAAGTTCAGTAGACACAATGAGTGTATACAACATATACAACTAGATGCTATATTTACACCACATGATGTGCTATATCGTGTGACTGTAGAGCATGATGTAGTGCTTGAGACTACACATATACAACGCGCAATTGATAAATATAATACATTATAACACAATAATCATTCTATTGACTCACATATGAGCCACCTATAGTTACATATAGCTCGACTCTCTCCTATCCTATCTAATATCATCCCCTTATCACATAATCATTACAAGTTAATATAAGCCATTCTGAGCTAGTCTATATCTACCCCTACCTACCCTACAGGGTACACTCTAAAACGCGCTTAGAATGCAATCTGAAGCCATATAGAGCTATGTATGATATGGGGGTGAGAGTGTTAGTGTATATATAACTAAATCATATAGTAATAGGAGTACATATAGTGAAATAATCTAAGATAATAGGCGTATTTTGTTTTTATAAATGTTATAATAAAGGGTAATACAGAGGTGTTAAGCACGTCTATATGTATTTTCCACATTTGGATAATAAGGATTAGGTTGCAATATTGAGTTATAATTTTAATTTTTTTAGGAGTTTTACATGTTAAAAGTAACCATTGATTATTTCACTCATCTACTGCTAGGGATGTTTATACTTATACTACCCCTAATCTTACTACTCAGATTACCATGTTTGGTGGATTACCACCCCCTCCCTGCTGAATTTAGGGGTAATGTATGTTATATTCAGTATAATAATGAGTGGATGACTTATGAATATTACACTTTATATGTATTTCACCCTAGACTCCCACCCCATTTAGTGTATAGTCCACTCTACAATTTTAATTTTTATTAGGAATTTACTATGTTATACAACTTACCATATATTCAAGCTAATTATAAAGATTTCATCCAGTTTGTACTATCCCAGCCTCCTAAGCGTCACGTAGGTGGATGCTCTTGGTTAGATAGTGAAGTAGGTGATTGGATGAGAGATAGAGGACTAGATGATACATATCTATTTGATGGTCACGGTGAGCCTGTAGGGTTATTTGGCCCTATGCAAGATGATGGTATTAAGGGGTATTACTTCCCTATGAGCATGTATGGTACGGAATGTTCTGGTAATTGGTGTGACATTACTGTATCACTTGATGAATATAACTACTTATGCTATGGTCATATACAAGATTATATTAGAGAACATGGGCTTGTAGAGATGAAACCTTAGTGTATTTCCCCTTGACCAACACCAAATAATCATGCTAATATAACATCTGATGTATAAATTTTATTAATAATTAGGAGAATAATATGAAAATAGAACAAAGTGTATATAATATGTGTAAAGATTTCATCAAGTATGTAGAAAGAGATAAGGTTTGGTGGGGTAGAGTGGTTAATTACTTTGGGGATTCTGTATGCAATAACTACGGCTTGTGCGCTCAATATATGGTATATTATGAAGGAGATGTTACACCAGATGCAGCCCTCCTTTTATTGCCCTACTTTATGCATTATACCGATAGTCTTAGCCTGTCATACCCTTTTGGAGGATTCAGTATGTATAGTGAGGAACGTGTATATAAAACTATGCACAAAAACCCTCAACGTGTAGCCTTTGCTGAGCGTATTATTAAAGATTATGAGGAGCAATCTTAGTCCGAAATAACCCCTCTTAATTCGGACAACCCTATTGACATTAGGAATAACATCAATTACAATAGATGCTCAATTTAAGATAATAGGAAGAAGATTATGAGATTTACAGATTTTATACTAGCACTAGATAAGGCTGGATGGCAAGGTGTAACTGATGCACAACATACTAAGATATATGATATGTGGAAGGGTATGTACCCTGTTATAGCAGACTTAGAGGGTAGTTTAGAAGAGCTTACTGATGATATACTAAGCTTACATGGAGGTATTACAGGAGAAGATGTATGACCAATACAATTAAGAAAACATACCATTGGAAGACACTTACAGAAGATGGACTACTCAAAGAACATAAAACATTAGGGCATGATTGTTTTAGCCTAAACGATTGGGGATATGGGTTTGACAGTGAAGAAGAGGCTCAAGCTAAGCTATTAGAGTTAACTATGTCATACTACTCTGATGAGTTGGATAGTAATTTGGTGTTGGTTACTGTCTATAATGTAGTAGAGGATTGATTATGAAAGACGACAACGATAACATTCTACAATTCCCCACACAGCCTAAAGAATATACATTCACAGATGGTGTAGAGGAATATAACGTAGATGAATATGTAGATATTCTAGTGGAAGACTTAGAGGCTGTACAATGGGAGATGCAAGCTATATTGGATCATCCAGAGGGGTTGAGTGATGTAAGGAGGTTGGCTGGGTTAGTAGCTGAGTTAACTAATGTGATTGATGGGTATAACGGAGAGCAATATGAGTAAGTATTACAGAGTGAAAGTAACAGAGAAGCACGTAGATTATGTGTGGGTGGAAGCTGATAGTAGAGAAGAGGCTTGTGATTTAGCTCCAGCTTATGCAGAATGTGAATATGACTTATTATATGATTGTGAAGTGGTGGAGGAAGAGGATGAGTAACACCTTAATAACTCACACTCAAAAACAACTAGACCTGATAGTAGAAATGCAAATCTTCTATGACCGTTGCAGATTAAGCCAAGAGATCTGGGATATGCAAAAAGGGGTTACTCACTTCTTGACAGTGGAAGAGTGGACAGGTTACAATAGAGCCTTACAAGAAGTAAGTAAGGTACTAATTGAGAAGAAATAGGGTAAGTTATGAGATATTATACTACCTCTTCCTAGTCCTATATCATACATACCCCTAGAAGCTCCATATAAGCTCACCACGGGTTTTTTAGACATGACCCTGTAGGGTAGCTAGGGGTAAAACCAGAGCCGCTTAGAATGGCCGTATGGAGCTTCTAGGAGATATTATAGTAAAATGAGTATTATTAGTTAAATTAGGAGGAGGGATATGCAAATTCCAGTAAAAGTAGCAGAGGGTACGCATCTAGATAAAATGGGAAGATTTTATGTAATCGATCGAGAAGAATATGGAGATGATGAAAATAATAAACCTAATGAATATTGTGTATGGCAAAATGTAAGTTTTAATACATATCCAAAATATGCTTGGGTGGAAACTGATGAACACTATAGAAATAAGCTTGTTGCTCAAATAGAAAAGTTAAAATCACTTACTATTTACTAATATTAATAGAATTGGAAAAGATTATGGAAACATTAAGTAAGTCAGATAGGAGTCATCTGGATGCAATACCCATACTACTAAAAGTCTTAATTGAGTCTAAAGAGTCTTGTAAGGATATTAGTTGGAAAGTTGCATCGCAAGTATTGAGAGATTGGGATAAAGCTAGGGGTGTAGTTAATGAAGTCAATACTTAAATGGTTATTCACACCATTCTATAATATGAACAGTAAAAGAACACGTCCTTATACTTTAGTTCGGGATGGGGATAATTATTATGTATATACAGGTAGTTTTACTTTCTATGAGAAAGACGCACAGATTGAGTCTATAATCTATTACTACAGAGAGTGGAAGAGGGATTGGGAAGGTCGTTGGTATGATACAGAAGTTGAGTCAGAATTAAGATATAAGATATGAAAAGTGTTACACGTGAAACCTTATAATCCCAAAAGTCAAGCTTTATTTAATAAATATTTAAAATTAACAGGCTAAAATAGCTTGATTTTATCTGAGATTATGTGTATATTACACTCCTCAAACGTATATATGATGCGACTTGTAGAGATATTCGGTAGGGATTTCATATAGTCCTACAAGACATCCTGTTATGCCTGTTTATTTATAGGGTAAATATAGGGATATTAGAGTGTATCTATAGACCTCTGAGATGGAGTTTTAAGGGTGATATTAGAGCGTTTTGGGGTGGAGTAGTAGGGTAGATAGGGGTGGTATTACAGTAGCTTAGAATGGCTTATATTAACGATTTTAGAGAGTGATTAGACTATGTCAGTAAAGAATGCACAACAGTTAAAACAACTTAATACTAGAGCAGCGAAATTGGAAGTTGATATAAAAGAAGCTAGATTAGAAGCCAAAGATAAGCAGCAGTATTGTTCTAGATTAGAGAATCAGTTGTCTAACGTCAAGAAGGAAATAGTTAAATTAGAGGATTCTGAAATAGTAGTATCTGAACATGCCATGTTACGTTATATTGAAAGAGTAATGGGTGTAGACTTAGAAGCTATTCAACAGAGAATATTAACACCTGCTGTCACTTCCTTGATTAATAATGCGGGAAGTGGTAAGTTTCCTATCGAGGGAGGTGGTAAAGTAGTAGTTAAGGGCAACACCATAGTAAGTGTAGTATAAGATTAAGCGATTGGAGAATAAGAGATGAAGACTAGAATTAAAGACATAGATGGTGTATACTATCCAGAGTATTATAATTGGGGGTTCTGGTTTGGTATAGTAGTAGATGTTAATAGACGTGGTGATAATATTTGTTATACAAACAGCCTAAGAGATGCTCAAATGGCAATTGATAAGTATTTATCAAAGAAGAAAGAACCTGCAACTAGGATTATAGAATATCCTTAATTAGAGGAACAATAACATGGCAACAATACTAATAGATGCAAAAGTATATACAGTGGATGATGAATACGCTCTACATAGAGGAGTAGCTTGCGATCACTTGTATGGAGGCAGTGAACCTGTATGGTCTAGCAATGGTGATGACTATATGGAGGCTAAAACAGCTCTAGAGCATATTAGAGGTAGACGTTTTATTCGTAGACCAGATGGTACTAAGATTATAGGGTTATCTAAGGACGTACATGAAGCATTAGGATGGCATGTAGAAGCATTTGATAATATGGAGAAGGAGCTATCTAATTGTCGATTTCATCTAGAAGGGGCTAGAAGAGATTATGAAGATCTAGAACTACGTAGAGATTTAGAAGAGAGCAGTGCAGATAGCCGTATAGCTGAATTAAAAAGCGAGTTGTTCATATTGCAATCTCTGAGCTTATGGGGTAGAATAGTTAGAGTATTTAGGGGGTATTAATTATGACTAAATATACAAATACATTCATACAAGAGTTTTCATTACCACTAGAACACGTACAACGTCCTTGGCTACGAAGATCAGCTACGATAGTACTAGCACCTATTGTATTCATTGTAGCTGCAATTGATTATGGCTATAGAGAGATGTGTGAGTTTATAGAGGAGTGTTGGTGATATGAATAAGAAAGATAGCTTACCAGATATATTTGACAACGAAGTATTTGTAGGTGATACTGTAGCTTAATCAGTACCTTACTATAGTAATCTGACTAAGTGTACAGTTAAAAAGGTTACACCTAAAGGGTTTACAGTGGAATATACAAACAGTGAAGGTAGGGTGAAGTCTACTAATAGGTATAATAGAGATGTGGTGAAGAGACTATGACTACTAATAAACTACCGCCCTACACACAATCATGTCTAGTAATGGCAGCTAGATATGCTCATACACGTCCCACTGGAGCTGCATTTCAAGTAGTTAATAGTATTATGTGTTTTTGGAATCAATTAGATGATAGTATTAAGGTGCAGCTAAAGGAAGAGGCTAGTAGTGAGGCTACGTGTAACATGGAAGATTGGAATATATTGATTAATAGAGAGGTGTGATATGTTTGAAATAGAAAATGTAGAGTATTCTTATTACAGATTATGGGAAGGGGATAATCATATAGGTAACTTTGAAATGTATGATGAAGAGTGGTGTTTTGATATATTAGATGTTATTCACAAAGATACTAACCCTAACATCTTCCCATTCATCCTAAAGACATTAGAGAATTTAAATAACGGAGTAGTATATGAGTGATATGATAACTGAACGTGTCAGTAGTTTCTATAATTGGATAGAGGATACACATGATGAAGTAGATGGGTTTAATGTAGAAGACTTAGAGAATCTTATTACTAAGTGTAAAGGATTTACTGAGAGTAACTGCTCTTGGATTACCTATGATGCTGTACAGTATATATTAGGACGTGCTAAAGATAGGTTAGGAGAGTTTAAGTATGAGGATTAAGGGCTATTACAGCCCTTTGTTATTAAATACTTCCTTATCCTGCTCGGTAATCCACCCTTCCTTGATAAATCTATCTAACTCTTCATTAGTGTAAGGGTTAGTCTTAGAGAATGCTAAGTCATATTTCACATCGTATTTATCTTTGTGTACACTTCTAGGTGTATCGCCTTTACCGTTCATATAATTCCTTATCTATCATATTAGTAAACTCTTTAGTTGTCCAGTGATTAGGGTGTTGTTTAAAGAATACTAGATACAAGCTATTCTTTAGTTGCAGTAGAGTATCTTTATCATCCTTACACTTACCTATTGCTGCTCTTATAGCATACTTCCTTATAACTAACCATTGAATACTAATAGTTATCCATTCTAGTGTAGCCTTAATCTTCTGTCTCAAACCCACACTCCCATTCTAAATCAAATATAACTGCTTGTGTTCTACTATTAGTCGATGGTATAAAAGCTTCCCATCTGTTATCACGTTCATCTAACTGGAGTGAACACTTATATTTGTGCATAACTTCCTCGTAATCTTCTTTACATTTTATTTGAGAGTATTCCTTTAGGAAATGTATTTGTCTAGTTGTAGCCATTTTGTTACCTATTTATTATTGTTATTATTGATTATATTTAGTAATTTATTACATCCACTTTCAAACCTAATCTAGTAGCCTCTTCTATCATATTGTTAGTACCTTTACTTACACCATCCCAGAATGCAATAAGGTGGTCAGCATATTCTGCCATTTCCCTATTCCGTATAGGGCCAGCTCTCTTACCATGTTCATTCCATTTAGCAGGGAACTTTTTAACAGAGTAGTTACAACGTCTGGCTAACTTCTCTCCCCATTTATCAGCACCATTGGCTGTACCAGATACTATCTCAATATCACCATCTGGTAGCAGTGTTAAAACCTGTTGTTTATATTCAGATACAGGTTTATCGAAATCTCTACCACCTGCTATAATAACTTTATACATATTTGTATTCCTATATTAATTGTGCTATCATTCCTATATAAACTTTAGGAGAATATACATGAAAGATAAACTTAATTTACTTGCCAAAGATGTAACTAACTTATATAATAAACTAACCGTTACACCTGTATGTACCATTACACTTCACAGTAAACTACTACACATTTCTGAACACTATGGATATCCTATAGGAGATTTATTAATATTCGCTACAGATGATGTAGTGTTAAACGATGTGAGTAATATCTTTTACTATTATGATTATAAGGGGATTGATAGTGTTAAGGATGTGTTAGTGTTCTATTGTGGCGAGTTACATTGACCTTATATTGTTATGTATATGATTTCTAAGCCTAGAAAGCTTTTTCTCCATACCTCTAGGTAGTTTATCCTTTAAGTGTATTGAATAACAATACCTATCCATTACATTAGTATCTACTCCGTATAGAGATGCCCATTTAGCTAAGTACCTGTTTGGACATTCCATTGGCATTCTTATATAACCGCTCACTTATAATATCCTCTCTTTTTAATATTATGAAAGAATGATGTAGCCCATCTATCACTAGGAATTGTATAGAAACATTCATTCTTAATATTCTTTCTAACTATAGTTTGAGTGATCCAAGTGTGATTACCACCTCTACGATTAGACTGTGTTATAGTAGGTTTAATTTGCCATAGAAGGTTCATAAATCAATACTCCTAACCTTATACACTCTAGTCGTAGCCACTGTACCATTATCTAGATAAATAGGGACTAACGTAGGTTCATCTTCTAATGTAATATGACTATACTTATCTAGTACATTTATCTCATTTAAGTGATCATCACTAAGCTCAGATAATGTAACCTCACCCATACCTCCGTTGCATAGCCACAAGTATACACCTTTACTAGATTTAACTAAAGATATAGGGGTAGGTTTTAAACGAGATAATTCTCTGAATTTATGTAGAATGTTCATGTTAATTACCAAACTAGTTTATTCATTATATTTATATTATTATATTACTAAAGGCCCTGGGCCTTTTATAGTATACTTAGGCTTGCTTAACTTATATTTACTCATACTGTTTCTCCTAGTTTGCATTTTAGTAAATACCCTTCTAATTCAAATACCTTATCTTTAGCTTTAGACAATGCAATAGATTCACCTAGTTCTTTGTTATAATTAGACGGACTAGCACAAGCACTTTCACCTACTACTGTGTAACCATTATCTAATACAATCACGCAGAATGTAATACAAGATAAAGCTTCATTGCTAATAGCATTAGGTGAATCTCCTTGGTATACATCATTATTACTCCTGTAAGCACCTAGTACACCTTCCTTACCTGTGAAGAAATTAACACTATTTATAATACTTTCTACATGCTCAGGTGTTATACGTGGAGATGTTAAATTCTTATCTTTAATTTCTAATTCTAATTTATCTTTATTCATAACCTATCCTTTAATCGTTTATACAAAATGATATAGTATTATCTGCTAGTAGTAATTCTTCTTTCAATCCTACATAGTAATCTACATGATAAGGATCTACTTTTATAGCATACTCTATTATATCAAGTGCTTTATTAATGTGATCCCTTATCTCTATAGCTGGTGTTAAATCAGTCATAATACGCTTCCCACTATTAATACAACTTAGGGCCAACATTATTCATAATACGTCCCTATCTCTCATTAATACTAATAACTTATCTTGCTTACTCTTCCATATCTCTAATAGACTATTCTCGTAGTAGGATAAAGCACTCATACTGCTTCTATCTTCTTTAGTGATAGAATAGCCTAGCTCTCTAAACACAGCTTTATAAATAGTAGGTCGTAGATTAAAAAGTAAATGTCTTATGTTAGTGTAGCTGAGGTTGTTCATAATGCCTGTCCTCTTATTTTATCCAATAAGGATATCGCCTTCTTGTCCCATGTAGGGTCTCCACTAGGTAGAGCTGATTGTAAACATTCCAGTAACTTTATTACTTGTAAGGTCAACTCAGGAGACAAGTAACCAAGACTTCTCAGTGCATCTTTAACTTGCTTCTCCTGTAAGCTAATTAATTGATCACTCATTTCCCCTATCCTAGATTGAATAGTTTGATGATCTAGCACTGTAGTAGTTACGTTTATCGTGGTGTCGAATAAATTATTCATAATATTCCATATTCAATTGTATATGTGGAGAGTCTAAGAAGTCGCGCCATAATGCTCCAGCTTCTACTTGAACACCTAGTTCGATAGCTGCTGTGAATACAGCCTGTATAGCCTTGCGAAAATGCTTGTGTTCCCATGTCACCTTTTTGTCACCTTACCATCAACTAATACGAATAAGTCTACAGCAGCTCCCCATTTACCTTTTCCTCCAGACATACCATCGTGGTAGTACATCTCTTTAGGAATATGCTTACTATTCATAGTAGTAGACTTACCTTCTGCAACTAACTGTTTCTGACGTTCCACTATGCGTACACCTTCACTAACACCAAAGTCTATAGGTGTAATCTGGATAGCACGTTCTATTACAGCCTCTAAATCAGGATGTACACCTATCAGGTTTTGGTGGGAGCGTTTACTTAGTTTATACATTATTAATCCTCTATTTAATTAGAATAACAAACCCGTTACAAAGGACGTTAAACTACAACGCCCCTGAACAGGCTGTTATAAACACACCTAACCATCAGGTGCTATAAAATTGTAAGTGTAAAAGTTTGGAGACCTAGCCTCAGTTTTTCCTTATACAGAATGCAAATGAAGAGGTGCATAATGTACTAGGGTTGCTCATTCCCACAATGAGTCTAACTAAGGAGTTGGCTTATGAACAACAAAGTGGTCTTTGTTCATGCCTATCCACGTTACAGGTTTGGTCGCTGGGAGTTCGTATGTTCTCATTGGCGTTCTAATCCTGCTTAACTAGATAGTGGCTAGTGTCTCCTCCCTTTTACAAGTACAATAATAATTCTTTAATAATCCCTAGGAGGGAGTTATGTCATTGCAATCTGAAATTCAAAAGTCTCTTAATCTTGTATTAAAAAGTCATCCTAAATATCAAGACTGGATGTACTTTGACGATGTGGAGATTGATAATGGTGTATTCATTCCTAGGTATAAATCACCTAAAGCTGCTGGTGTTGAGTTTTCAGAGTCGGAAGCCAAGGAAATTTATCAAGAAGTTGCTCGCCATATAATTCGCGTCCAAAACTAACTAAATAATTAATATCAAAATCTGACGGTAGTACAACGCAAGTATTGCCATTCCATAAATCACTTAGAAAACTTTTTGCTATTAATTCTTTACTATCCATTTTATTCACCTTTAATTTAATTTAATTAATTTGTTTATAACAAGGGTAAACACAAGGACTGCAAAGGGCGCAGCCTGTGTTACCAGCGTTATTCTTATATAGTACCACAACTAATATCTAATTGCAACACTTTATTCTATTTAATTAGAACATAATAGTCCACCGCGAACCCGCAATGCTTATTTATTATCCTTACGGAACTATTATGTTTATTCTTTTAACTTTTATATGGTATCATGATTATATTTAGAAGTCAACTAAGAATGTCTTATTTTCATCTGTACGTTTAATCATACCTACTTTATATGCCGCTACATCTTCTTCTTGAGGTGCTGGTTGAGTCTTAGATATATCTAACCAATGTTCCATGAACTTTAATGGGTTCTTAACTGGCATAGTGTATTTAGATTTAATACCTAATGACCTATACACAGGTTTAGCATTAAATAAAGTCCACTTACCACATAACTCCTCATTCACACCTGCTAACTCTTTACCATCCTTAAACATACCTTCTTTTAGCCACAAGTGTTCAGAATCTACAATCTCATTTAAGATAATCTCTACTTCGTCTCTACATTGTTCAAGAGCTATTTCACCACGTTTGGTTTTAAGTTCTTGTTTAACTAAATCTTTCCAGAACTCTTTATGGACTTCATATTCATCTTGAGCAATCTTTTGTACTGCCTTACCAATAGGTTGAAACATACCTGCTTCACATATAGCAAATGTAATAGCAAAACTACTCATAAATTGGATAGCTTCTAGTGCATACATAGTAACACAAAACTTAAACACTGTGTTATATAGATCCTGAGTATTCTCTAACTCTCCTAGTGCATATCTAAGTCCTTTGATACGTGTATCTTCAAACACCTTACCTACTGTTTCAAGACGTTGTAGAGATTCATTAATACTTAATATATCTTGCAATACTTCTTCTGGCTTATCAAAAGACATTCTAACTATTTCAGAGTAAGTAGCAGCATGTACCACTTCATTCTCACAAACACGTAACAAGTAAGCTGTCATCTCATCTGACGTTACAAATGGTGCTAGGATAGCAAATAGTTGTCTACTAGCCACTGTATCTGCTTCCCATTGCCAACTTAACGTCTTTATCATTTTATCTCTAATATCATCTGGACACTGCTTAAACATGAGATTGCAAGATGAGAAATCAAACTCATCTTCACTCCAATCTAGGCTACGAATCTCTTTATAGAACCCCCAAATATTAGGATGATTTTTATGTATAGTATCAAATAGTCCCTGATCTTGTTCTCCTAAGAAGACAGGATTACTTTCATAATCCGTCTTAGTTGTATTTAATATCTTACTAGGTATCACAGCTTACATACCCCATCTTCACATTCTCCTGAATCATCGTCTAATACATCTTCTGTTTCATCATACTTAACTTTCTTACTTGTCATACTATTATAGTAGTAACGTGTCTTCATTCCCATTTTAACACTGTATAAATACTCGTCAATAAGTTCATCAGATGGTATCTTACTTAGTTCCACCTTCTTATAGAAGTCAGCAGAAATAGATTGATCGCACCACTTCTGTAAGATAGAATAGATATCAATCATTCTTTTAACTGGGATATCCCAAGCAAATTCATATTTGTCTTTTAACTTCTCTCCGTCTGGAGCAGCCCAGTTAGTATTAGAACCATTGTCAGATTTCTTTAGTGTTAACTCCCTAATAGGATAGATAGCATTAGTAGTTCCAGATGCCTTAGAGGAGGTCTCTGCTGGCATAAAGTTAATACAGATACTAAACCGTACACCTTTATTATCAATAATCTGTTGACGTAATCCTTCCCAATCTCGTTTATTATCTACTGTTACAACACTATCTACATTTTTATTATAAGTATCTAAAGGCAACCAACCATCAGGCCACAGCGTCTTGTGCATCCAAGGTGCATTTCCATACTTTTTACCTAGCTCCAGAGAGGCATTATATAAGTGCCAAGCATGTGTTTCAGCTAGTTCATGTACAAAGTCTCTACCTTCTTGGGAAGAATATTTCTTATCTTCCTTAGCCATCAAGTGAGCTAATCCTACCATACCTACACCAGCGTTTAGTCTAGATAAAGCAGTTACTCCTAAATGCGGTAAACTCCACTCATTTTTATGGATACAGATATCAATCATAAGTAAGGCTAAGTAAGCTACTTTCTTATACTCTGCATCATTCCTTATATTAGCTACATTAATAGCTGCAAGAGAGCATAAGCCAATTTCACCTCTACCATGATCTTCTATAGAGTATAGATCTCTCATATCATCATAACCCTTAGTAGGGCTGATATACTCTAGGCATAGATTACTACTGTATACACTCTCTTTAAAAGGATTGTGACGATTAGCTTCGTCTATTTGGAATAAATAATGACGACCTGTTTCAAATGCTTCATCAAACGCTTGTAGTAATAGGCTACGTGCATTAATAAATTTCTTTACTTTAGCATGATTATTTACATATTCTTCATACATACTTTCAAAGACTAAGGGATCTTTACCATACATTGCTTCAAACAGTTCTGGCTCGGAGTAGCAATCAAATACAGCAATATCTTCATTCATTGCAGCCTTACGCGCAAATAGTTTATTCTGGCAGAAAGCGTAATCTAATCCTCTAATCTTTTTGGAATCAGTAGAGCGTTGATTCTTCAAACGCATAATAGTTTCTACTTGAGGATCAAAAGCGTTATAATAAGTAGTACATGCTCCTCCACGTCCAGCTTGCTTATTGGCATTAATAGCCCCCACTAAAGACCTATAGTATGGTAACTTTCCACTATGCTTGACTGCGCCATTACGAATAGGAGAACCTTCTGAACGGGTTTTCACCATACCACCCATCCCAGCACTCATACAAGTCATAGTGTATGCTATGTGATCTCCTATGGCTAGAGACTTAGCACTATCATTTGTAGTATAAATAGCGCAACTTGCATAACCATTAAGATTAGTTCCTAAATTAATGAAATTAGGTGTAGGTGCATTCAATAAGTTATTACTAAATACATCGTACCAATCTTTAGCATGTTGTACCTTTTCTTCGTCTTTGAATCTACTCTCGGCTAAGGCCATTGCCATCCGCATATATGTAAACTGCTGAGTCTCAAACACTTGTCCTGTTACAGAGTCCCGTAGAGCATATTTATCTCTAGTCTGTGTAATCTCGAAGTAAGCCGCTTGTTGATCTTTGGTGTGATCAATGTGATTATTTAATTCTTCGTATTCTTGATGTGTATAGTCCAGTTTACACATCAAGCCTTTATCTAACAATTGAGTATGTACTGTCTCTAAGTGGGGATGTACTGAACGACCAAAGACCTCTTTAACCATCATAACAGATAGTAACCTACCTGCCATCTTGTTATATTCCCACGAATCTTGATCTAAACAAGCTCTAATTAGATTAGCTTGCAGTTTAGTAGATTCGCACTCTACTGGTGATATAGATACTGCATCCATAACCACTGTAGGCCAATCTACTCGTTTTAACTTCTGTGAAGCCCATTCTCCCCATTTATTTAACTTAGTTGCATCGAAATCTTCTTTTGTACCATCACGTTTAATTACTACTTTAATCACTCTAATTCCTTATCTTATTATTTAATTAAATCTCCCACATCACTTAGATGTAATTGATATGTTATGTTAATCTATTATCAGACAAAACATGCTAGAGATTCTTCATCTACCATCCAGTTATAGTCTCGGAGTAGTACTGTATCCTCTTCTGTAATACCAGCTTCCACTAACTCTTCTACCTCTGCTGAATAAATAATATCATGTCCAGCAGCTTCAATGCCCCTGTTAGGTAGGTACTTCTGAATAATTAGCAACCCTGTTAAGGCATTACAACCCTTTTCAAATAACCTTGAGCCACTATCTTCATCATCCATTATCTCTAAAAACCCATCTACGTTCATACTAATCCTCCATCATCTCTTCAATAACATCTGTAGCCAATCCTGTAACCTCGCTAATAGCATAAATAGATAAACCTGCATCTACTAATTTAGCTACTTGATTATTACTAGGAAGCTCACCATCCAATAAGTTACTTCCTATGTCTAGTGTATTTTCTACTGCATCTGTGAAAAAGTTAAACATTTTTACTCTCCAACTTTCTTAACTCTTCTCGTAACACTTTAGCTCTTCGTTTATCTTCCTCTCCTCTGTAGAGCTTCTTATATTTGTTTATTATATTGTCATAATCTTGAAGTAAAACTCCAGCCTCTTTTTTAGAAAAGTATAGCGCATGATTATGACTATCTTTAAATTTAGGTTTATATCTCTCTAACTCTGAAAAGAACTTCTTAAAGAACTCCGTATCATAAGCATCCCCAAAGAAATATGCACCTGTTGAGAAGCCAACTTCCAGTAGGAACTCTCCTTGTGGGTCTTTATGATCATCTTCCCAAGAGATTGTTCTCTGTGTATCCCCTCCATAACTACCAGCATTAATCTCATCATTAATCTTAAACCAACGAGGATTTGCATTAACATATTCAGGTATTACCCAGCCGTAATCTTCAATAAGCTCAAACTTGAATATCTTATCTTTAACTGATCTTAAACAACTTAAATCATGATCTGCCTCTATTAAATCTTTATGTTTTTCTAAATCAGCCGCAAGTGCT
>Ga0206128_1001924_pt1 | contig 19528 bp, 22 predicted proteins | sample Helgoland_Spring_7_FD_148601 | JGI IMG/M metagenome (GOLD analysis project Ga0206128, IMG submission 148601) | Pelagic subsurface seawater microbial communities from Kabeltonne, Helgoland, North Sea - Helgoland_Spring_Bloom_20160426_1 | ecosystem: Environmental > Aquatic > Marine > Epipelagic ... | reverse complement strand
GATGCCGATGATGATCATTCTTGGTGGCTTGGCGGGTCTGTCTTTGGCACCCTCGACTGCGCTGGCCACACTGCCTGCATCCCTGTCAACGCTTGCAGGCCTGTTCGCGGCAGCCCCGTTTTCACTGCTTATGGGACGCTATGGTCGCAACCCCGGGTTCCTTGTGGGGATTGCTTGTGCAGTGATTGGCGCTCTGTTGGGGGTTTACGCGCTTTTGATCGGTAGCTTTGTGCTTTTGTGCCTCGGCCATCTCGCGCTTGGTGCTGCGCTCGCGTGTTACCAGTTCTTTAGGTTCGCTGCGGCTGAGACCGTTAGCACCGAATGGCAACCCGTCGCAATCTCTCTGATGCTCACTTCTGGCTTGATCGCGGCCTTTGTCGGCCCGCAAGTTTTTATCCTTGCAAAAGATGCGCTTGCCCCTGTTCCGCTTGCTGGTGCTTACGGGGCGCTTGCGGGGCTTTCCATCGTTGGACTGATCCCCTTGGCTTTGACGCGACTGCCCAAACCCGTCGCTGCGATACCACAAACGCTTAGGCAGAGATTGGCATCTTTGTCGGTGCTAAAAGGCAAATCAATACGCCTTGCAGTTGGGCTTGGGGCGGTTTCCCAAGGGATCATGGTTTTTCTGATGGTGCCGACGCCGCTCGCGATGATCGGCTCTGGTTTTAGCGAAGCACTCGCGGGCGACGTAATCCGTTGGCACGTTGTCGCGATGTTCGCTCCGAGCTTTTTCACAGGCTTCTTGATCAAGACGTTCGGAGGTCAGCGCATCGCCTTCGCAGGTGTCGCGCTTTTGATTCTCGCTTCGCTTGCTGCGATGAGCGGGTTGAGCGCTGCTCACTTTTATAGCTCACTCATCTTGTTGGGTGTTGGTTGGAACTTTGGCTTCATTGGCGCGACGTCGATCCTTGCGACTGCGGTCCCTGAAGCGGACAAAGCCTTGGTGCAAGGCGCGAATGACACTGTGATTGCTTTGGTCTCGACCCTTTGCGCTTTTGCTGCGGGCGCTTTGATCGCAGGGGTTGGCTGGATCGTGCTCTCTGGTGTGTCTGCCCTTCTCTTGGTTTCGGCGTTTGTCGTGCTGCTACGGCAATCGCGCGATGCCTCATGAGGGGGGGCCTGCGTGCTGCTGCACGTAGGGCACGGAAAAAGAACAATCGTCTCAAGCGATCATCCCCATCGGCGCGTCACCCTATCTAAAACGAAAAACGCCGCCCCAAAAGGGAGCGGCGTTTCTGCAATCTTGAAAATAAAAGCCGAGCTTAGAAGCCCAGACCTTCGTATTTCTTCTTAAACTTGGAAACACGTCCGCCAGCATCCATCAAGCGCGAGCTACCACCATTCCACGCAGGGTGCGCAGACGGGTCGATGTCGAGCGCGAGCTGGTCGCCCTCTTTACCGTATGTGGATTTCATCTGGTGGATCGTACCATCCGTCATCTTTACGTTGATGATGTGGTAATCTGGGTGAATATCGTTTTTCATGTGCGCGCTCCTTAGCCCTTGAGTGGCTTATAAGTTGTATCTTCAGCGATACGTGCGGACTTACCGCGACGTGAGCGCAGATAGTAAAGCTTCGCACGACGGACGCGGCCACGGCGCACGACTGTGATGCTGTCTACGTTGGTGGAATGCAGTGGGAACACACGTTCCACGCCTTCACCAAACGAAATCTTGCGAACTGTGAAAGAGCCGGCAACGCCTTTGCCGTTCTTGCGCGCGATGCACACACCTTCGTAGTTCTGAACACGAGAGCGCGTGCCCTCTGTTACTTTATAGCCAACACGAATTGTGTCTCCGGCTTTAAAATCGGGAATATCTTTCCCGAGTGCGGCGACCTGTTCGGCCTCCAATTGTGCGATAAGATTCATGTCTCATCTCTTTTGTATGCTCGCGGTTGATCCGCAAAGGTTTACGCGTCCTCAGAGCTCTCGGTCTTCATCCGGGTCCCTGTTGTGCGCCGCACACCAAGCCCGCCAGAGGTCAGGTCGTCTTTCTTTTGTCAGCCTTTCGGCCATGGCCTGCCGCCAGTCAGATATCTTCGCGTGATGGCCGGACTGAAGTATTTCCGGTATCGCGCGATCCTTCCAGACCGCAGGTTTCGTATACTGAGGATGCTCTAGTAACCCATGCGAGAACGATTCGTCCTGCGTGGAATCGTAGTTCCCAAGCACGCGCGGTATAAGCCGCACAGTTGCATCAATCAAGGCCTGCGCTGCAATCTCGCCGCCTGTGAGGATAAAGTCACCTAAGCTGACTTCTTCAATGTCGTATTCTTCGATCACACGCTCATCAACACCCTCAAATCGCCCACACAGCAAGGTAATCCCGTCGCAAGCCGCAAAGCGTTGCGCCATCTTCTGATCAAGGCGTTTGCCGCGTGGAGAAAGATAAACGACGGGCCAGTTCCCACGCGCCGATTCCGCCGCTTTATCCAGCGCTTTGCCCAGCACATCCGCGCGCAAAACCATACCCGCACCGCCACCTGCAGGGGTGTCATCGACATTGCGATGTTTGGTCTCGCCGAAAGGGCGCAGATCAATCGTATCCATCTGCCAAAGCCCTTCCTGCAAGGCTTTGCCCGTGAGGGACGCGCCAAGCACACCGGGGAAGGCATCGGGAAACAACGTAATAATCTGCGCACGCCACACGCCCGCAAGCTCAGGCGTCGGCGTCATCAACTCACGCGGTTTAAACGTCTGGCGGATCGCCTTGCGACCATGGGAACGGGGTTTGTCGGTCATATCAAACCACCTTCAATCCAAGTTGACCCAACAAATCGGCCGCTTGGCTTTTGGAAATGATTGCGCCTTTGAAGCGGCGCGCATCGCTCATTTGCAAACCACCCAGATCACTCGATCGCAAATCTGCACCTTGGAAATTGGCATCCGTGACGATGCTCTCACGCAACGAGCATTCCTCCAGATACGCATTCTCGAACGTCGCATTCGAAAGGTCCGCTTGATCGAAGTTCACCGAATTGAGCGTGGTGTCTTTCATCTCTAGCCCGCGTAGTTGCGCAAGGCCGAGGTTGCATTCAGACAGGCTTATGTCGGCAGTTGCCATGTCGGTCATATTGGCACCGATCATTTTGCAGCCGCCAAAGCTGACATCCGCGAGCTTGCTAAACGTGAAATGCGCATTACTCAGTTCGCAATTTTTGAACTGTACTTGCGACAGCCGCGCAGAGCGGAATGTTGCCTCAGTCGCGCGGCATTCGATGAAATCAGTCTCGTCCAGAATGCAATTATCAAGCCGTGCGCCGCGCAGGTCACATTTCTTGAACGTCCACTCAGTGACCTCCAATTCGTGAAAATCCACACCAACCAATGTGCAATTCTGAAAATGCACGGGCTCGCCAGCAGTGGCGAATTTTGCGAGCTCTTTTGAAGTGATCGCGCGATCTGTGATAAAGTGCTCTTTGCTCATTTATTCAAACAATCCGTGTGGCGGATCGGTGATGATACGCCCGGCTTTCAAATCAACAGTCGGCACCGCTTCTAACGTGAAGGGCAGCAGCACAGCGGTCTTTAATTTAGGTCCGTGAACCTCTAGCAGATCACCTGCGCCGTGGTTTTGTACGTTTTTCACATGCCCCAAAGTGACGCCGCCTGTATCGACAACCTCAAGCCCCTCAAGGTCAGTGTGGTAATATTCATCATCCGGCAACGCTGGCAATTGTTCGCGTCGCGCAAATAGCTTTTCGCCGCTGAGCGCATCTGCGTCCTCTTTGGTCACGACACCAGAGAACCGCGCGGAGTAGCCGTTTTTGACAGGGCCAAGCAGAGTCAGCGTGAAACTACGACCGTCCTCTGTCACCAAAGGACTGTAGTCGGCAATGTCGGAAGGCTGGGCGCAGAAACTTTTGAGACGCACATCGCCTTTGACGCCAAACGCGCCACCGATGGAGCCGACACAAATTAGATCATCACTCATTCAGATACTCCCCGGCAAACGCCGCTTTTCATGGCTCCACCTGCGTCCAAACATTTATCAAGCGCTGCGTTACGCTCGGAAAAAACGCCAAGCACGAAGGCAGCGCCGAACATGATGGGTAGGCGGATGAGGCGGAACATATCAACAAACCTGTCTTAGAAAAGCAAAAGACGGCGCAAGTCCTGCGCCGCCCCTTTTTCATGTCGCTTAAAGAGCAATTTACTCTTCAGCTGCTGCTTCTTCAGCAGGTGCTTCTGCTGGAGCCGCAGCCGCTTCGGCCGCTGCCGCTGCTTTTGCAGCTTTCTCTTCGACGCGTGCAACAGCTTTCTTGCCTGGTGTACCCTTCTTAGGGTTTGCACGGTCTTTCTTTGGCAGCAGGTCAGCCGCTTCGAGCATACGAGACACACGGTCCGTTGTTTGTGCGCCTTCGCCTAACCAGTACTGGATGCGCTCAACGTTCATTTTCACGCGCTCTTCGCTGTCTTTTGGAAGCAGTGGGTTATATGTGCCCAGCTTTTCGATGTAGCGACCATCGCGTGGCATGCGGGAATCCGCTGCAACGATACGGTAAAAAGGACGCTTCTTGGAACCGCCGCGGGCGAGACGAATTTTCATAGCCATGGTGTAGTACTCCTAAGTTTTCTTTTTGGTCGGTGCGTGAAATCACACACCTTACGTTTGGTGTTGTTTATGGTGGTGGATCACTTCCTCAATGATGAAATTGAGGAATTTCTTGGCAAATTCAGGATCAAGATTGGCCCTGTTTGCAAGGTCTTCCAGCCGCGCAATCTGCGTGGCCTCGCGGGTGGGGTCACTTGGCGGCAGATCATGCTCTGCCGTCAGCTTGCCCACAGCTTGTGTGTGTTTGAACCGCTCGCCCAGCGTGTAGACGAGGATCGCATCAAGGCGATCAATACTCTCGCGGTGCTCCAGAAGCACTTCGGCGGCTTTGGTGACTGCATCGCTCATTTGGCATCTCCTGATTTGGGATGGCGGTAGACGTGGACCATCGGCGTTCCAGGCATTCCACCATCACGCTCATACGAAGCGCCTAGGCGGGTCGCAAGTTTTGCGGAACGCATATTGCTGGGATCAATGTAGCTGATAACGCCATCCAGCCCGAAATGCTTTGCGCCATATGCGCGCGCTGCACTTGCGGCTTCAAAGGCGTAGCCTGCACCCTCGTAGCCATCATGAACATGCCAACCGAGTTCGGGTTCATCCCAACCTTCGCGGAAGATAAAGCCACAAGCACCGATCATGCGATCATCGCGTTTATGATGGATGTACCACATGCCAAAGCCACGCATGAGCCAGTGACCAAAATTGCCTGAGATCAGCTTCCAGCTGCTGGCACGATCCAATGGGCCGCCAACAAAATGTGAACGCTCCGATTGCATGAAATCTGCAATCACGTCCAGATCGCTTTCCTGCGCGGCACGCAGCATGAGACGCTCGGTTTCAACCGTTGGAATATCAAAGCTGAACGAGGTCATTGCACGGCCTCATTCGTATGGATGTAGGCGAGCATCGTGTCGTCATGCACCGTGCGTTTCGCCCCAAGGCGTTTCGCCAAAGCGATTGAGCGTGCGTTGTCTTTGTGGATGTAGCTGGCGAGTTCCGACAGGTTAAGCGTGTCGAACGCAAACTCACGCGCCATTTGTGCGGCCTCGAAGGCAATCCCAAGACCTTCGTTCTGCTCTGACACCAAGAAACCCAGTTCGATCTGCGCATCACCCGGCTCAAGGCCAAGGATCACAAAGCCCAAGAGCTCTTCGCTGTCCACGTCAACGATAGACCAGCCGCCATGTCCGTGCAGCATCCACCCAGACGCGAGTTGAACGAAGTCCCACCATGCATCATCACGGCCCAAAGGCCCGCCCATATACTGACCGCGCTCCGTGCACAGGATGTCAGCGTAGAGGGGGAAATCCTCAACAGTCGGCGCGCGCAGCAAGAGCGCGTCGGAAACCAGTGTCGGGATCTGTGCCGCCACATTTGCGGCAACAGCGGATGGAATGCCCGTCGGGGCTTGCTCATGGCGCAGGGTCAATTCAGCGCCTCCGGTGCCGGATGGCGATAGAGGTGATCGAGACCCATTTGCACGTTGTCATATTCACGCTCGAACGTCGCGCCGAGGCGCTTGGCGAGGGCGATAGAACGTGTGTTTGACGGGACGATGTTCGAGGTCATGGTCGTAAAGCCAAGGTCAGAATAGGCCCACGCGCGTGCAGCCAAAGCGGCCTCATATGCGATGCCTTTGCCCTCGTAACCCTCATAAACGACCCAACCGAGTTCTGGCTCTGGCCAGCCCTCAGGGTTCCAAATACCGCAAATGCCAGCAGGCTTGCCCGTGACTTTGTCTTCTATCGTTAGGTAGCCGTAGCCGTGGATGTGCCAATGGCCGATATTCAACGCGAACCAGCGCCAAGCCTCGTCACGTTGAGGAATATAGCCGAAACCAATCGAACGTACTTCGTCCGCAGAGAACGCGATGAAGGTTTCAACGTCGGCCATTTCTGGACCGCGCAGGATCAGGTTGTCTGTTTCAAGACGGGGCGCATTGGTCAAAGTCATGCAGCCCTCCGATGACGGTAAACTGCCGTCTCTTGCGCCGTTTCACCATCCGGAAGAGATCCGTCAGGGTCGATGACGCCGCCAAGGCGCGTCGCCAAAGCAATCGAGCGGACATTCTTTGGATCAATGTAGCTTACTAAGCTTTCAAGCTTCAGTTCTTCAAACGCCCATGCGCGCGCAGCTTGAGCAGCCTCAAACGCAATCCCCATACCTTCAAACTCAGGCATAATCAGATAGCCAAGCTCAACCTCAGGAAAATGGCTTGGCTTATTGATGCCGACTTGGCCAACAAATGAACCGTCATGGGTTTCAATGCCCCAGCTGCCAAAACCCTGCAAAGACCAGCTACCGACTTCACCAGCCACCCAATACCACAGTTTTTGACGATCAATCGGACCACCCATGTAGACCGAACGCTCGGATGCAAATAGCTCACCCAGAGGCGCGAAATCGCTCATCTGGTGGTGCTGTAGCGTGAGACGCTCGGTGCGTATGGTGGGTGCGCGATCCAAAGTTACTTCTTCTTCCCGAAACCAGACAGACCGGGGGGCAGGCCCATGCCGCCGCCCATGCCACCAAGTCCACCGGGGAGCTTGCCGCCCATGGCTTTTGCGGCCGCTTCCATCGCCTTCGGGTCCATTTTGGACGGGTCCATGCCAGCAGGCATCCCAGCGCCGCCGCCTTTGCCGCCCAACATGCCCTTCATCGCTTGCTTGAGCATCCCGCCTTTGCCCATCTTCTTCATCATGTCGCCCATTTGGCGCTGCATTTTGAGAAGCTTGTTCAGCTCGGACACTTCCATGCCTGACCCTTTGGCGATGCGTTTCTTACGGCTCGCCTGCAAAAGCGCGGGGTTCGCGCGTTCGCGCTTTGTCATCGACTGGATCAGGGCGATTTGCTGCTTGAGGATGCGATCATCAATGCCCGCGCCCTCCATCTGTTTGGCCATTTTGCCCATGCCGGGCATCATGCCCATGATACCTTCCATACCACCCATCTTTTGCATTTGCTCAAGCTGGGATTTAAGGTCGTTCATGTTGAACTGACCCTTCTGAAAGCGCTTCATCATGCGCTCGGCTTGTTCAGCCTCAATGGTTTCTTGCGCCTTCTCGACCAGCGCAACAATGTCGCCCATGCCAAGAATACGGCCCGCGACACGCTCAGGCTCGAACGTCTCAAGCGCGTCCATCTTTTCGCCCATGCCGACGAATTTGATGGGCTTGCCCGTGACCGCACGCATAGACAGTGCCGCACCACCGCGACCGTCGCCGTCCATACGGGTAAGGACAACGCCAGTAATACCGATCTTGCCGTCGAACTCTTCTGCAACTTCAACTGCGACCTGACCTGTCAGACCGTCGACCACCAAAAGTGTCTCACGCGGGTTTACCGCATCGCGAACATCTTCGACCTCTTTCATCAAGGTTTCGTCGATCTGCAAACGACCAGCGGTGTCGAGCATGTAGACGTCGTAGCCGCCCAAAGTCGCCTGTTGCTTGGCGCGCTTGGCGATCTGAACCGCGCTCTCGCCCGCAACGATTGGCAGCGTGTCCACGCCGATCTGCGTACCAAGGATTGCCAACTGCTGCTGCGCGGCTGGGCGATAGATATCGAGCGAAGCCATCAAAACGCGCTTGCCATTCTTCTCGGTCAAACGCTTGGCAAGCTTACCTGTCGTGGTCGTTTTACCGCCGCCTTGCAAACCGACCATCAGGATCGGGGCAGGGGCGTTGTCGATCTTTAACTCACCGGGTTCACCTTCACCGCGCAGAATGTGCTGAAGCTCGTCGTGAACGATCTTGACCACTTGTTGGCCGGGGGTGATGGATTTGGTGACCGCTTGGCCTGTGGCCTTTTCCTGTACCGCTTTGACGAAATCACGAGCGACAGGCAAGGAAACGTCCGCCTCCAGCAAAGCAACACGCACTTCGCGCAACGCGGTCTTAACATCCTCATCGGACAATGCACCTTGCTTGGTTAGTCGATCAAAGACTCCGCCAAGGCGTTCGGATAGATTTTCAAACATGCCTAAGTTCCTTTAGTCGACTGCAAGTTTAGACCTATGTAGGAAGGCCCAGCGAATGTTCCAAACGACAATCGCACCAGTGGGCGCAACGCGCTGACTGATGGCGATCCTCGTATGATCGAGGACCGGAAGAGTTTTTGCTTCCGGATATGTCCCAGCGTTTAGGCTTTGGGTGGTTCAGAGTCAACAGGCGCAGGCGGTTTCAACCATGCGTTTATGGCGTCCGTGATTTGTTTGGGCGCAAGGCCGCTGGTTGAGTATTGCGTGATCGGATGATCCCCTTGGCTCATCCCTTTATCAAAGACCAAAACGCAGCGCGCGGTGTCGTGGCCTTCTTTTTTCGCATGACTGAGATCGCTGAGCATGTGCACGATTTCACTATAGCCACGCATGTTACGCGCACGAAAAGTGATCGTGTTATTCGGCCGATCAAAAATTACCTGAACACGACGCACAAAAAGACGGATTCACAGCGTGATGAAAGCGGTAGCGAAGGTCAACACAAGGGCGACAAGCCACTCACTCGCAATCCATCCCGAAACAGCGCCTGCAAAGGATGCAAGAAAAAAGAAGCCAAGCAAAGCCGTCACCAACACTGGGCGATCCTCGATGATCAAGATTTGATCGGTATTGCGCGCGACTTTCATAAAAAGAGTTTGTGGCAAGCGATGCGAATTTCCAAGTGTTTTGCCGTGCAAGCGGCGTTGCAATTTCGAACACTTAGGGCGAAAGTACAGTCACTGCGTTGATGAATGCACAAAAGGCTAGATGAATGGACAACTGGGACGAAGTGCGCACGGCCTATCAAGTGGCCAAAATGGGCACCGTGAGTGGTGCGGCAGACGTGCTCGGCGTGCATCATGCGACGGTCATTCGCCATGTGGATGCTCTCGAAGCGCGCCTTGGGGTGAAGCTGTTTCAACGTCACGCGCGCGGGTATACGGCGACGGAAGCAGGCGAGGACCTATGCCGCGTGGCGCAGGCCACGGACGAGCAATTCAGCCAGCTTGCAGGGCGCGTAAAGGGCAAAGGTGATGAAGTCTCAGGCGAACTGGTGGTGACATCACTCATCGGCCTTGCGCCGATGATGGCACCGGCGCTCACCGCATTTCAACAAACCTACCCTGATGTCACTCTTCGCTATCTAACGGGTGAACGCTTGTTCCGGCTTGAATACGGCGAGGCGCATATCGCGGTACGCGCAGGAAGCGTGCCGGACCAACCGGACAATGTCGTGCAAGCTTTTGTCAAACAACCCATCGGGCTTTATGCTTCGCAAAGCTATATCGACCGCTATGGCATGCCCAAGGATGAAAGCGAATATAACAAACATCGTTTTGTCGGGCACGATTCCGAGAGTAACGGATCACCGTTTTTCCAATGGCTGATCAAGAATGTTCCGCGTGAAAACGTTGTGTTCCGCTCCACCGATAACCGCGCGATGGAACTTGCCATTCGTGCAGGCGCGGGCATCGGGTTCATGAATGCCCATGATGCTGCGGCCCATAAAGGCATGGTGCAAGTCGCGCCTGCGCGTGATGATTGGAATGCACAGCTTTGGCTGGTCACGCATGTCGATCTACACCGAACGGCTAAGGTCCAAGCCTTTTTGCGCTTTGTAAAAGAACAGGCGAAAAGTTGGGATATGTCATGAACGAGGCTCTGCGCGGACATGGTGCGATGCTGTTGTTTTCCATGTTGGTTGCGGGGTCGTTTTCGCTCGGCGCACTTGCCTCGCCGTTCATTGCGCCGGAACTTGTGACAGTCTTGCGCTTTGGCATTGCGGCTCTCGTTCTTGGTGCGCTTTGTGGTTTTCGGGGCGAGCTTAAAGCAGAAAATGTGACGGCTGTTTGGCGGTATGTTCTGTTGGGTGGTGTGTTTGCGACCTACTTTGTGCTTATGTTTGCAGGCTTGAAAACAGCGCCAGCTGTTTCTGCGGCAGCAGTGTTTACGCTGACACCGATTTTGACGGCGCTGGCCTCTTACGTGTTGCTACGACAAATCACGACGCCGCGCATCGCGGGCGGTCTCGCCATTGGTGCGCTCGGCGCGCTTTGGGTGATTTTTCGCGCCGATTGGTCTGCTTTCATGCTCTTTGAAGTCGGAAAGGGCGAGATCATCTATTTTTGGGGCTGCATTTGCCACGCGATTTACATCCCGCTTGTGCGTTTACTGAACCGTGGCGAAAGCGCGATCCTGTTTTCATTCGGAACGACAATTGGCGGTATTTTGGTGCTTTTGGTGTGGAGCTGGTCCGCACTTTGGAGCACCGATTACGCGGCTCTGCCCAACATCGTCTGGATCACCATCCTGTATGTGTCGATTTTCGCGACAGCGGCGACCTTTGTTCTGGGCCAATTCGCTTCTCTCAGATTGCCGGGTGCAAAGGTGATGGCCTACACCTATCTCATCCCGTCGTGGGTGATTTTATGGGAAATTGCATTGGGGCACGGCGCGCCGCGCGGCCTCATTCTTGGTGGGGTTGGCTTGACTATGTTCGCTTTGGTGGTCTTGCTGAAACATGAAGAAACGGGAGGGCGTGATGGCCGATTATCAAAAGCTAATTGATGCAGAGATTTGGGCGTTCATCGAGAAAACCAATAGTTTTTACCCACCCGACACAGCCACTTACGGTGTTGAGGACCAGCGCCGCATTTATGACGGCATGTGCGCTGCGTTTCGCGTGGACTACCCCGATGGCGTGAGCACGACGGATCGCGTCTATGGTGGCGTGCCGTGCCGACATTATACGAATAGTGGCAGCGATGTTGTGGTCATGTATTTCCACGGTGGCGGGTTCGTTGTTGGCGGCTTGGAGAGCCATGATGATGTGTGCGCCGAGATTTGCGCGGCGACGGGTTTGGATGTGGTATCTGTCGATTACCGCATGGCCCCAGAGCATAAACATCCCGCAATGTTTGACGATGCAATGGCCGCGACGCGGGCTGTTTTTGCTGAAACAGGCAAAGCTGTTGTGCTGTGCGGCGATAGCGCAGGGGGCAACTTGGCCGCTTGTGTCTCACATATGGCACGTGGCTCTGAGGTGGCGATTAAAGGACAGGTGTTGGTTTATCCGGGTCTGGGCGGTGATTTCGACAAAGGCTCTTACATGGTGTTTGCGGATGCACCTATGCTGACGCGTGATGATATTATGATTTACCGCAATGTGCGACTTGCAGGGGACGAGCCTGTTGGTGATCCGCGCTATGCGCCGCTTCATGATACCACGTTTGACGGATTGCCGCCGACAGTGATCAACACGGCGCAATGCGATCCATTGAGCGATGATGGTATTGATTACGAAGAAGCTCTGAGAGCCGCAGGCGTGCCTGTCCACCGCGTTGATGAGGCTGGACTGGTGCATGGCCATTTGCGCGCGCGCCACACGTCCGAGCGATCAAGCGCGAGTTTCACCCGTATTACGCAAGCGATCTCTGCATTGGCTGCAGGTGAGTGGCCTTACTAACGGCGCGCGCGATTTTTCTAGAAAAATCGGGGCGTCACGCAGGGAGGAAAGGGTCTGCCTTCATGCTGGCAGGGATCGGTGCGCCAAGTCGATTTAGGATGCTTGGAGCAAGCTGTAGCTGGTGTAGTGGCGTCTGTGCGTCTGGACCTTGCGCATCACCAAAATAATAGAGCGCAAATTCCTGTTGCAGTGGGTTGTTCCCGCCATGATGCCCACGCGCGTCTTGTCCATGATCTGCGGTCACGATCACCTCGTATCCCATGTCGCGCCAACGCGGAATGAAAGGGGCGAGCATCTCATCCATCACAAAACACGCGTGATCCATTTCATGGCTTTCATGTTGAAAGCGGTGCCCCATGCTATCGAGCGTGCACGTGTGCAAGATCCCGTAGTTCAAATCAAACCGACCCGCGAGATTGGTGAGCGTGGCGAAGAGATCAAGATCAGACGGTGTCATCTGATTGGCCTGCCCATAACCCGTCATTGAATGAAAACGACCGTGGTTTATCGTATTGCTTTCGGGTTCATCGTACTCGATGTCGCGCACGTAATCGAAAGGATGGCGGTTGAAAAATTCTGACCAGAATGAATGCGTGACAGCCCCAGTTGTGCCACCCGCCTTTCTGATTTCGGAAAAGAGATCAGGTTGCGTTATGCGAAAGACGTTTCCGTTGCCGGTACAGCCATGTTCCTGCGGTGTAACACCTGTGTGGATCGACGCGTAGCAGCTGGCCGAAATAGACGGAAGCACGCTGGTCATTGTCCATTTTTGTGCGGTTCCGTTTGCCACCCAGCCCTCAAGATTACCAAACAAACGCGCCCAATTGCGCAGGGGGACACCATCAAGGATGATGAGGAGCAATTTGCGATCCATAGGAGCCTCCGGCAGAAGTTTATTTAGAAAGATGAAGCAGTGGGTCGTTTCTTGTTAGTTCCCAGCGCTTTCCATTTTACGGGTTGCAATGACGTTCTCAAGCCAGCCGATTTTCATTTCAGGGACTGAGCTGAGCAAAAGATCGGTGTAATCATCAAACGGAGGACTCAGGACCTCGGACTTGGTGCCGTAGCGCACAACTTTGCCTTGGTACATTACCGCGATGCTATCGGCGATTGCGCGCACTGTCGCGAGATCGTGTGTGATGAACAGATAAGCCACATCCTCGCGCTTTTGCAGATTGAGCAGCAGTTTAAGGATGCCATCAGCGACCAACGGATCGAGCGCGGATGTAACTTCATCACAGATGATAAGCTTGGGCTTGGCTGCCAGCGCGCGCGCAATGCAGACTCGTTGTTTTTGACCGCCTGAGAGTTCAGCAGGGTAACGATCGATGAAGCCATCGCCCATCTCAATTTCTTCCAAGAGCTCCGCGATACGCTTGCGTTTCTCTTCGCCCTTCATGCCGAAGTAGAATTCCAGCGGGCGTCCGATTATCGTGCCAACTGTTTGGCGTGGATTCATGGCAACATCGGCCATTTGGTAGATCATCTGAAGCTCACGCAGATCCTCGCGTGAGCGGCTTGGTTGATCCGGTGTCAAAGTACGACCCGCGAAATCCGTACTGCCGCCCTTTGGTGGAAGCAGGCCAGTGATCACACGCGCGAGTGTGGATTTACCAGAGCCGGATTCCCCAACAACGGCCAAAGTTTGACCCGGTGAAATATCAATGCTCACGTCATGCAGAACGTCGAATTTCGTACCCTTGTAGCGCGCTGTAATGTTCTTGGCGCTCAGGATCGGCTGGGTTGGTGTCTTTTCTTCATGATTGATCGAGCGCACGGAAACGAGCGCTTTGGTATAGTCTTCTTGCGGGTGGTTGATGATCTGATCGACCGTGCCGTATTCGACCATATTGCCCATCTTCAGCACCATGATTTCATCACTCACCTGCGCAACGACAGCAAGGTCATGCGTGATATATAAAGCAGCGACACCTGTATCGCGGATCGCTTCTTTGATCGCTGCAAGCACGTCGATTTGGGTGGTTACATCAAGCGCTGTTGTTGGTTCATCAAACACCACCAAGTCAGGCTCTGGGCAGAGCGCGAGCGCGGTCATGCAGCGTTGAAGCTGACCGCCTGAGACTTGGTGCGGATAGCGAGAGCCAATGTTGTCAGGATCGGGCAGACCAAGCTTGTCAAAGAGCAAACGCGCTTTGGCTTCCGCATCCGCGCGGCTGAATTTGCCTTGGCTCACGGAGGCCTCAACAACCTGATCCATGATCTTCTTGGCAGGGTTGAAGCTGGCAGCGGCGGATTGGGCCACATAGGTCACCTCTGCGCCGCGCAGTTTGCGCAAATCGCCAATGCCACCTTTGAGGATGTCACGTCCGTTGACCCAGACTTCGCCGTCCGTCAGTTCCACACCGCCACGCCCGTAGCCTAGAGCCGAAAGTCCAATGGTGGATTTTCCGGCACCGGATTCACCGATCAGGCCAAGCACTTTGCCCTTTTGCAGCTCGAAATCGACGCCATGCACAATCTTGATCTTATGGGGTTTGGCATCGGGGGGATAAACCGTTGCGCCAATTTTCAGACCGCGTACTTTGAGGAGTGGATCGCTCATTATCCGCGTCCTCCTTTGAGAGAGGTGGTTCTGTTGAGCACCCAATCCGCCACGAGGTTCACAGAGATTGCGAGGGTTGCAATCGCAAAAGCGGGGACCAGCGCAGCAGGGATGCCGTAAACGATGCCATCTTTGTTTTCTTTGACGATGCCGCCCCAGTCTGCGCCGGGGGGTTGCACGCCAAGGCCCAAGAACGACAGGGTCGAGACGAAAAGGACCGCAAAAATAAAGCGCAGGCCCATTTCAGCGACCAAGGGGCTAAGAGCGTTGGGGAGGATCTCGCGGAAGATTATCCAAGATTTTCCCTCACCGCGCAGTGTCGCGGCTTCGACGTAATCCATCACGTTGATGTCCACAGCGACCGCGCGTGAAAGACGGTAAACGCGTGTGGAATCCAAGAGGCCCATCACAACGATCAAAACTGGAATGGTCACAGGCATCACGGACAAAACAACCAATGCAAAGATCAAAGACGGGATCGACATGATCAAATCCACAAAGCGCGAAATTGCCTGATCGACCCAACCGCCCATCACGGCTGCCAATAGTCCAAGACAGGACCCGAGCGTGAAACTAAGGATCGTTGCAGCCGTCGCGATAAAGATTGTCGTGCGCCCGCCGTAGATCATACGGCTCAGCAGGTCGCGCCCGATGCTGTCAGTGCCCAGCCAATGCTTGGAAGAGGCTGGCTCCCATACGTCGCCTACCGCTTCGGCCATGCCATAAGGGGCAAGCCAGGGCGCAAAGATTGCGATGAAGAAATAAAGACCTGTAAAGAACAGACCGATGAGGGCGGAAATTGGGATATTCTTGAACATGTCCGCTCCTCCTATTTCGGGTGCCGCAAGCGCGGGTTGGCAAGGATAGAAACAATGTCAGCAACCATGTTGAGCAAAATATAAACGGCCGCGAACACAAGGCCGCAGGCTTGCACAACAGGGACATCACGCTTGGCGACGTGATCGACCAGATACTGCCCCATGCCGGGATAAACGAACACCACTTCGACGACGACTACGCCCACAACGAGATAAGCAAGGTTGAGCATGACAACATTCACGATCGGTGCAATCGCATTCGGGAAAGCGTGACGCGAAATGACTTGAAAGCTGCTCAGACCTTTGAGTTCAGCCGTCTCGATATAAGCGGATTGCATCACATTCAGAATTGCCGCGCGGGTCATGCGCATCATATGCGCAAGCACGACAAGCGTTAGAACCGTCACAGGCAAGGCGATCGCATGCAGCTTTTGGCCAAGGCTCATGCTGTCGTTAATCATCGCCACTGAGGGTGCCCAGCCCAGCTTTACGCCGACAAAATACATCAAAACGTAGCCGATCAGGAATTCTGGAATGGAAATCGAGGTCAAGGTGACGGCTGAAATCATCTTGTCAGGCCAGCGGTCTTTGTAACGAACGGCCACTAAACCAAGGAAAATCGCCAACGGTACGGACACAACAGCGGCCCAGAACGCAAGGAACAACGTGTTACCCAACCGTTTGCCCATGGAGGTTGCAATATCCTGACCATTGGTCAGGGCTGTACCGAGATCGCCTTGAATCGCACCGCCAAGCCAACTGAAATAGCGGCTCAAAGCAGGTTCGTTCAGGCCTAAATCTTTTCGTAGATTAGCCAATGCTTCGGGGGTCGCCGATTGGCCTAAAATGGATTGTGCAACGTCGCCGGGAAGAATTTGTGTTCCCACAAAAATCAACGCAGACGCTGCGAGGAGGAGCAGGAGCCCCAGCGCTAAGCGCTGGGACACCAATTTCAAAATCGGGTGCATTTGCGTTCCCGACCTTACGCGAAGGACAGCTTGCGTGTGACCTGACCGTTCATCAGCTCGCCGTTTGGATCGGTTTCCCATCCAACCAGCTTGTCGCTGACGCCGTCGATGAAGTCGTTGAACATTGGGCAGATGAGACCACCCTCGTCACGCACGATGTTACCCATCTCGGAATAAAGCGCTTTGCGCTTCGTGAGGTCGAGCTCTGCCTTGGCTGCGAGCAGCTTGGCGTCAAACTCAGGGTTGTTGAACTTCGTGTCGTTCCAATCCGCAGAAGACAGATACGCAGTCGAGTACATTTGATCCTGAACCGGACGGCCACCCCAATAGGATGCACAGAACGGCTGCTTGTTCCAAACTTCAGACCAGTAACCATCATTTGGCTCGCGCTTGATTTCAAGCGGGATACCTGCGGCTTGTGCAGACTGTTGGAACAACTGCGCTGCTTCAACCGCACCCGGGAAGGCACCGTCAGCTGTGCGCAGAATGATGGGCGAGCCATCATGACCGGATTTCGCGTAATGCTCTTTCGCTTTATCCACATCATACATGCGCTGTGGGATCGAGCTGTCGAACAAAGGATAAGCTGCGTTGATTGGCATGTCGTTGCCGACAGAACCGTATCCGCGCAGGATTTTCTCAACCATTTCTTCACGATTGATCGCGTATTTCAGCGCAAGGCGCAGTTCTTTGGAATCGAACGGTGCAGTGTTTGTGTGCATGATGAACACATAGTGACCACGGCCCGGCGTAGACTGAACCGACACACCAGGTGCGCGCGACAGAAGGCCAGCAATCTTAGGCTCAAGACGGTTAATCAGGTGAACCTGACCGGACTGAAGTGCTGCTGTACGTGCAGTTGCGTCGTTGATCGCGAGGATTTCGACGGAATCAAAGTGACCATCATCACCCCAATAGTTCGCGAACTTGGAGTACATGTGACGCACACCCGGCTCGTCAACTTCCATCTTATATGGGCCTGTGCCAACGCCTTCGGCAGGGTTGTCCATGCCACCGTTTGGCTGAATGATCAGGTGATAATCCGCCATCAGGTACGGAAGGTCAGCGTTTGCATTCTTCAGCGTGACGGAGAACGTGTCGCCCTCAACCTTCATGCTTTCGATGTTTTTCATCACACCCAGTGCGCCGGACTTTGAATCTTCGTTGGAGTGACGCTCCATCGTTTTCATGACGTCTTCGCCGGTCATTGTCTTGCCGTTATGGAATTCAACGCCTTGGCGCAGTTTGAACATCCATGTTTTTGCGTCTGGCGTGCTCTCTACGCTCGTTGCGAGACGGCCTTCGATGTCGCCCGTCGCAGACACTTCTACCAATGTGTCACCGAACTGACGACCATTGTGATACGGTACTTGGCTTGCATATGTCGCTGGATCGAGCGAGTTCGTGCTCTCACCGCCTGTGGAGCCGATCTTTAGATCGCCACCTTTTTTGTGGCTTGCAGCTTTCGCAGCAGTTGCGAACATCGTGCTCGCAGCTGCGGCGCTGACGCCGAGTGCAGACGCTTTGCCCATAAAGTCGCGGCGTGACAGTTTGCCTGCGCTCGCACGTTTTGCGAGGTAGTCGAGTTGATCTTGCATAAGAAGTCTCCCAGTTAGCTATTTTGATCCGCCGTCGTTTTAAAGCAGGCGGTTTTCATATTAGTGTCATTAACAATGCGGATTGCAGCGCACCTCGCAAGGGTTAATTGCTTTTTTCGCCATCACGCTTTTACAAGTTGTCGCGCAAAGTGCTGCGTTGCACGTCTTTTTCGAAGATAAGTTCATCGTTTTCAAAGGCCTCCAAGCGAGCCTTGAGATGGAAATGAGTAGCGTCTGATGCCATTTCTGACGTTGCTTCGGTCCGCAAAGTGATTCCCTCGCGCTCTAGCTCGTCAGTCCAATGCGTGCGGCCATGCGCACTCAGCGGATCATCAGGATGGATGGACCACCATTCGCGCGCAACAGAGCCGTTGATCAGCCCATGATCGCCGTCTTTGACTTTGCCGAAGTCATCCACAATTTCGAGAGTGACAATACCCGTGGTCCAATCGGTGACGGTTTTACGGCTGTTTGACCCTTCGCGGATGGTTTCAACTTGCCAAGGCGTGTCCGCTTCTGGAGCCTCGAACGTCCACTCATCCGTGTCGTCGCTTGGGCGAAGCGGCAGGCTCAGCGATCCTTGGGTTAGCGTTAGCGTGCTTGCCACTGGGCTGGGCCAAATGAGGGGCCAATAGGCAGTGGAAATCGCGATGCCTAGCCGGTGACCTTTTGGCAAACGATAAGCAATATGATCAAGATCGAGCGTGACCTCTTCCGCCCTCTCAGGCGTCATCGGGCTGGGGGTTGCATGGCTGATACGATGTGAAAGATTGAGCACCCCATAAGTGATACGCGCGCTGGCACCATTGGGTTGAATGTCGAGCAAGCGCACGGCGATTTGGCCTTGCGGCGTATCGCTGCTCAGCGTGAGTGTAATCTGTGGTGCACCGACGATATCGCGCTGCGCGTTGAGCGGTTCAGATTTGAATACAACCGACATTGCATCATCGCTGCGTTGATCGTCCGGCAGTTCCGGCCCCAGCCAGATCGCGCAATATTCGCCCGAATGGGCCCCGCAAGTTTGGGGCGAACTGATCGTTGCCTCGAACGGCTCAGCTGTGTCTTGAAGCGTGTGATCCCCAAGATGCCACGTCTCGCGCGCAAGGTCTGACGGCTTTTCATTGATCGCAAGCCAAGTGCCTGCACGCTCGGTGTACCATGACTTTGGCGTAACAGAGTCCATCAGGTAGGGTCGGTAGAGCGGGTCATTCTCAACCCCAGTATCGATCCCTTTCAACCAGTGATCCCACCAGCGCAGGGCTTCTTGCAGGAAGCCAATACGTGGCTCTGGAATCGCAAAATGCGGATACTTGTGGACCCACGGCCCGATGATCGCTTTCGCAGGTGCATCGAGGTTTTCAATCAAAGCAGGTGGTGCATTTTTATAGGCGTCGCCCCAACCCCCAACGGCAAGCGTTGCGGCTTTGATTGCAGTGTAGTCTTCGCAGACTGAGCCGTGCTGCCAATAGGCATTACGTCGTTGATGATCGAGCCATGTCGCCGCAAGGAATGGCTCATTCTTAAGCCGGTCAAGCCAAATTTCGCGCCAATCATCCGGGCGCAACGCAGGATCAAAA
>Ga0206128_1001922_pt1 | contig 19543 bp, 3 predicted proteins | sample Helgoland_Spring_7_FD_148601 | JGI IMG/M metagenome (GOLD analysis project Ga0206128, IMG submission 148601) | Pelagic subsurface seawater microbial communities from Kabeltonne, Helgoland, North Sea - Helgoland_Spring_Bloom_20160426_1 | ecosystem: Environmental > Aquatic > Marine > Epipelagic ... | reverse complement strand
TTTTGGGCTTTGATGAAGCGCAGTGTGAATTTAGCCGGCGCGTTTTAATGTGTACGTTAGATCAAGCTGGGGATCTTGCTCGGCCGGTGCAACTGGTTGCCGCAGACGAGGGCGTGTTTGACCTTGCTTTGACAACGCTTCAGTTCAATGCCGATGGCGCGCCGCTGGTAGACGCCAATTTGGTGAATAACCTAGATATTGCCCGCATTCATGTGTCGGAAGATGCTGATGTCGATGGACTGCCGGATGAGTACGAGCGCATTCGCGGGCTGGATGCGCGCATCGATGATTCGGCGGATGATTTTAATGGTGACGGCGTTAGCAACTATGAAGAGTACTTGGGGGGCGCTAGCCCCATCACCGCCAATCAAGATCAGGATGGCGACGGCGTCATTGATAGCGAAGATGCCTTCCCGGACGACTATTACGAATCCGTTGATTTTGATGGTGATGGCATTGGCGATAATGCCGATGCAGATGATGACGGCGACGGTATTGACGATCTGGTCGAGCTTGCAGATGGCACCAACCCCTTTGATCGTTTTTCATGCCTTACCGGCTGTTTTAGTTTCGATGTGGATCAGAGTCTTGATGCATCGCCCCTTACGGATGGTCTTTTGGTCATCCGGTTCTTGTTTGGCTTTGAAGGCGAGGCGCTGACCAATGGCGCTGTAGGCACCGCCGCCGAACGCGCCGATGCAGAAAGTGTCGCAAGCTACTTAGGGTCAGCCAGGCAAGCCCTTGATATTGATGGCGATGGCGATGCAAAAGCGCTGACCGACGGTCTGCTGCTCATTCGCTATCTGTTTGGCTTTGAAGGTGATGCCTTGATATCCGGCGCCATCGGCCGTGATGCCACCCGCAAGGATGCGGCGTCCGTTGAGGCCTATATTGAAGCCAGGCTGGGGGTAGGGGGTTAGGGCGCCTTGGATTAACGAAATTTCGATCCCGGCACCACATCGTGTTGTTGATTAATTTAGTACTTCACGGTGGCGCGCCATTAGCTAGCCCATTGAAAGGCCTGTACGACAATAACCACCATCTTGAGTTCCGGCGTTTTAACAACGAACGAAAAAAGATCTATATGGCTTCAATTGCGCGTGATCAGTTTATTCATGACTTAATTTTAAGCGAGCGGTGGTGGTCGCTAAGCCGCCAAACCTTTCCGAGCACAGTTCCTAGAGTGCATTAACACCTAAAGTCTTTTATTCTATCCCTGCCCGATCAGATTGAGACATTGGAGTGAACACCATCAACAAGCCGATTAAACCGTTTGGGATTAAAAGCCAACTAAAGGTCTTATTGGGATTAACGATATTAATTGGCAGCTGTTTTTCCTCCGGTGTCTACGCGGCCGATGCCTTCGAGCCAAACGATGCGCTGAGTCAAGCCACACTATTGGTGGTTGGTAACCCTAATCCGCAGCAACATACTTTAGATCCTGACAAGGACGTTGACTGGTTCAGGTTCAATGCACAGTTTTTTGAAGTCTATGACATCAAGACACTTGGGCTTGGCGCAACGGTTGATCTTGCTATTGAGGTTTACGATGAAAATGGTGATCGCGTTGGTGAAGTCGAAGATGCCGGTTTTAAAGGCGAGGCAGAGGAGTTTTCTTTTCGTGCACCGTCAACTGGCACCTTTTACCTCAAGGTATATGACTATTATTGTATTAATGGTGGTGATGGCTGCGCGGCGCCAAGAGGCGATGAGGCAGCCTATAGCATTCTGATCTATATACCGATCGGGGCAGTGGGTGGCGCTGATTTGGCGATCGTTCATGAATCTGCGACGGCGGGCTTTGTAGGAAGCCCATTCTCACTTGGTATTGAAGTGACAAATAATGGCGGTCAAGAAGAAGACGACACAGCGGACAACCTCTTAATTCTTACCTATTCTGAGCCGCAATTGCCAAAGCCTGCAAGCCTGCCTGAAGGATGCCAGGGCGAGGTAGGGCTCGTGATGTGTACTAAAGACGAGTTGGTCGCCGAGGATCGTTTTGGTTACACCCTCAATTTTGAATTTTCGGATGTTGGCAAGGTGCGGTTCACCAGCACCGTGGCCGCCTTCGAAAATGCAGATTACACCCTGCAGCAAGCGGATGATCAGTGGTCGAATAATGTCGTTGACGAGGTCGTGACTGTTAGCGAGGGGGCGGGCGGCGGCATCACCGATAGCGATAATGATGGTGAACCCGATAGTACGGATAACTGTCCCAATAGCGCTAATGCAAACCAAACAGACACTGATAACGATAACGAGGGCGATGCCTGCGATACGGACGATGATGGGGATGATATTGCCGATAGTAACGACAATTGTCCCCTGGTTAAAAATACAAGCCAAACCAATACAGATGAAGATAGCCAGGGCGATGCCTGCGACGCCGATGATGATGACGACGCGGTGCTCGACGGCGCGGACAATTGCCCCTTAATCAGTAACGCCGATCAAGCGGATGCCGATAGCGACGGCAAGGGCGATGCCTGCGATAGCAGTAATGACAGCGATACCGACAACGATGGCATTGGGGATCTGCTTGATAACTGTCCAGCGGTTGCCAATTCAGACCAAGCAAACAACGACAATGACGCGTCCGGCGACGTTTGCGATACCGATGACGATAATGACGCCGTGCTGGATAGCGCGGACAATTGCCCGCTGATTGCTAACGCTGGCCAGGCTAACAACGATGATGATGCGAGCGGCGATGCGTGTGATACCGATGACGATAACGACGCCGTGCTGGATAGCGCGGACAATTGCCCGCTGATTGCTAACGCTGGCCAGGTTAACAACGATGAGGATGCGAGCGGCGATGCGTGCGATACCGATGATGATAACGACGCAGTGCTGGATGATGCGGACAATTGCCCGCTGATTAGCAACCCCGACCAAGCCGATGAGGACCTTGATGGCGATGGCGATGCGTGTGATGCCGATATTGACGATGACCAGGTGGTCAACGACGCCGACAATTGCCCCTTTGATCCCAATACCGATCAAGCTGATTTAGATAACGACAATACGGGCGACGCCTGCGATGCCGATATCGACGGCGATGAAATACTCAATGGGGCTGACAATTGCGAGCTCATCGCCAACCAGGATCAGGCTGATGAAGATGGTGATGGGCTTGGGGATGCGTGCGACGAAAATAGTGTCCTCGACAGTGACGAGGACGGAATAAACGATGACCTGGACAATTGCCCGAACAATGCCAATGCAGACCAAGCTGATGCGGACAATGATGGGGTGGGCGATGTTTGTGATGCCAGCCCAAATGATGCCGATGACGACGGCATTGAAGATGATGTCGACAACTGCCCATTACTCGATAACGGTGATCAGTTAGATTTTGATGAGGATGGGGTAGGAGACGGCTGTGATGCCGATGCCGATGGTGATTCGGTGGATGACGCGGAGGATTTGTTTCCCTTTGATGCGAGAGGCGGGCTGGATACGGACAATGATGGTATGGCCGATGAGTGGGAAGTGCTCAACGGTTTAGATAGCGCGGACGCCGCTGATGCGGGCTCCGATGCGGATGAGGATGGGTTAACAGCGCTCGAGGAGTTTGAAGGCGACACCGACCCCAACCAGTCGGACCTGTTGGCCCAGAGCCTCACGTTTGAGGCCCCGCAATTCTTGGTGGTTGATCAGCCTACAACCATCAAGCTCATTTATGCCGCGGCAGATGAACAAGACACCACCGGGCTTGCCTTCCGGGTGCACTACGACAAAGCGATACTGGGCGACCTGATTGGTGAGTATTTTACGGCGTTTGCATCGGGCGGGGTCCGCCTTGGCGGTGTGGCGTTCGATGATATCGATGATTTCGATAATGACCCGCTCACCGATACCTATGAGGTGTTCGAGTGGTCTGATCTATCGGGCGCTTGGCCGAATACAGCAGACGCGACCGCGATTCTGTTATCCGGTACGATCACGCCGAACGACACTGTCACGAGCGTCCGTGTTGGGCTTTCGGCAATCTCGGCGGCAGCGGGGTATGTGCTTGACCTTGATCAACTGAGTCTTTCGGTTGGGCGCGTCTCGTTAGATATCGATGGCAATGGCAAGGCTGAAGCCCTGACAGACGGATTACTGGTGATTCGATACTTGTTCGGATTTCGGGGCGAAAGCCTGACTGCGGGCGCCGTAGCCTCTGATGCCCAGCGGCGCACGCCGGAAGATATCGAGGCATTTATTAGCGCCTTGATACCTTAGCTATACAAATCAATGTCTTGTGGAATAAACAATAAGTTATTTGTCTTATAGGGCATAGCGTTATATAGCTTATAGCGTGGCTTTCTGGGTCTAATCATTTACTATTAAGGTAATAATTTTAGACTGAGTTTGTCGCCATGATTAGAATTCTAGTTCTAACTGCATTGTCTCTCGTCGCCTTTAATCTTTTTGCGGCCGACACCGATGGCGACGGGGTGGATGACCTTCAAGATGCCTACCCAAGTGATGCCGCCAAACAATACCTGCCTCTAGCGGAGGCGCTCTCAAAAATAGAAGACCAAAGTCTTCGTAATTGCCTGACGAATCAAACCCAGAATCACGTGACGGCGGGTGAGCTCACTCGATTAGACTGCGGTTATCAAAATGTAACCGCGCTGAATGGTCTTGAAAACTTTTCTCGTCTTTCGGTGCTAGAGCTCTCGAATCCAAACTTTAATGATTTGTCACCCTTAGCGCACTTGTTAGATCTTGAACGATTGCAGCTGCCATGGGGAGATCGGTTAATCGCAGATCTGTCACCTCTGCAAGGCCTGATGCAATTGGCCGAGATTGATGTCGCAGGCCATCGAGTGTCGGACCTTACCCCGATCGCCGATAAGCCGCTAACGCGCCTCAGGATCCAGTACACTCGAGTTAACGACCTTTCTGTACTACCAGAAAATCTGCTGCTTACATGGTTAGATTTGTCTAACTCGCTCATACGTGACCTTTCAGCCTCAACGCTTGCCTTTGCACCGAACCTACAATACCTAAACATTCAGAGTCTAGAGCTCACCAACATTGATTCGGTGTTCAACCTGCAATCCCTAAATACTTTGATCGCAAGTAGCAATAAGATTGATGTGGTGAACATTCCTGATACCTTTGCAGGAACTGGCTTTCAACAGCTCGATTTAGCGTATAACGACCTTACGAGCATTACGGGGCTTGTGAACCTTGGAACATTAGAGCATCTAGACATTCGCAGTCCTCGCCTGGCGGATCTTTCATTGTTGCCGGAAGGCTTTCAGATCCAAAACCTATCCATTGGCGGCGAACAACTCGTCGACGTCTCGCAGCTTGGCAACGTCACCAACCTTCGTTATTTATATATTGAAAATGCAGCGCAATTAACGGACCTGTCGGCACTATCGCAATTGCAATCGCTTGAAAACTTAGAGCTCAGGAATGCCCCGCAATTAACAAATCTGAATTTTTTAGAGGGCTTAAGCAATCTCAGTTATTTTAGTCTGAGCGGATCGAGAAACGTCACCGATTTCACCGGTCTGTCCGATTTGCTCAATGCAACCCATATCCGCTTAGATTCTTTAGGCGATATTGATCTAGAGCCCCTTGCCTTGCTCGACAACCTGGAACGGCTTGAATTGTACGGCAATGGCATTAAGGACCTTACCGCGATCGAAGACTTGCGCTATTTACGTTACTTAGACCTGCAGCAAAATCAGATCACGGATCTCGCGCCACTGGGCCGGGTTCGCTTGCTGCAAGAATTACAGTTGGACGACAACCTGATTGCCTCGATCGCACCGCTTGCTGAACTGGATCGCTTGGAACATCTTAGCCTTCGTCGAAACAAGGTGTCGGACTTATCGCCCCTGTCGGCATTGGACAGTCTCGATAACCTGTATTTAGAAAATAATGACATCACACGGATCGATGGCATCTTTGATAATTTTCGTAACGCCCATATAGACCTCAACGGCAATCCATTGTTGTGCGCAGAAATTGATGCGTATCGCGCGAATCCGGTTGAGTCGGTCAGCCTGCAATTTGATACCCAGTGCGCCAGCGATACCGATGGTGATGGCGTGGTTGATGGCGATGATCGGTTCCCAACGGACCTTGCGGCAGCCCTTGATTTTGATGGTGATGGTAAGGCCGATGAGTGGAACTTGGGCTATGGCCAGGACGACTCAACAACCGGTCTAGAACTTGACTTGGATGATGACAATGATGACGTGGCGGACGTAAGCGACGCCTTTCCGAATGACCCGAGCGAAAGCGCTGACCGCGACGATGATGGCGTGGGCGATAATACCGATGCCTACCCTGATAATCCCGACGCGCAGTTTTTTCTGATCGCCGATGCCTTAGCGCAAGTCATCGATGATGCCCTAAGACAGTGCTTGAGCAATCAAGAGCAAAGCGCTGTGCATGCCGGTCAGATTCTGGCGCTGAATTGTAATTCAGCGCAAAGCTTAGAAGGGATCCAAGCCTTTAACCAACTGACGCAAATTAATATTGACAATGTTCAGTTTGCGAATCTAGAACCGCTCGCCACGCTCAACAAACTAGAAAACTTAAGGCTCGCCTGGGGTAATGGTCAGATAAAAGATTTAACGCCACTGTCTGGCCTCAAGGGTCTTACCCGTTTGAATATTGAAGGCCAACAAGTCAGCGATGTCTCGCCACTGAGCGAGCTTCGGAACCTTGAATATCTTAATTTGCACTACAATAAGATCGCTGATGCCAGCGCGCTCGAAAACCTAAATAAACTGATTGAGTTAAGCCTAGAATCTAATCAGTTACGGCAAGCCTCAAAATTAGGAGCGCTCCCGGCCTTGAGGCACTTACGGCTTGACCAGAATCAGCTTTCAAACTTTGAAAATACCGAGCGCAGCAACCTTTCCTATATCGGCCTCAGAGATAACGCAATCCGTACAGTGTCGATCGACAATTTCCCAAACCTGTCGCAGCTCAGCTTGGATCGAAATCCCTTAAAAACTTTAAGTTTTAGTGATGATCAACCCATTTATGCACTTGATATCAACGAGACGGGATTCACAGACTTTGGGTCTTTGGCGAACATTGCCGATACGCTCGGTCATTTAACCGCCCAACGAAATGGCATCACGACTGTCGCAGCCCTTGCAAGCTTTAGTCAGCTTAACTATCTAGATCTCCAAAGTAATGAGATCTCGGTGATTGGCGCCGCCTTTGACGCCATGTCCGGCACAAATATCTATTTGAATCAAAACCCCATCCTGTGTACCGAACAAGCGCGCTTTGAATCCCTGGCCGTGAATGTGTATTTCGACGGACAGTGTGCGACCGATGCCGACGGCGATGGTCGCCCCGATGCGCTGGATGCGTTTCCAAATGATATTGCGGCCGCGCGCGATTCAGACGGCGATGGCGCCCCGGATGACTGGAATATAGGTTTTGGGGCCGGGGACTCGACCACGGGCCTGGTGCTCGATACAGACGATGACAACGATGGCGTTAATGATGATGCCGATGCCTTTCCAAATGACCCCACGGATGCAACTGATACCGATGGCGACGGCATAGGCGACAACAAAGATGCCTTTCCGAACGATGCAACTCAACAATATCTAACCATGGATCAGGCTCTAGAGCGGCTTGAAGATCCCAATCTTCAGCAATGTATTCAAAGCCAAACGGTAGGCCAGGCCACGGCCGGTGATGTGCTGCGAATTGATTGCAACTATCAGAACGTTCAGTCCGCAAGCGGGCTGCAAGCTTTTGTGAATCTCGAAGAGCTGTATCTTCGAGACAAACAGTTTTGCGACCTTACGCCCTTAACCGTCCTGACGAGTCTTCGCGTCTTGGAGCTAGAGTGGGGCTCGCGCTGCATCAAAGACATTTCTGCTTTAACGGGGCTGAAACAACTCGAACGGCTCAATCTTCATGGTAACGACGTTCAAGATCTCGCGCCGCTGGCGAATATGCCCAAACTGCGGGCGCTCTACCTTGCCAACAACAATCTCACTAGCTTAGCGGCCCTGGGCACGCTGAATGCGCTTGAAAGCCTGCACATACAAGACAACGCCCTTGACGGTCAGTCGTTTTTACAATTCCCGAACCTCACGGAGCTGTGGGCGAACAATTTAGACCTATCAGACCTGCCAGCCTTTGCTGCCGAACTGCCATTAACGCTTCAGCGGTTAAGCCTGAATGACAATCGCATCACGGATATCAATGCCTTGAGTGGCCGCGAAGCTTTACGAGAGATTTGGGTTAGTCAGAACCGGCTAACGGAATTGCGCATCAGCGATGTGCCTAAACTCCATACAATTTCAGCACATAATAATGAAATTACGTCTTTTGCGGTGGCGAACGCGCCAGAACTCTATAATTATTGGCTTGACCAGAATCGGTTATCCGATCTAACGAGCTTTGCAGACTTTCTGCGCAACCAGCCCGAACAAAATGGATGGCGGCATCAATTCAGCCTCAGAGACAACCAGATTTCGGACCTTGAACCGCTTGGAGCGGTTGAGCAACTGGGTCAAGTCCAGTTGGGCAACAACAAAATCAGGGATATCTCGGCGCTAAAAGGTAAAACCTCAATTTATAACCTCGACTTGAGAAATAATGAGATTTCCCAGATCGGTGACGTCTTCGATGATTATCCATTGAATACGAACGTCAGCTTAGAGGGCAATCCATTGCTTTGTAGCGAAGTAGATAAGCTGAGCAATAGCCAAGCCTCGCTGCAATGGTCTGGCACCTGCGCCTATGATGATGATGGTGACGGTGTTATCAACGAGCGAGATGCGTTTGCCACCGACCCCGCGGCCTCCCTGGATAACGATGCGGATGGCTTGGCCGACAACTGGAATGTTGGTTATGGGGCAACGGACTCGACCACCGGGTTGAGCCTGGATGGGGACGACGATGACGATGGCATCCCTGACGAGGCGGATGCCTTTCCGAACGATGCATCAGAGCAAACCGATTCTGACGGCGACGGCGTTGGCGATAATCGTGATGCCTACCCCAATGATGCAAACCGGCAATCACTCGAGATAGAAGAAGCGCTAGCGGGCGTAAGCGATGAGGGCCTGTTAGCGTGCCTCAACAATCACTTGAGCGGGCAAGGCTTCGCTGATGAATTAATTTCATTACACTGCAACGAGCAGATTGACGGCCTTGATGGTCTCGGGCAGTTCACCGGATTGACCGACCTTCGTTTTTTTAATCACAATTTTACGGATGTGCAACCCATCGCCGCATTGGTCGGGTTAGAACATTTGGAAATCCAGTGGGGCCAACGAATCCTGTCTGACATTGCGCCCCTTAGCGCGCTGCGGAACCTCAGATATTTGAACCTCGAAGGGCTTCCGATTAACGACCTGAGCGCACTTGAGAATCTAAACGCTTTAGAGGACCTTCACCTAAATCAAACTCAGATCGCGAGTATCGACATTATTGAACGCCTTCCGAAACTCAAGCGCTTAGGGCTTGCCTACACATCGTTTTCCGAACTACCGAACTTTAAAGCGGCTCCTAATCTAGAGCAGTTAAATTACGCTGGGAATCAAGTCACTGATCTAACGCTGTTCGTATCGAGTCTGCCCAGCGGCATTAAGGACCTGACCCTATCTCAAAATCGCATTGAACTAACTTCAGCTTTAAACGACCTGAAATTGCTTGAACATGTGAATTTAGACGACAACGATATTCGGGTTATTGAGTTCGACGACTTGCCCAAACTTCAGACGGTTTCCCTTCGAAATAACCCGACGACCGCTTTTAAAATGGCGAGCGTGCCTAAGCTTGAACAACTGTGGGCTGGCAATAATCAATTCGCCGAGCTGTCCTCTTTATCGAACCTCACGTCGCTTCGGTATCTGAGCCTAGGCGCGAACCAAATTATTGATCTCACGCCCTTGGCAGCGCTCAGTAATCTAGGCCAGGTAGAGCTACAGGATAATCTTATTGTCGATGTGAGTCCGCTGTCAGGTTTAACGAACCTTTGGTATCTGAATCTCGAGCGAAACCGAATTAGCGTCATTGGGAATTCGTTTACGGACTATAACGGTACGGATATCAAGATGTCGGGTAACCCGTTGTTGTGCGAGGCCTATGACAATGTCGGTAATGTCTTGGGCCAAGGGGTGCGGTTTGAATTCACAACCGGTTGCGGGAACGATTCAGATGCCGATGGTGTGCCGGATGACCTGGATGCCTTCCCCGATGATGTTGCCGCAAGCGTCGACTCTGATGGCGATGGTAATCCCGACGATTGGAACGAAGGCTACAGTGAAGCCTTAAGTTCCACCGGGCTAATTGTTGATAGCGATGATGACGATGACAACGTTTCAGATGACCAAGACGCGTTTCCCAATGACCCAACCGAGTCGATCGATAGTGATAACGATGGGGTTGGCGATAACAGCGATGCCTTCCCGGACGATGCCTCAAAACAGTACCTGAGTTTGGCTGAAGCCGTGGCGGGGCTCCTAGACACCAATCTGAACAATTGTGTTGTGAACCAAACCCAAGGTACTGATACGGTTGGCAGTATCACAGCGCTGGAATGCAATCATAAAAATATTGAATCGCTGGCGGGTATAGAAGCTTTTACCAATCTAGTCGATCTGAATATTGAGGGTTATCGAGGCGGCGACTTAAGCCCGCTGGCAAAACTTGCCAAATTGGATCAGCTCAGTATTGCCTGGAGTTGTTGCAGTGACGCAGCGCGCGATCTGACACCTCTGCTGGGTTTAAAGCAACTGACAAAGCTTAATCTTAATAACGCAAACATTAAGGATATTGCTGTACTCGGCGGGTTAACCAATCTCCGGGATTTGCAAATCGGTTGGAATCAAATTAATGACTATAGCGCCTTGGCGAACCTGAAGCAGTTACGCTATCTCAATCTTTACAGCAGTCAAATCAGCACGATACCGGAGCTTGGTGCAACCGCATCACTAGAACAATTGGAATTAGGTGATAACCCCATCACAACGCTTGCAGGGCTGCCTGAAATGCCTTCGCTAAGATATATCAACCTAAATAACACTCAGATCACGGATTTGTCCCCACTCTCCGGAAGTCAGAATCTGCAAAACATTAGTGCCCGAACTGCTCGACTGCAGTCACTGACCCTAAACAACCTTCCGGGTTTGAATCAACTAGAGTTGAGTGACAATCAGATTACAAGCATTGTGATTGACGGGGTCCCCAATCTTCACTGGATCGATCTTAATAATAATCGCCTAACCGGTTTTGCTGGATTTGAGGTCGCGAGCAATCTCAGTTACTTGTACCTACACAACAATTTGATCCGGAATGTTGCGTCGATTAAGCCGGTGCTAGCCAGCACGCCGCTACGGGAACTGACGCTTACCTCGAATGAGATTTCAGTGCTGGGCGATGCCTTTGATGTCATGTCGGAAGGCAGCCTTGACCTTTCCGGCAACCCGCTTTTATGCGATGAGGCAGCGTCTTTTAGAGCGAACAAATCACGAAGCCTTCGGTTTACTTTCAGCACGGAGTGCGAATACGATACCGATGGTGATGGTGTGGTTGATTCTCGCGACGCCTTCCCAGACGATCCTGCGGCGGCCATCGACAACGACCTTGATGGGTTGCCCGACGCCTGGAATGAGGGCAAGGGGCTCGGGGACTCGACAACAGGATTAACCGAAGACACCGATGACGACAACGATGGTGTGCAAGACGGTCTGGATGCGCTACCCAATGACCCCAATGAGCAAGCCGATGGGGATGCCGATGGTGTGGGTGATAATGCGGATGCCTACCCTGACGACGCCAACCGTCAATTCCTGGAAATTGAACCCGCACTTGCAGCCGTATTAGATGGTGGCCTGAAACAGTGTCTGACTAATGCAACGGCTGGGATGCTGACCTCAGGTGAACTCACAAGCCTAGACTGTAGCAATGGCGGGATACAGAGTTTAGTTGGCCTTGAAGCGTTTGGGGCGTTGGTCTACCTGAACTTAAACGGCAAAGATTTCACCGACATCACACCCATCGCAAAACTGGTGAATTTGGAAACACTTTTATTGGAATGGGGCCGCTCTGAGCTTTCTGACCTCGCGCCTTTATCAAACCTGATCCGTCTCAAAAAGCTTGCTGTTCGAGCCGCGTCAGTAACTGATCTAGCGCCCCTTGCTGGTCTTGTTGGCTTGCGCGAGCTGTATATCGAGCACAGTCAAGTCACCGATATTAGCGTGCTAAAGCATCTCACCCGGTTAACCCATTTAGGGCTCAACGCCAACCGGCAGGACGCTGTGGGACTTTCTGACCTAACGGCGCTTGCGGACCTGCGGGCGCTGACTTGGCTGTCGCTGGGTGAGAACGCCATTACCAATCTGTCGCCAATATCAGCATTAAGCAACCTGGAATATCTTGGCTTTGCGAATAACCAAGTTCAGAGCTTGGCTGCTTTGGATGGGCTGGCCTTGCTAAGGCAGATCGACGCTAATAATAATCGGTTAACGGCAATTGATTTAACCGATGTGCCGCGATTGGATTGGTTCTATGTGCAGAACAATGCCATTCAGAATCTTGAAGGGTTCAGCGGCGCGCCAAACCTGAACGGCCTTTATTTAGATGACAACCCGATTACGGATTTATCCGGACTCAATCGATTTTCAAGACTTCAACACCTAGGCTTGAATCGAACCGGTTTGAATGACCTGGCGGCCTTGGCGTCGATGACCAACCTTGGCGACTTAAGTCTTGAGCGCAATGATATCCGAGATATTTCTGACCTCGCGTCCCTGACCAGACTGTGGCATTTGAATCTTTCCAATAATCAGATCAGCCTTTTAGGCGACACCTTTGCGCGATTCGGCAATACAAATGTTTATTTAGACGGCAATCCGATTCTGTGTCGTGAGATCGAGGAGGTTCGTGACTCGGGAACCTATGCGAATATTCAATACTCGGATCTCTGCTCTGAGGATCGCGATGGCGATGGTGTTGCCGATGAGTATGACGATTTTCCGAACGATGCTGCTGCAGCCTTAGATTCCGATGGGGATGGTCAACCCGATGCGTGGTTAGACGGTAAAACGGCTGCTGACTCCACCACTGGCTTGAGCCTTGATAATGATGATGACAATGACGGCGTGGTTGATGCGGAAGATCTATTTCCTAAAGATTCACGAGATTTTAAAGACTCCGATAACGATGGGTTAGGGGACAATACCGATGCCTATCCAGATGACGCAACACGCCAGTATCTGGACTTCGCTGAAGCACTTGAACAAATTACGGATGCCGGCTTTAAACAATGTTTGACGGATCGATATCCAGAGGCGAGTTCGGTCAACGTCGTCACGGAACTCCACTGCTCGAATGATTCAATCAGTTCCATCAGCGGCATTGGCTCGCTCTCGGCCTTGGTAGATTTGAGGCTACAAGGCGACAGTTTGGACCTAGCACCGCTTGCAGATTTGAGCCGGGTTGAATATCTTGAGTTGCGCTTTAACACTGTGACCAACCTGGAAGCCTTATCGGGCTTGCTTGATTTGCGATCGTTGACGGTTGAGGCAGCCGGTAATGCGCGCTTCGTCCAAAACCTTCGCCGGCTTGAATATTTAAACTTGAGTAATAGCAACCTTTCAGATCTAACGGACCTGGTTGGATTGGTGAAGCTTCGGGAGCTGAGTGTCGATAACAATTCATTGACGAATCTTGATGCGCTGGGTGGGCTTTTTAGTCTTGAGCGCATCAATGCATCGAATAACAGAATTGGCAACGTAGACGAACTCAGGTCGCTACCCGGTTTAAAACACTTGATGCTGCAATCGAATCGAATCAGAGATTTGGCAGCGTTTTCTGAAATGCCAGCACTTGAGGAGTTGAGCCTTAATCGCAATCGCATTGATTATCTTGATGGTATTGAAGGGGCTAAACATCTGCGGTGGCTTGATATATCGAGCAATTTTTACATCGAAGACCTATCGCCGTTAGCCGGGGTTCCAAATCTTCAGGATCTATGGGTCACCGAAAATGATGTGGCTGACTTGAGACCACTGTCAGGGCTTAACAACCTGCGTCGGCTTGAAGGTCGTGATAATCAACTCACCACACTCAACGGCCTGGACGAGCTGGTTTCACTGCGCGAGGTCTATGTTTCTGATAACGATATATCAGACATCAGCGCGCTATCCGAGTTGCCGTTATCCGGACTGAGTTTACGCAATAATCGAGTTCAAAAAGTCGTCAGCGCGCTGGGGCATCTAGACCCAACTCAGAATGGTTGGTTGAGTATTGATTTATGGGACAATCCGCTGATTTGCGCAGAGATTAAACAACTGCGAGCCATTGAAAGCCAGTGGTCGAATTATAATCTCGAGGCGAATGATAGCGCTTGCCAGGACGATACGGACGGCGATGGCTTTGCTGACTCGGAAGACTGGGCGCCGAACGATGCAAGCGAACACGCCGATACCGATGGCGACGGGGAGGGCGATAATGCGGATGCCGATGCCGATAACGATGGCGTCTTAGATGAAGCCGATAGCTTTCCGCTCGATCGAACGCGGACCACAATGGCCCTCACAGTAGCGGTGCGCGCGATTATCGACGCGAATCTGAAAGCCTGTTTGCTGGAAACCGAGGTCGAAGAGGTCAATACGCTAACGACACTGGATTGTTCCGGACGCAATATTCAGTCTGTCCGCGGGATTGAAAACCTCATTGCCCTGACCAACTTGCTACTTCAAAGCAATACTATCTATCGCCTCGACGGGATTGAAAATCTAGCGAACTTAGAAACCCTAGATGTCAGCGTCAACCGGATTAGCAATCTATCGCCAGTCCTAAGTCTGCCGCAATTAGAAGCCTTGTTGCTGGCGAAAAACCCCATTAATGCCTTACCCGATTTTTCTGGGATGCCCGCGCTTAAGCGCTTAGACCTCTCGAGAAACAATCTTGATGATCTGAGTAACCTCGCAACCGCCGCGACGTTGACGGCGCTTTCGATGTCGAATGCAAAACTGACCTCGTTAAGTTCGATTATCGAGCTGTCATCCCTACAAACGCTGACCCTGGATCGGAACAACCTTGAGGATATTTCAGGGCTCGATCAATTGGGCGCGATTTCGGCCCTTGATCTGTCGCAAAATAATATTCACCGATTAGACGATGGTTTATCTGCGATCCAATCCGGCAGCATTGTGCTCACGGGCAACCCAGTCTATTGCGCAGACCTTGAAGCCTATGAGGCAATTCAACCGGCTGACGTTACATTGACCTTCGCATCACCCTGCCTGGCGTCGGCCTATGGCTCGGATGAAGACGGCGATGGACTGTTGGCAGAACAGGATAACTGCCCCAATGTCCCGAACTCAAGTCAAACTGATGCCGATCGAGACGGCTATGGCGATGCGTGTGATGATGACGATGACAATGATTTAATTGCCGATCTCATTGACAGTTGTCCGTTTCTCTCCAATCCTGACCAGCTGGATACGGATATTGATGGAGATGGCGATGTCTGTGATTCAGATGATGACAACGATGGCGTTTTGGACCTTGACGATGCCTTCCCGCTAGATAAGAACCGCACCACACGCGGTCAAATCGGCAAGCAAAAGGCGATCATCGTTGCGGGTGGCGGTAACATCGTTTCCAATTTTCTTTGGACTCAAACCCAATTCTCAGCGCAAACCGCATTTGCCTCCCTCGTCAATCAAGGGATTCCAGCGGCGGACATTATGGTCCTGAGCGATCAGCCAAGCAAAAATTTGTCTGGGCAATATTGGTTCGATCCCAACGAGATCGATAAAGACGCAACTCGCGAGAACTTAGAGTGGGCACTCACCGAGTGGGCCGCTGACCCCAATGATCCTGCCTCGGATGTCCTGATATTCTTGGTTGATCACGGCGGGCCAGAAAGGTTTTTGATTAATGCGTACAGCATCGTATTGGCCGATGAATTGGATGAATGGACAGACATCCTGCAGACTGAAGGCGGTGTGAGCTCCGTTGCAATTGTCTATGATGCGTGTCAGTCAGGCTCGTTCTTAGCCAAGATGGCCCCGCCAGAGGGTAAGCAACGTCTAATGGTTACGAGTACGACCGTAGATGAGCCTGCCTTGTTTGCGGCCGGCGCCAATTTTTCGTTCTCTTCTATTTTTTGGCGGAACTTCGATAACAGCGGTGGTTTTTACCCAGCCTTTACATCGGCAAAAGGCGCCATGCGAACTTTCAGAAAGCAAAAGGCGCTGTTAGAAGCCAATTGGAATGATGTCCCGAATGAAAAGAGTGACCAATTGTTGGCTAGAAACTTTGAATTTGGACGCGGCATTATTAAGGCATCTGACGCACCGTTTATCGCCGATGTTTCTCAAGATTTAGAACTTAATGGCGAACGCTCTGCAATCTTAAAGGCCTATAACGTGATCGGTGCAACCCCGGTGTCTAGGGTATTTGCCGTGATCGATACGCCGGATGAAGTCGAAGGGGGCCTTGATGTTCCGATTGTTGAGTATTTAGAGATTGATCTCGTCGATTTTGACGGCGACGGTACCTATGAGGGCCGTTATGACAACTTTGATATACAAGGCAGTTATACCTTCTCATTCTTTGCTGAAAACGAGCAGGGTGTTTTATCCATTCCAACTGAGGACAACCCGAATACCACGGTGGTACTACAGAAGTCTGGGCGAGCGCCCGCCATTGGCTTCGACACGGACCTCGATGGCATCATCGATTCGCTCGATGAGGATGATGACGGCGATGGCGTCCCTGATAATGAAGACGACTTCCCGCTGAATCCTTATGAGACCTTAGATTATGATGGCGACAGCGTCGGTAATAATTCAGACAACGATGATGATAATGATGGCGTTGCTGACGTAGACGACCTGTTTGACCTGGACCCCAATGATTGGCGTGACAGTGACAGCGATGGGGTCGGTGACGCCAAAGATGCGTTTCCGCTCGACCCGAGCGCAACATCCGACAGGGATAGAGACTTTATTCCGGATCATATCGATCCAGACGATAATAATGATGGTCTTGCGGATAATGCCGCAGATGGAACGGACGCTTATGAGAACGATAATGATTTGAGTTCTGCCTCTTTGCTGGCAGTGGGCGTCGCAGATGGGCAGCAGCATACAGCGGCGGGTGATTTTGATTATTCGCGCTTTGCCGTGGTTTCGGGTGAGCAATATAAAGTGACGGTTATGCCTGAACTGGAGACAGACCAAGGCCCTGACTTAGCGCTTCGAGTCTCTAACGCAACCGGTGACTTGATTGATGTGGGTGCGAAAGTTGATGCTGGCTCAAGCGGCGAAATCGAAACCTATACTTTCCTTGCCAAAACGACCGGCATGCTCTATCTGGGTGTATCGGGCACGGCATTTAATAACCAAACTGCGTACACCACAACGGTTGAGGCACCCAGTGTCGGTGTGACGGGTGTTGATATGAAAATTATGATGGGTTCTCAGACCAGCATTGTGACAAAAGGATCGCAGCACTCAATCACGCTGGCGGTTGCGAATCAGTCCGCATTGCAGACGACGAATGTCGTCCGAACGTTGGTTTACCCATCACAGGATAGTGAATTTGTGAGTTTACCCGATAATTGTGACCAGGTTGGTGGGGTTGCAAACTGCACGATCGCCTTCGTTCCCGGCGAAGGTAAATCAACCGTCACGCTGCAAGTAAAATCTTCAGCCCTTGGTCTAACCCGTTGGTTCGCGTCCGTTCATGAAACTGCAGACGAAGGCATGAGCAATGACCCCTTACTCGCAAATAATGTTGTTGAATTTAGAACCTATGTATCCGAGGACGAAGACGGTGACGGATTACCCGATTTTTATGAATACCGTAATAACCTGCTGGTTGGTCAAAATGATCGCCTTGCAGACCCGGATAAAGATGGGGTTAACAATTATCAAGAGTATTTGGCCAATACAGATCCAACTGATTTAGTTGTGGTGCAGGATGACGCGACGCCACAACCCATCAGTGATCGTGATGGCGACGACATTATCGATGACGAGGATGCTTTCCCGGATGATCGTGCTGAATGGGCTGACGCTGATAGTGATGGTGTTGGGGACAACAGCGATAATTGTCGAATCATCGCAAATGCGGATCAAAGAGATACCGATGGAGATTTAGCGGGTAACCTCTGCGATGCGGATGATGACGATGATGGCGTTACCGATACAGAGGATCTCTTTCCGGAAGACAGCACTGAATCAGCGGACAGTGACGCAGATGGTATCGGTGACAATCAGGATCAGTTCCCTAACGATGGCGGGGAATCGGCGGACGCCGATGGGGATGGCATTGGCGATAATGCTGATAATTGCCGAGCGCTCGCGAACAAAGATCAAACTGATACCGATCAGGATCTAAAAGGGGACTTATGTGATGCGGATGACGACAACGACGGCGTCGAGGATGCACTAGACCTTGCACCGCTTAACCCGAACATTGGTTTAGCTTCTCTAGATATTGATCTGGATGGCGAAGTGGGCGCTTTAACGGATGGCCTATTGACCATTCGCTACCTATTTGGGTTCGAAGGAATGGCATTAACCCAGGGCGCTGTCGGTACCGCTGCCGATCTATCCGACGCGGATTCGATCAAAGCTCAGCTTGATGTCCTTGGCTTTGCCATTGACGTTGATAATGATGGTGAGGTCAACGCGCTGACGGATGGCTTGATGATTATCAGGCATCGCTTCGGCTTTAGGGGAGATTCACTAACGACTGGCGCAATCGGTGGCGCTGCTCAGAGAACGGATCCCGATGAAATCAGTGACTACATCGAATCGTTAATACCTTAGGCTGGCCTCGGCTCGTGATTTTACAGTGCCGGATATTTGGCAGCCAGCAGAGCCTTAAAGGGGCCTTGCGTAGTTTACTAGATCGTTAAAACGAAATCAGGAGCAGCGGGGCCAGTATGGGGCCACGCGCGGTTGCGGGATCCTGGATACCCAAACCGAGAAAAGGGGGTGAATTGGACAATTACGCTATTTGTATTAGCATGATAGAAAATGCGGCGCGATCCGGAGGAATTACCTTTTTTCTAATGGCGCGGCGCTTAATTACCCAGCATAGCGTCCGAGACGATCTTTTTCTTAAGGCATCTAGAGCGAGACAGGGCGATGTCGGTTTTAACGACGGTAGCATTATAGCCCGGTAGGTTTCGGGTCACCTAAAGGAGTCATTATCAAATGCCGATTAAAATGAATCATTGGTTACAACACAGTTTAAAGCTGTGTCTTCTCGGGATTGTGAGCTTCGCCATAACGGCCCATGCTTCTGATGGCCAGCTTTTTGCAGACCGGATTGCCGCCGACAAACGCGACATTGCTGGGTACATTGGCTTGATCGATCAGCAGATTGCAGCAGGCGAGCAAAAAGCGGCGCGTAAAACCCAAAAGAGAGCGCTACGTTACGCTCGAGTGTTAACCGAAAAGCTTGCACTGCGAACCCAAGGCATTCGAATTTGGGGGCTTTCTAAAAATGACAAGAAGGCACTGGGCGAGTACAAACGCGGACTGCGCGTTAAGGGCTCGGATCAATATCCCGCGCT
>Ga0206128_1001918_pt1 | contig 19559 bp, 17 predicted proteins | sample Helgoland_Spring_7_FD_148601 | JGI IMG/M metagenome (GOLD analysis project Ga0206128, IMG submission 148601) | Pelagic subsurface seawater microbial communities from Kabeltonne, Helgoland, North Sea - Helgoland_Spring_Bloom_20160426_1 | ecosystem: Environmental > Aquatic > Marine > Epipelagic ... | reverse complement strand
CAACCAACGATGTCATTCAAATAGCCAAAGACATAAAACCTTCTAAAAGAGGTGAACTCGAAATAACCACCATTAATGAAGTTTACTTAAAGCGAGATGCGCTAAAAGTAGAGCTTATGGGAAGAGGTTATGCTTGGTTAGATACGGGTACACACGACTCGTTAAACGAGGCAAGTAATTTTATTCAGACGATTGAGAATAGGCAAGGATTAAAAGTAGCCTGTTTAGAAGAAATCGCTTACGAACAAGGTTTTATTTCGAAAGAACAATTGCTGCAACTTGCAGAAGGGCTATCAAAAACAAGGTATGGACAATACCTTAAAAATAGAGTGTAATAAATTGGCTGTGTTTTAAAACACAGCCAATTTAAGATTACTTAAACATTAATTTAAGATGAAGATAACCGTAATCGGAACTGGATATGTAGGCTTAGTAACCGGAGCTTGTTTTGCCGAAATGGGCAATGAAGTAACCTGTGTTGATATTGACACTCAGAAGGTTGAAAAACTAAAAAAGGGAATCATTCCAATATACGAACCCGGCTTGGAAGAAATGGTTTTGCGAAACCATAAAAGAGGGAGTTTACATTTTACGACTTCTTTAAAAGAAGCCTTGGTAGGTTCAGAAATTGCTTTTATTGCCGTTGGTACTCCTATGGGCGCAGACGGTTCTGCAGATTTACAATACGTTTTGGCTGTTGCTAAAGAAATAGGACAATACACAAACAATGCTATGGTTGTGGTAGATAAATCTACGGTTCCTGTAGGTACTGCAGATAAAGTACACGCTACGATTCAAAAAGAATTAAGTGCTAGAGGAGTTTCCATTGATTTTCATGTAGTTTCCAATCCTGAATTTTTAAAAGAAGGTGCGGCAGTAGAAGATTTTATGAAGCCCGATCGCGTGGTTATAGGCGCTTCAAATGAAGCTGCTTTTGCTAAAATGAGAGAGCTGTATGCGCCTTTTTTTAGAACAAACGATCGCTTTATTACCATGGACATTCGTTCTGCAGAAATGACAAAATATGCAGCGAACGCAATGCTGGCTACTAAAATCTCTTTTATGAACGAAATCGCTAATATTTGTGAACGCGTGGGTGCTGATGTAAACAACGTTCGTATAGGTATTGGCTCTGACAAAAGAATAGGGTATTCTTTTATATACCCAGGTTGTGGTTACGGGGGTTCTTGTTTTCCTAAAGATGTAAACGCTTTAATAAAAACAGCTAAAGATTGCAATTACAATCCCGAACTTATTTCTTCTGTTGATGGGGTTAATCAGAGACAAAGGGGCGTCATTGCCGAAAAAGTGGTCCAGCGTTTTGGAGAAGACTTAAGCGGTTTTAGTTTTGCTTTATGGGGGCTGGCCTTTAAACCAGAAACCGATGACATGCGAGATGCGGCAAGCATCACGGTTGTAAATGAATTGACCAAACGTGGTGCTACAATTCGTGCATACGACCCAAAAGCAATTCACGAAGCCCAATCGCATTACCTAAAAGGCAATACAAGTGTTGTGTATACAGAAAGTAAGTATGCTGCACTTAAAGATACCGATGCACTCATTTTACTTACAGAATGGAAAGAATTCCGTTCTCCAGATTTTGAGGAGCTGAAAAACCAATTAAAGAGTCCCGTTATTTTTGACGGAAGAAACCAATACAATGCATTTAATCTGGAGGAAAAAGGATTTGAGTATTACCAGATTGGGAAAAAATCTAGTTTATAAGTTTAGTGCACACAAAAGAAGAAACTAAAATAGCAATTATTGGTTTGGGTTATGTAGGCCTTCCTTTAGCGGTAGCGTTTGCTGCTAAATTTCCTGTTGTAGGATTTGACACCGATGCTCAAAGAGTGCAGTCCATTACAGAAGGAAAAGACCATACATTAGAGGTCTCTTCCAAAGCATTAGCACAAGTAATGTTGCACAGTAAACCGTTTACGAAACCAAATTCAATTGGGTTTTTTCCGACTGCCAATGCCAAAGACATTGAAAGTGCTACGATATATATCGTTACCGTTCCGACACCAGTTGATGCAAACAAGCGCCCAAACTTAGAACCTCTTTTGGCCGCCTCTGCTATGATTGCAGGAGTTTTAAAAAAGGGCGATGTTGTCATTTATGAATCTACCGTTTATCCGGGTTGCACAGAAGAAGATTGTGTTCCTGTTTTAGAAAAATATTCAGGGCTTACATTTAACCAAGATTTTTTCTGTGGCTACTCACCAGAACGAATCCCCCCAGGAGACAAAATAAACACGCTCACCACCATTAAAAAAGTAACCTCAGGCTCTACAAAACCAATCGGAAAGTTTGTGGATGAACTGTACAGCTCTATCATTACTGCGGGAACGCATTTAGCCTCCTCAATAAAAGTAGCTGAAGCCAGCAAAGCCATTGAAAATGCACAGCGTGATGTTAATATTTCATTTGTAAATGAATTGGCTTTGATCTTTGATCGTATGGACATAAACACCCACGAAGTTTTAGAGGCTGCTGGAACAAAATGGAATTTTTTACCTTTTAAACCCGGTTTGGTTGGTGGTCATTGCATAAGTGTCGATCCGTATTACTTGGCTCACAAAGCAGAGTCCCTAGGTTACCATCCAGCTGTTATACTATCCGGCAGAAGAGTAAACGATCAAATGGGGTCTTTTGTAGCGACTAAGGTGGTGAAGTTGATGATCCAAAAAGGAATTCAAATTAAAGGAGCCAAAGTACTGATACTAGGAATTACCTTTAAAGAAAACTGTCCGGATACGAGAAACACAAAGGTAATTGACATACACAAAGAGCTGATTTCTTACAACTCCGAAGTGGCCATTTACGACCCTTGGGCCAGTAAATCAGAAGTAGCTTTAGAATATGGAATAGACTTAATTGATGATTTGGACATCACTAAATACCAGGCTGTTATTTTAGCTGTTGCGCACAAAGAATTCTCCGAGATTGACTTTAGTGTGTTACAAGCTAAAAAAGTGGTGGTTTTTGATACCAAGAATAGGCTCAATTCAGCATTTGTGGATGGGTCGTTGTAGATTGTAAACTGAATTTAAATCAAGTACATAAAGTTTATATGTTAGAAATTTTTGAAGAAACTGAAGCTGAATTAAAAGAGTTAGCGCTAAAAATAGATTCATTTGACTTCAATCGGCCTTGGGGTGCTTTTTTTGTAATAGAAGAAAAATACGCTCAAAAATTTGCTGACACGTATTTCAATAATCTTGACGTTCAGTCTTTAAAAATTTCAGGCAAGCTAAGCCCCAAAATTTTATTGGTAAAACCAGAATCAAGATTGTCGTGGCAGTACCACCACAGAAGAGCTGAAACTTGGCGTATAGTAAAAGGCGAAGTGGGAATTGTTCGAAGTTTTAACGACACGGAAAGTGCTGTTGTAAATTACAAAGAGGGAGATTTGATAACACTTCAAAAAGAGGAAAGACACCGTTTGGTTGGGCTCAAGGATTGGGCAATAATTGCCGAATTTTGGCAACATACCGACCCATCGAATCCCTCGAACGAAGATGATATTGTAAGGGTGCAAGATGATTATTCGAGGAAGTAATGTGAGCTCTTTTTGAATAATTATCTTTTACTTAATAAGCACGACTTAAAGTAAAATTGACACACAAATACTTAAACAATACAGAAACAAGGATCTTGCAATGATTATCTGAGCTCGAAAAGAATTTAAAATAGTCATTTTGATATAAATTAATTTTTTTTGTGAGTTAAAAGAAAATAAGTAGAACTTAAAAAAGAAAAAATGGATATAACAGTTATTGGATCCGGTTATGTTGGACTAGTCTCAGGAACGTGTTTCGCAGAGATGGGAAATAAAGTTACTTGTGTAGATATAGACCCAATCAAGATTGAGAAATTAAATAGAGGAATCATTCCTATTTTTGAACCTGGTTTAGAGACCATGGTTTTAAAAAATGTAAAAAATGAGAATTTGTTTTTTACTACGGAACTAAACGAAGCTTTAAAAAATTCTGAAATCGCATTTATAGCGGTTGGAACTCCAATGGGAGATGATGGTTCTGCTGATTTACAGTATGTTTTGTCTGTAGCGAAATCTATAGGACAGTCGATGCAGAAGAGATTGATTGTGGTTGATAAATCTACCGTGCCTATAGGAACTGCAGATAAGGTAAAGGCGACCATTCAAAAAGAGTTAGATGAACGGAATTCTGATTTACAGTTTGATGTAGTTTCGAATCCTGAGTTTTTAAAAGAGGGAGCTGCTATTACAGATTTCATGAAGCCCGATCGAGTAGTTATTGGAACAGATAGTGATTACGCTGCAGAGAAAATGAAACAATTGTATCATCCTTTTTGCATGTCCAGAGATCGTTTTATATCTATGGATATTCGTTCTGCAGAAATGACAAAGTATGCAGCCAATGCCATGTTGGCAACTAAAATTTCATTTATGAATGAAATAGCTAATATTTGTGAGAGAGTAGGTGCTGATGCAAATCAAGTTCGAATTGGTATTGGTTCTGATAGTAGGATAGGATATAACTTCATTTATCCTGGCGCTGGTTACGGTGGTTCTTGTTTCCCGAAAGATGTTAAAGCATTGACTAAAATTGCGAAAGAAAACGGATATAATGCCCAATTGATTACCGCAGTAGAAGAAGTAAACGATGCACAGAAATTAGTGCTCGCTCAGAAAATTATAACCCGTTTTGGGGAAGATTTAAATGGGTTTACTTTCGGTATCTGGGGCTTGGCCTTTAAACCCGGAACAGACGACATGCGAGAAGCACCTGCAATTTATGTAATAAATGAATTGGTTAATCGAGGAGCAAAGATAAAGGCATTTGATCCTAAAGCAGTTACTGAAGCAAAAGAACATTACCTGAAAGGAGTTGAAAACATTGATTATGTTGATTCTAAATATGATGTTTTAAAGAATTCTGATGCATTAGTTTTATTAACAGAATGGAAAGAGTTTAGATCTCCAGACTTTGATGAAATAAAAAACCAGTTGAATCATCCAATTATTTTTGATGGGCGAAATCAGTACAGCACATTCAAAATAGAAGATAAAGGGTTCGAATATTATCAAATAGGAAAAAAGTAAATGAAGATATTAGTTACTGGCGCTGCTGGATTTATTGGATTTCATTTGTCAAAAAAGTTGATCTGTCAAGGTTTTGATGTTGTTGGCCTAGATAACATAAATGATTATTATGATGTAAAGTTAAAGTATGATCGTTTAAAGAAATTAGGGATTACTAAAAAAGACGCTTCAGTTTTTAAGAATAAAAGTGAAAGTTCTTTTTATCCGACTCAATTTTCATTCATCAGGATACATCTTGAAGATAAAGAGTCTCTAACAAATTTATTTAAAGAACAGAAGTTTGATGTAGTTTGTAATTTAGCTGCTCAAGCAGGTGTTCGTTATAGTATAGAAAATCCGGATGCATACATTCAAAGCAATATTGTGGGGTTTTTGAATATTTTAGAATGCAGCAGACATAATCAAATCAAACACTTATTGTACGCTAGTAGTTCAAGCGTGTACGGTCAAAATAAAAAAGTTCCTTTTTTTGAAGAGGATTTAGTAGATCATCCAATTAGTCTTTATGCTGCAACTAAAAAAAGTAATGAGCTAATGGCTCATACTTATAGTCACCTATATAATATTCCAACAACTGGTTTGCGTTTTTTCACCGTCTACGGGCCTTGGGGAAGACCAGACATGGCACCGATGTTATTTGCGGATGCAATATGTAATGATAGACCAATTAATGTTTTTAATAACGGTAATATGAGTAGAGATTTTACTTATATTGATGATATTATATCTGGAATAATTCTATTATTAAATGCACCATCAAATACAGAGAATAAAAGCTCCTTATTTAGAATATTAAATATAGGTAATGGTAACCCTCAATCGTTAGAATATTTTATTAGTACAATAGAAACTCATTTAGGAAAAAAAGCTTTTAAAAATTTTTTACCCATGCAGCCAGGAGACGTCCCAAGAACTTGGGCAGACATCAAGAGATTACAGAAACTGGGCTATAAAAGTAATATATCAATCGAAAGTGGGGTAGGTAAATTTATCAATTGGTTTGTTAAGTACTACAAATACAAGAAACGTTGAAAAATTTAGTTTTTACTTTAAAAGAAAATTTTAAGCAAGGTCTATTGATTTCATATATGAATCAATTTACATCTATATGCTACATCTTTCTTATTATTAGTTTATTTAACTCTAAAAACGGGAATGTGTTTTATGGCCAGTACATTCTTTTAGGGTCCACAATTTCTGTTATTTCTGGGTTTACGGGAGTTAGTTCAACTGAGGGAATAATCTATTTCCTTTCTAAAAAACTGTTTAACACGCGACAAGTTTTAAAATGGGGCTTTTTAATTGACTTATTTTTTGGGATCGTGTTAATTTCAATTTTATTTTTCGCTAAAAATTATATTTCTGAATTCATTGACGAAATCCCTGTCCAGATAATATTTTTATTTGGATTAAAATCGGTTTTAAAAAACCTTAGGAATGCTGTAATTGGCTTCTGGCAATTTCGCAATCGATTTAGATTTATATATAAATTGTCCTTACTTGAAAATCTAACTCTTCTTACCTCATTAATACTGGTGAGTTTTGATTTTTTTGAATTTGATTTAACTTTTTTAGTTAAAACAGAATTCTGTGTAGCGGCATCATTTACAATGCTGATTTTTTCTTTTTTTCTTTTTCAATCTAAGAACTTACCAATTGCTTCAACGTCAAAAGAGCTTTTCTCTAAAAGAGAATTTTTAAGTTATAATTCAAAACTTTTTTTGTCAAGAACAATTAAATCTGGGAATCAAAAATTTGATAATATTCTTATTGGAATGTTTTTATCAACAAATGAGGTTGCACTTTACGATAAAGTTAAAAAAATATTTATCCCAATCAATATTATTTTAAACCCATTAAGAGAGATTTTTTTACCTAAATTATTGAGCTTAGTTAAGTCAAACAATCTTAAGCTCATTAAATCCAATATAATAGACAGAATAAAGATAATTTTAGTTGCATCAATCTTCTTTTTTCTAACTTTATTTTATTTAAAAAATGATATTTATAACTATTTAGGTATTGTAAATAGCCCTGCAATCAAATTTATTCTATATGGATTTTGTTTTTCAACGTTATACCTTTCTTTCTTTTGGTGGGTAAGATTATTGTCTGTTTCATTTAATCCAAACCTATCAATATTTGCAAATTTAATTTCGACTACGGTTATATTTACTATAACCCCATTATGTATTAAATTATATGGTTTCAAGGGCCTCGGATTTTCTTTATTTATAAATTTCACTGTACTTGCCATATACTGGTCATTAAAGATTAAGAAATATGTATTTAAGTAGTTTTATTTACAACGTAATTTATGAGTTCAAAAATTGGTGTTTAAGACTAAGAGGTGCTAGTATAGGTAAAGGTGTAAAAATTTACGGAAAGATTGTAGTAAAGTATCCTCGGAACCTAATAATTGGAGATTATTGTACATTGAATGATGGTGTTTTACTGAATTGCAAGGGAGGTATAATAATAGGGAAGCATTGTAGACTATCCTCAAATTCACAATTCCATTCTACAGGATTAACTCTCGACAAATTTCCGAGAGAACATTACTCAAAAAAAATCATATTAGAAGAAAATGTATGGCTAGGAAGTTCTTCTGTTGTTACTATGGGTGTTGTTATTGGAAAGAATTCTACGGTTGGAGCACTAAGTCTGGTTAATAAGGATATAGATCCTTCATGTTTTTACGCAGGGACTCCAGTTAAAAAGATAAAGGCTCTTGTAATTAAGTAAAATGACAGTTTTATTAATTTCTTTTGTATTTGTAGTTGCATTTCTTATTGCAATTAAAAAAAGCAAAATTGAATTAGATACAGCAATTTTTTTTAGTTTTGGTTACCTGTTATATTGTGGTTTCAGAGATATAACTTCTGGAGAGGACTCTATTAATTATTTCAATAACTATTTCTTAACTGCACACAATTACAATTCTATTTTAGAACTTCTTTTAAGTGATGATGTTTTTTTTAAATTAATAAATTATTTCCTACTATTTTTTTCCAGTGACTGGTATTTTTATTCTTCTGTAATGGCTGTTATTTGCCTATTTCTTGTTATAAAAATTAATAAAACCTATTTTAAGTTAAAAAAAGCATACTTTTTCTTAGCACTTTTAGTAACTAATCCTATTTTCATTGAAAACACTACTAATATTCTTAGAACTACATTGTGTTGTCTCATTTTAATGCTTGGTTATTTAAAGTATGAACAAAACAAAACAAAGGGTTTCATAATAACTTTCATAGGGTTTTTAACACATTATTTTCAGGGTACCATTATATTGTGTCTTTATATATTGTCTCGTATAAATATAATAAGAACGAAAAAACACCTAACATTATTCAATATATCGCTTTTAATTATTTTGTTTCTAAAAACATTTACTACAATTTTTTATAATAAATATATTTCAGTTTTTGCTGAGAGTTTAAATTTATACTTATCAGAAAATAACATAATTAATTATACTTTAAAACAAATGTTGTCAGATAAAATACTAATTAGTGTAAATGTGTTTTCTCAAATTTTATTATATGTTGTTTGCCCGTTATTTTTAATCAAGTTTGAAGATTTAAATCTTCGACACAAAAAATTGTTAAATCTTTTGGTGGTTACTCTTTCATCATACTTATTATTATCGCCTCAGTTTATTTTGGCATTAAGATTAATGCCAATTTGTATTTTGGCGGCTACTTATATTTTTATTATTGAAATGAATAAGAAAAAGCTAATTTATGTTTTCTCAATAATATTTTTTAACTGCGTCTTAGCTATTTATAATTTAAATTAATGCATGGTTCTTGAATAGATGTGCTTTACAAATCCATAGATCTCAATGAAAAAAAACGTATTTAAATATTTACTTTTAATCACATCTTTGTTTTTAGTGATTAATTTTTTTAATGTTTCCAAAGCGATACTTGATGAAGACTTACCTTATATTGAAATTTATCTAAAGGATATTCAATATAAAAATGCTGAAGAATTGACCTTCAGTGAGCAAATAACATTGATAAATAAAATCCAATCTACTGTATTAGAAATTAATCCTAAAGGTGAAATAGGAATTCCTCACAACCAAGCAAGGAGACCTATGAATTTGTATAATTTTGGAGAAGGACTGTGTTATGACAGAAGTTTTACACTTGAATTAATTTTTCAAAAGGTAGGCTTTAAGGTAAGACACGTTGGTCTTTTTAGAGACTTACCTAATCAAAACAAATTTATTGATTTAGTATCGAAAGGAATTAGTAGTCATTCTATTTCTGAAGTTAAAACAAAAAAGGGTTGGATAATAGTTGATTCAAATAAAAACTGGATTGGTTTAGATTCTAATATGAATCCATATTCAATGAAGAAGTTATCAAATAATTTTAGCGTAAAATGGTTAAACGAGTCAACAACTTTTTTTTATAATAACCCCTGCCACTACATATATGGTTTGTACTCTAGGCATGGTTATTTTCATCCTCCTTACACTATAATACCTGATTATAATATTCACGATTTGTTCTACAACTTTTTTTAATTATGCAGATGGAGTCTAACAAAAGTTTTGGTTCAACAAAGGTCATCAATTTATGTAATTCTAAAATTGGCTATTCCGGAAACATTGGACTCAGAACTTCTCATATAATTCAAAAATTAAAATTGCAAGGCAATATAAATAGCTATTCTATTTCTCGCGCTTCATTTATTAAAGGCAAAAAAACGTATACTTATGGGATTTTAAAAAACGTACCTAGTTTATTAAACTATATTAGAGTCAATTTTTACAATAGTTTTGATCATAAATATTTTGACATCGTATTATTTGAAGTATTTGTTTTGATCTATCTGAGACTGATCAGGTTAAAAAAAGGAGATATTATACATTTATGGGAAATGTCGCCTCGTATTATTAAATATTTAAAAATCAAGGGATGTAAGATTATTTTAGATGTACCAATAGCTCCTCACAAATACAGAAATGAAATCAAGGATGAATTACTTACTAAATTTTCTGAAGAACAAAATAAAAGAATTATTAAAAATGAATATTATTGCTTTAAAAATGTGGATGGAATTATCGTTCCATCTATTTTTGTTCAAAGCGTACTTTTAACTTATGGTATAAATGAGGAAAAAGTTGAAGTAGTTCCCTTTGGAGTTGATGTTGATTCAGAAAAAAAGACTTTTAAAATAAAAAAAGGCATTGATTATTGCTTTGCAGGAGTTTTAAATAATCGTAAAGGAATTCAATACCTGCTTAAGGCATGGGAATCAGGTAATTTTATTGAAGATAGACTTCATTTATGTGGTAAATTAACTCCTGGAATTAAAAAACAGATTCATTCCATGAAGAACAAATTTAATGTTGTTTTGCCCGGCTATATTGATACATATAAGTACTTTAAAAACTGTGATGTATATGTATTTCCTTCCCTGATGGAAGGCTCTTCGAAATCAATTTATGAAGCCATGAATAGGTCTCTTCCTGTTATCTGTACACATGAATCAGGTTCTATAATCAATGATGCGGAAGAAGGGTTTCTAATTGAAAAAATGAATACCCAAGATATTTTAAGAAAAATGTTACTTTTCAAAAATGAGAAGAATTTGATTGAGAGCATGGGTGCAAAATCAAAAACACGTGTTTTAAAATTCACTTGGGCTTTTTATGCTGAGAACATAATTAATTGTTATAAAAAAATACAATAATGGCTCAGGTTGCATATATTACAAGAGTCTCAATTCCTAATAAGGTTGCTCAGGCTGCTCAAATCACTTCAATGTGTAAGGCTTTTAACGACTTAATTGGTGATGAGTTTGTTTTAGTAAGTCCTACAAAAGAAATAAATTCATTAGATCACTTAACTTTTTCTAGAAAAATTATAAATCTAAAAACCAAACACAAAATTTTAAGAAATATCCTTTTCAGTAGTAAAGTATTTTTGTTTTTGAGAAAAAACAAGGTAGAACACATTTATACAAGAGATATTTTAATCGCTTTTATGACATTGACATTCTTTAAAATTCCCACATGTTATGAAGCTCATCAACCAATGAGGAATAGAACATCCAAATTACTTCAAAAAATTATAAGCAAAAACAAACTATATCGTCTAATAACTATTACGCAGTCTTTAAAAAAATATTATGAAAATAAAATTTCGTTTACAAATAAAATAAATGTTGTTCCGAATGGCGTTTACTTTTCTGATTACCAAAATGAAAAATCGAAAAAAACTTTAAGAAAAGAATTAAACTTACCAGCCGATGTCTTTGTAATTGCACATACCGGAAGTTTATTTGAAAACAGAGGGTTTGAAAAGTTTGAAGTTATTTTAAAGAACTTTCCAAAAGTCAAATTAATTCAAATAGGAGGAAAACCAAATGATGTAAAAAAAATAAAATTACAACTAATAAAATATGATAATATTGAATTTATTGATTACGTGCCAAAAAACATAGTTGTAAAGTACCAATTAGCTGCAGATGCTCTTTTGTACCTTACGACTGAGAATTCTCCAATATATTGGTGTACTTCACCCAACAAAATTTTTGAATACATGGCAACTAAAAACCCTATTTTAGCACCCAATATTGGATCAATATCAGAAATCTTAAACGAAACAAATTCATTTGTTTTTGATTTAAAGAATGATGATGATTTGATTAGTAAAATTAGGATTTTGATTGATGATGAGAATCAAACCATCACTGAAAATGCATTTATTGAGGTTGAAAAAAAATACAGTATGGAAGCTAGAGTAAAAAAAATTAGTAGGATAATGACGAACAAGTAATTATGAAAAAGCAACTAATATTTTTATTTTCAAAGACAAGAGTTGGAAGGATGATTCTGTTTCTATTTTCTGAGACTTTTGATAGAGAGTTTAAAGAATCTTTAGAATCAAAGTTTATATTTCACAAACAAAAACAAATTAATAAAAACATTTTCTTACTAAGAAGAAACATTCATAGAATAGAAAAAGGTTTATGCGCTGAAAAAAGAAGATCTATTTTTGCATTGGGGTTTATAAAGCCTACAATTGTCAATTATTGTTCTTTGATCTCTGATATAGAGTTGAACAAAAAGTACAAGGTCGATTTGGATTGGGCCTCACAGGTCTTAGAAAAATATTTCAGTGTAGTAAAACAAGACGATTTTCTTAGAGAACTTAAAAAATCATTTCAATTAGCCAACTCTAATGAAACTAGTTCAAGTTCAAAATTATTACCATATAAATTTAACAAGTTAGACAATATTCCAACAATCAATTTTGAACAATTTGAGTATCTAGTATTCAAAAGAAGATCGGTTCGTTTTTACAAAAACAAAACAGTTGACAATTCAATTATTGAAAATGCAATACGATTAGCTAAATATTCTCCTAGTCCATGTAATAGATATTCAGTAAGATACCATTGCATTTCTGATAAATCGCTGATTAATAAGGTGGGTACTATCGTCGGAGGGGCAAAAACTTTTATGGATAACGTGCCAAAGTTGATCGCTATTACGAGTATTGGGTCTGCTTTTGAAGGTCTTTATGACCGCCACGCCTCATACATAGACGCAAGTTTATCTCTAATGACTCTAGTTTACTCACTAGAAACTGTAGGCTTAAGCTCTTGTGTAATTAATTGGCCAAAAGTTCCTAAAAATGATCGTTTAGTAAAAAAGTATATTGATTTAGAGCAAAGTGAAAATGTAATCATGCTACTAAGTATAGGTTATGCAAAAACTACAGGGATGATTCCTTATTCACAAAAAATGTCTAACAAAAATTTAATCAAATATTATGAATAAAATAGGTGTTTTTGGAGTTAATTTTGATAACAAAGGAGCTGAAGCAATGCTAATTACTCTAAAAGAGTATTTAAAAAAGAATTATTCTGAACATTTCAAGTTAGTCATATTTTATGATTCAAAACTTAAATCAGATTTTGAAAATTCAGATGACAATTATTTAATTTTTCAGGGTCCACTTAACTTTTTTAATCATTGGGTTTTTGCTTTCAATACAATTATATACAGTTGGCTTCGTTTTATTCCTTTTTCTAGGCAGACTAGAATTGTAAAAGAAATTAGTCAATGCTCATTATGTGTTGATTTAAGTGGATTTGCTTTGACAGATGATTTTAGTAAAAATAGTGGCACAAGGAGAAGTCTAATTTTCCTTTCTCAGGCTATAGCAACTAAATTGTCAATGAAGAAATATGTAATTCTTCCTCAGGCCATAGGGCCTTTTAAAAGAACATTAAATAAACACATAGTCAAATGTATAATACGTTTATCTGATTTAAGTTTTAACAGGGGTAGCTATAAATTTAAATTAGGAAAAAGATTAAAATCAAAATGCGTAAAAACAACTGATATCGTTTTTCATAAAGCGTTTATCGAAAAATACAAATTAAAAGAGAGAACTGTTTCCAATAACCATCAAGTTATACTTAATCCAAATGCTCGAATTTATCATAAAAGTAAGTCAGGTGAACATTATCTTGAAGCTCAAGTCACAATAATTAAAAAATTACTGTCAAATGGATTTAAGGTCCTATTAACACCAAATGAAATAAGAGTTGGGGAATTTGATGATCTTCAGATTTGTAAAATTTTAAAAGAAAATTTTCAAAGCAATTCAAATGTTATTTTGAATGAAAACATTGAAATTTTAAATTTATTGAATTTGATTTCGGAATCCAAATTTATAATCACTTCAAGATTTCACTTAATGGTTTTTTCTCTCATCCTTAAAACCCCTCTTATTGTTATATCTTGGTCAGATAAATACAATGACATCATGAGCTCTTTCGAAATAGAGAATTATTGTATTTCAGACTCAAGTAAAACAGATAAAGCAATTGATAGTTTATTGTCAGATTTTCAAAATGTTCAAGAAAAAATCACAACTAATCTAAAAGTTAATTCACAGCAAATCGACAGATCGCTATCTTTATTTTTAGATTTATTGAATAATCAACTTAAATAACAATTTTGAAAAATCTTTATGTAATATCCAAACATATTCTTTACAACTTTGGAGGGGCTGAAAAAAGCATTTTAAGGTACATAAGTAAAATTGATATTAAAAGAAAAATTTTAATAGGGTTTAAAAACAATAATAAAGAAATAGTATCCACAGAAAAAACGGAAATTGAATTTATTAAGCCTTTTGTAAATCTGAGTAAACTTTACTTTTTTGAATATTTTTTGAATAAAAAAGTAGTACATCAAAAAGTAGAAAAACTAAACAACTCACACATTATCACATACGGCATATATTTCCCTTTAGTTGTAAATTCTTCTAAAAATTGTTTTACAGAATTACACATCCGTTCTGAAACAGATTTAGGAATTTTTATAAATTATAATCTTGGGATAAGATATTTCATAAAAGAAATTTTAAAAGGTATAGAATTCCCTTTTCAGTATTTTTACATGAAGGAATTAAAAGAAGCTATTTTAAACGCAGATAAAATAGTTTGTAATTCAATGTTTATTCAAAAAAAACTGTTAAAAATTTACGGAAGAAAATCTATAGTTGTTTACCCACAAGTAAACATAAATAAAGAGAATTTTAAAAACACTAAAGAAGGAATTGTTTTTATTGGCGATTCAAGAATTAAAGGGTTAAATCTGGTTAAAAAAATTGCATCAAAATTACCAGAGAATGATTTTTTTATTTTCGGCAGAAATACTCACGTAGAAAAACGAATTGGTAATATTATTTATTGCCCTTGGCAAGCAGATGTTTTGAAGATATATAAACGCGCCAAACTTGTCATAGTACCATCATTATGGCAAGAAGCCTATGGTCGTGTGGCAAAAGAATCTATAATTTTAGATATTCCAGTATTAGTTTCAAATGTGGGGGGACTTGCTGAGGCTGTTGACTTTGATGAAAGTAAACTTGTAACAAATTATACGAATTCAGATGAGTGGATTAGGAAAATCAAAGATATTATTTGACGCACGTCATATTGAAAACATATACAGTGGTCTTGGCCGTTATTCATTTTCATTACTTATTACATTACTTAAAAAAGGGGAATTTGAGAATTTAGAAATAATTTTAGATTCAAAGAATGACTATTCACAAAACCCTCTTTTTCAAGAATTAAATCAATATTCAACATTTAAAACGACTTTTTTAAATGCGCCATTATATAAATTGAAACACCATTTAATAGTTTCAAACTATGTTAATAAATCAGATGCCGACATTTATTTCTACCCTCACTTTGATGCGCCAATTTTTATAAGAAGAAAACCGACAATTTTTGTTGTTCATGATTTGCTTCCATTAGTGGTCAAAAATTATATAATAAAACATAAAAAGTTAAAGCAGTTTTTTTTTAAAGCGCTCATTAAAATTAATTTATATAAGAAAAATACAACCTGTATTTCTGTTTCTCAGTCCACTAGAAATGATATTTTACATCATATAGCACCAAATAAAAGAAATAAGATCAAGGTAGTTTTGGAAGACTCTTTTGATGTTGCAATTAGCAATTTAAAAGAAAACGATGAAATAAAGGAAATTTTGAAATTGAAATACCTTTTTTATATAGGTGATAGGCGGCCTCATAAAAACATACCTTTGATGATTATGATTTTTAATTTGTTACAAAAAAAATACAACTATCAAGGTTATTTTATTATTGCTGGTAGTGAAGAAAACTTCGATATCGATATAGATAGGTTAGTAATGAATAACAACAAAATAAAGTTAATAGGAAAAGTTTCAGATCAAGACCTATTGTTATTGTATAAAAATATGGAAAGTCTTTTCTTTATTTCTGAATATGAAGGTTTTGGATTACCAATTATCGAATCTGCTAGACAAATGAAGAAAATTATAACATCAAAAACTAGTTCTTGTGAGGAGATAGCACCTTCAAATGCTTTATTAATAAACCTTGACGATTCTATTGTTCTGATTTGCCATAAAGTTTTTGAGTATTTAAATAGTGATATAAAAATTAATAACATTAATTTTTTAAAGAAATTTTCATGGGCAAAATCAGTAAAAGAAATATTTCAAAATTAAATTTAGAATTACTATGTGTGGAATAAGTGGTATATACTCAATAACTAAAGATAAAGAAGTATCTCTTAAAATTTCCGAAATGAATAATGAAATTATTCACAGGGGGCCAGATGATGGAGGTGTTTATATCAATGATGATATTAACTATTCTGTTGCAATGGGTATGAGACGTCTTTCTATTATTGATCTAAATTCTGGAAAACAACCAATACATTCGTTAGATAAGAGTAAAGTTTTGGTTTTCAATGGAGAGATATACAATTATCAAGAACTAAAGACAAAACTCTTAAAAAAAGGAGCTACATTTTTAACAAACTCTGATACTGAAGTTATTATGAGGTTATATGAAGAATATGGGCGCAGTAGTTTTTCAATGTTAGATGGTATGTTTGCTTTTAGCATCTACGACATAACTTTAAACAAAATCCTAGTGGTTAGAGATTTTTTTGGTGAAAAACCTCTTTATTATTACCAAACTAAAGATTACTTTTATTGGGCGTCAGAGCTAAAATCAATTAAAAAAGTAGCACCTAAAAATTTTAATATATCGAAAAAAGGATTATCACTTTATTTTCAGCTCACCTACATTCCTGCTCCTCATACAATATATGAAGAGGTATATAAATTAGAGTCAAACTCAATTCTCGAATTTGATTGCGTTACCAATAACATCGAAATAACTAAAATTAAACGTAAAAAGGAGTTTTCAGATAATTATTCAGACCTTACATTTTCTGAAGCTAAAATTAAAACAAGAGAACTAGTTTATAATTCTGTTAATTCAAGATCTATTTCAGACGTCCCATTAGGCACTTTTTTATCTGGTGGTGTTGATTCATCTATAGTATCACATTGTTTAAATGAGAGCGTCAATTCTAAAATAAATACATTTTCTATTGGCTTTAACACAAAACAATTTGATGAAACAGAAAAGTCTAGAAAAGTTTCGAAATTAATTGGGTCTAACCATCATGAATTTATTTTATCGGACAAAGATTTGGTTGATGATTTAGATAATATTTTGTCAAACTATGATGAGCCTTTTGCAGACCCTTCGGCTTTGCCAACATACATGGTCTCAAAATATACAAGTCAAAAGGTAAAAGTAGCTTTAACAGGAGATGGAGGTGATGAGATGTTTGGCGGATATAACAAATATTATGTTGGTAAATTAAATAATCTTTATATAAAATATTTCTCGGAGAAAAACCATGCTAAAATGTTATCTTTTTCTTCAAAATTTTTGAATCAAAAAAAAGACAGTAGAGGTCTTATTTTTAAATCAAATAAATTACTAAAGTCAATTAATTATGAAAATAATTTTTATATGAATATTATATCATTAGGCTTTCACAGAAAAGAACTTTTAAGTATTCTTAAATCAAATAAAGTAGAGTCAGATAATTTAGATTCTTACACCGAGAAAGATGATTTAATTAATAATTTAAAACAATTCAGGAAAATTGATAGAAAACTATCCTTAGAAGGAGATTTATTAGTTAAAGTGGATCGAGCAAGCATGTTAGCCTCTATAGAGTGTCGAGCTCCTTTTCTTAACATGAAAATATTAGATTTTGTTGAGCAGCTTCCAGACAAATATTTGTTGAATGGGTGGAATAAAAAATACTTGCTGAAGGAATCATTTAAAGATGCATTTCCTAAAAACTTTTTAAATAAATCTAAACAAGGCTTTGCTGTACCAGTTGGGGATTGGTTAAAATTATCTTTTAAAAAAGAATTATTATCGTACATCGACAGGAGCTTATTAATCAAACAAGACCTATTTAATGTAGATTATATTACTGAATTAGTAATCAATCATTTAAATTCAACTAAAGATAATACCTACAAGGTTTGGACATTTTACTGTTTTCAAAAATGGTATCTTCTTAACTTTAACTAAAAATTTATTTTCTAGGTTTTTATTTTTTGACGATAAATGAAAGTTATTTGACACAGCTAAGCATCAAAAATTAATTTGGATGAGAATATTAATAGTTGAAAATGGTTATCGAGATCTAATTTTATCACGAATAAATCTCGGAAAGTATTTAGAGTCAAGAGGTCATCAAGTGTATTATGCATGCCCAAACCCAAAAGAGAGTCACTATTTTCATATTCCAATGAACCGGAATGAACTTTCGATTCTTCAAATTTTCAAGTCAACGATTAAATTATCACAAATTGAAAAATCAAATTCTATTGATATTGTTTTAAGTTTTAGATTAGTTCCAAATATATTAAATTATTTTTCTTCTTTTTCTAATTCCAACATTAGAAGGACGTCTGTTATTACAGGTTTAGGAATTGCTTTTACTCTTCAAAACCTTAAATACAAGATAATTAGCCTAGGCATAAAATGGTTTTATATGTTGTCTGCTTATAGATTATCTATTGTCACGCAAAACCCTGATGATCTCTCATCACTTAACTTATCTCTAAAAGGAAGTGTTGTTTTAGGAAGTGGAGTTTCAAATAAATTAAAACACCCCCCAAAACCTATGTGCAATGAGGTAGAGCCAATTAACCTCTTGTATGTTGGAAGGTTACTTCAATCAAAAGGAATAGTTGAGGCCATAAATATTTTTAAAAAAATATCAAAGGATTCATCAGGATTTAGTTTAAACATTGTAGGTGATGTTGATAAAGAAAACCCAGATTCAATTAATGAATGTGACTTGAATTATATAAGAGAAAACCCTTCAATTAATTATTTTGGATTTGTAGATGATTTACATCAGATTTACTCAAAATCACATATATTATTATTCCCAAGTAAGTATAGAGAAGGTGTTCCTAGAGTAATTATTGAGGCACTGAGTTACGGATTAACCATAGTGACAAATTACATGCCTGGGTGTAAGGAATGTGTAACCAAAAATGGAATTCTAATTCAAAAAAATGGTATGGAAGATGTAACAAACTATATAAAAAGTATTGACCAAAAAACTTTAAAGTCAAATTCAGAAATAAGTAAAAAGCTATATGAAGCTAAATTTAGTTCAGAAGTAATCTATCCTCAGTATGAAAAAATAATTCTGAATTACAAATAATTTTAAATCAAACTTTTTAATTGTCAATAAATTAAAAAGCTAATTAATCTTTAAATTAATAAAGGGGTGGTTTGTTACTCAACAATAAAACTCAAGTACAATACCTACGAATACTTTTTAACTAGATTAATTCTAACTCAATACATATGCCCCACATCTCTATAAACTCCATAATCGTTTTCATTATTGCATTTGCTGTGTCTAGCATTTGTATCCCCTTGGTCATAAAGCTAGCCATAAAAAAACGCCTTCTCGGCGAATATGGTGAAGGCCGGCACGTTCATAAGGGCTATGTGCCAAGGCTTGGAGGTGTTGCTATATACATTGGTTTTTTATTTTCTCAGTTGTACTTTTTTATTTCAG